>OOBM01001199.1_pt1 | contig 15552 bp, 10 predicted proteins | sample 1671581 | NCBI WGS metagenome assembly OOBM01 (sample SAMN06348171, study PRJEB24527) | human gut metagenome
TATGGTTTTGATCTTCTTTTTAAATTTTGCATCCGTATACCAGCCTGCAAATGCGTATCCTTTGCGGGACGGGTTTTTCAGCGTTACTTTCTTTCCGTAATAAGTTGACGGATTCGAGGCATTGTTTTTACCTTTATTCAGTTTGTAGGTAATTTTATATGGTACTGTAACCGTACAGGATGCCTGATAACTACTATTTTCAGCCGAAGTCACAGTAATCTTTGTTCTGCCCGGTGCTTTTGCTGTCACACTGCCGTTGGCATCCACGGTGGCAATCTTTGTATTTGCCGATTTCCAGACTACCTTTTTGTTGGACGCATAAGACGGTGATACAGTCACATTTAAGGTAAGCTTCTCTCCTCTTTTTACCTCTGCTGATGTCCTGTCTAAAGTTATTCCTGTTACTTTCGCCTTTCCGGTGACAGTCACATAGCAGACTGCATATTCATCACTGCCGTCCGTTGCCGCAGCCCGGATTTTTGCTTCACCCTCCGATTTTGCAGTGACAAGTCCGCTTGCAGAAACCTCTGCCACTTTCGTATCAGAAGAAGTATATTTGAGTTTTTTATTTGTGGCATCCGAAGGTGAAATATATGGTTTCAACTGATAGGTTTGACCAGCTTTCAATTCGATCTCATCCTCATCAAATTCGATCCAGTCTATCAGCTGCGGTACGGTTATCTTACAGACTGCTTTTACATTTCCAGCCGTTACTGTAATAACTGCTGTTCCAACACCACAGATCTCCACATATCCGGTATCCGAAACAGTAGCAACCTCTTCATTGGAACTTGTCCATACCACTGCATCTGTGAAATTCAAAGGTGCGATCGTCGCTGTCAGCTGGAAATCGTCATAGCGCTCCGCCGTTTTTTCTGTACTATCCAGACTGACTGAGGTTGCATGAATATCCTGTGTGACGTACTTGATTCCTTTTCCGCTTGCATAAGTCTGGGCATAGCAATCAGACGGACCGTACATCGTCATTTTCTTTGGATAAGAAAATGCATTTGATGCGATCGAAGTTGTGTTGCGCGGGACTGTGATCTGCGTCAGCTTCGTGCAGTTGACAAAGGCACTGTCACCGATCGTGGTCACATTGTAAGGAAGCACGATGGATGGCAGAACTGTGCAGCCGTAGAATGTCTGGCTCTCAATTTTCTTTAACTTGCTGCCTAATGTAATGTCGGCCAGAGCTTCACAGCCATAAAATGCAGAACTTCCAATGGATGAAACGGTATCCGGCACCACTGCCTTTTTCATGGCTTTACAGTTTTTAAATGCGTTGGTTTCTATTTTTTCCACCCCGGACGGAAGGATTGCTTCCGGTAAAGATTCACAGCCGGAAAATGCGGAATTTCCGATTGTGGTCAAGGTGGATGGGAAGTTGATGGCGGTTAACTTTTTGCAGCCGGAAAAAGTATCTGATGGTATCTCTTTTAAACTTTTTGGCAAATGCACTTCTGTCAGGCTTGTACAGTTTTGAAAAATACTGTTTCCGATAAAATTAATAGTATCTGGCATAACAACTTTTTTCAACGATGTACAACCATAAAACCCATCATTTTCGATCTTCGTTAATTTATTTGAATATTTAACTTCCTCTAACTTAGTACAACCGCTAAATGAACTATTTTCTACTACTGTTACAGTATCAGGTATATTTATTTTTTCCAATCCTGTACACATGGTATTTTTGTTATTCCACTCTCAAAGATTACTGTTTTCAATCCTATACAATCTCCAAATGGTCCATAATCAGATAATGTGCTTCCACACCACTCTAAACTCTTTGGGATTTCAATCTTCGTTATTTTTTCACAACTACCAAATGCCCTCCCTCCCATGTGCTCTAAATTCTTTGACAACGTCACATTTGATAAATTGCTACAGCCATCAAATGCATATCTGCCTATCTCCGTTACACTATCCGGTAAATATATGCTTGTAAGCTTTTTACAGTCCTCAAATGCAGAATCATCTATTGTTGTAACACTATCTGGTATATTCACATTTACCAAATTACTACAATTGCTAAATGCACTGTTTTCTATTACCGTTACCGTATTTGGTATATAAACCGTCGCCAAATTACTGCATTTGTAAAATGCATAATTCCCTATTGCTGTTACTGTATCTGGTATACTAATTTCCCCCAATCCAGTACATTTTTCAAACAAACTACCAGATATCTTTGTTATTCCTTTCTCAAATATTACTGTTTTTAATCCTGAGCAATCTGCAAATGGTCCATAATCAGCTGAACTGCCACACTCTTCCAAACTTTTCGGTATTTCAATCTTTGTTATTTTTGTACAATCTTCAAATGCTCCCCATCCCATATATTTCAAATTCTTTGATAAAATTACATCAGCAAGATTGCTACAACCCTCAAATGCAACAGCTTCTATTTTTGTTACATTATCTGGTATATGAACCCTTGATAAATTAACACATTCACTAAACGCGCTATCTCCTATTACCGTTACTGTATCTGGTATATTAATTTCTTCCAATCCAATACAATTTTCAAATAAATTACTAGCTATCTTTGTTGTTCCATTCTCAAATATTACTGTTTTCAACCCCGAACACTCTGCAAACGGTCCACCATAATTTGAACCACCACATTGCTCTAAACTTTTCGGAATCTCAATCTTGGTTACTTTTATACAATCTCCAAATGCTCCCCACCCCATATATTTCAAATTCTTTGACAAAGTTATATTAGCAAGATTACTGCAGCCATAAAATGCATTTCCATTTATCCTCGTCACGCTATCCGGTATCATCACCGTCCTCAAATCCGTCCGGTTCTCAAATGCCCTATCTCCGATTGCAACAACCTCATGCCCGTCAATCTCCCCCGGAATATAAAGTGCCGTCGCATTTCCACTATATCCTGTGATCGTAGCCCTGTTTGCATCGTCAAGTGTATAGGTATAAATCGGTACGATTGCACCGCCTGCACCTGCTCCTGCATCAAAATAGCTTCCTACGCCCGCCGGATTGAAATATCTCGAACCTGGAGATGTCCAATAACTTGTCCAGCCTCCCTGTGCGGCAAATTCTTTTCCACGCGTGCATGATGTCCGAAGTACACCGTCCTCAATATGATAGTACACGCGCACCGGACTGTTATTCTTTCCCCAGATCTCTATACTTTTGCTAAAGGTCTTTGATGCAATACCAACTCCGATCTTTGCACTTGCCCCCACCGATGCATACAGATATGCAGCCTGTGACGCGCAGTATGTCGGTGTTCCGGAACTGTACCTTACGTATTTGATGTTCATACGTGCACCGGTTTTTGCATAAATATCTCCGCTGACAATTCCGAGCGTTGCTTTTGCAGAGAGTACAATACCTGTGGTCAGATCTGCTTCTGCTGAAAAGGAAAATCCTTTTTTATGACTGTTTCCAACTATACGGAATCCGTCCGAATACGCAAATCCGGCTTCAAATTCCTTTTCCACGGTAAGCGTTGCTTCCCCGGAAAGATTATATTCCATTGCCAGTGTCAACATACCAACACCGCCGAGCGGCACTGCCCCTAACGTCAGTGTGTGGTTAATATCTTTAAATGCATCCCCTTTTACATTGCAGGAGTATTCCATATCTCCGCTGACTGAAAAATAATAGTCATTATTATTCAGACTGTAATTTACTTTCATGTTTGAAATCACAACACTTACTGTCGCTGTGACATCATCTGAGACGGAAATCGTTTTATCTGCACGCAGGGTATTGTTTTTATAGGATATCCCCCTTGTCATACCTTCTGTGACTGTAACACCATTTACCACATATGTTTCTTCATCTGCCGGAATAAATTCCGTCATATCAACATCCAGTTCGCCCTGCTGGTCAACATTTAAAACCGCGCCATCATCCGCATCTGAGGTTGTAATATATGTTGTAGTTCCGTCTGTCCGTACACTTTCTGCCTTATATGCCATGACAATATCGTTAACATACACGGCAAATGTTGTTCCCTGTTTGATCGTAACCGGACAGTTTTCGATCATAACTATTCCATCCACATCAATAGATACGGCTGTTCCCTTTGGTACAACAACTACTCCGGACGCAAATGTACAGGTATTTTCTTTTCCGGTCTCTATCTGCGCATCTGCCAAAACCTTTTTTGCATCCGCGATCATTGCATCATGCTCTTCCGTGGTAAGTGACTGTTCCGGGAGAAATTTACCGGCAGCAACCGTAACCCATCCTCTGTCGATTGCGATCTGTGCTGCTTCCTTATATGTAACATCTGCTGTATCCTGATAAGTATAACTGTCTGTTTCCGGCACAAAGCCAAGCATCGTATTCATGGTCTGCGCTGCAAATTCACGCGTCACTGCATCTTCCGGTCGAAATTCTTCTCCTGCCCGAAGATCGATCATTCCGAACTCGCATGCCACCATCACATCACGATAAAACGAATCATCCGTTGATATGTCACTGTAATAATTATCCGGATAATTATCCTCATCTACCGTAAGATCAAATAATGTTACCAGTTCCTGTACCCAGTCGATACGGCTGATCTCATCACCTGATAATGCCCTTTTTAAAATCTCCTCTGTACTCTCCGTTTCTTCCGTAACGTTCTCTGTTTCAGCCTGTTCTGGCTCTTCTGTGACATTCTTTGTTTCAGTCTCCTCTGTTTCTTCTGTAACAACCTTCGTTTCTGGCTCTTCTGTCTCTTCCGTGACGATCGTCGTCTCTGGCTCTTCTGTCTCTTCCGTGACAATTTCCGTCCCGGCCGCCCCGGACTCTTCCTCTGCCAGACGTCCGGCATTATGATCTTCTTCACCTGCCTGGTCTGTCTCCGTTTTCTCTGTCACTGCTGACTTTTCATCATCCTGTTCTACAGTCTGTGTTTCCACAGTCCCTTTCTCTTTAAAACTGTTTTCTTCCTGTGTCTGCTGTGCATTCCCTGCCACATCCGCCAGCAGCATTTCCGGTGCTGCCGTAAACGTCATGCAGGCACAAAGCAGCCATGCTATCATACGTTTTTTCATAACTGGTCTCCTTTCGCAGATATCTCATTTCTCTTAATACGACCAAACGGTCTTATTATGAATTAAATTATAGCATTTTGATTATAATTTGTCTATTAAGTTAGAGGAGACACTCACGTGAAGTTTCAAAGAATTCAGGACTTGAGAATAGACAACGATCTTACTATAAAAGAAATCTCTGCCATGCTTGGTCTGCACCGGGATGTTTATTCCCGTTATGAAAAAGGGCTTCGTGATTTTCCAATTGACATTCTCATAAAGTTAGCAGATATTTATCACTGCTCAATTGATTATCTGGTTGGACGGGTTGATACGAAGTAATATAATACACAAAATGCCTACTCCGCAGACATTGATCACTATATATAAAGAAAAGACGATTCCACTCAGAATCGTCTTTTCTTTATAATATATGCTTATTTTTTCCCACGCAGCAGCTTAATGATCTTCCCCTCATACACCACCGTCACCACAGCAATCAGCGCCACCGTCACCAGACTGTATCCCTTATTGATCTGCACTCCGGCGACATCACAGATACTGGTAAATAAAAGACTGAGCACGAAGATCAGCTTGACTGCGCGCACCATATGAATCGTATATTTTCTTATTTTCCCACTACATATTTCTTTCGGCAGGTTATTTACCCTTTCCGGATAACGTGCAAGCAGCGTCAGTCCAACATATACGAGGATCAGGATTGCCGCATTTAAAATAATTCCGGTAAATGCCACTCCATATACGATTCCATAGTAGATCTGCAGTCCAAGATAGACCAGTGCAGCCACGATTCCCACTGCTTCAAGCAGGAAATCAACCGTTGTCATTTCTTCTTTTTTCAAATGTTTTCTCCTGTTCTGTTATTTCTAAATATGTTTCAAATGCCGTTTTCCATTCCGCCGTCAGCCGCTCTAAATTCCACGCCGCATTTGCGGGGCTTGTGGACGGCAGTTTTCCAAGCGGCGGCATTCCTTCTTTATTACAGTATTTTACAAAAAGCTGATGTGCTTTTCCACCATTTGCAAAAATTCCCTGTATTTTTGCATTTGATAAGATCAGATTCATATCATTTGGCACCACATTTCTGATGGAGCTGTCGGAAGATCCAACGATATCACAGGAATCGATCACATCCCACACTGCTATGCGATGTCTTAGCAGAAGATCCTTCTTTTCATCGATCGTCTGTGGCAGAGGTTCCTTGAAAATCCCTGCAATCACCTTCCAGAACCGGTTTTGCGGATGTCCATAATAAAACTGGTTCTCCCGCGACTTTACAGACGGAAAGGAACCCAGAATTAATATTCTGGATTCCTCATTATATACTGGCGAAAACGTGTGTTTTACATGTGTATATTCCATTTTTATGTACGCTTTCTATTCATAATTTTTAACATTAGAACTGTCTACTTTTTCAAATGGTACCCATACATATAAGCCATCTGCGGTAGCTCCCTCTAAAGTCGTCACATCTTTTCCGGTTGCAAGTGCAATTGCAGCATAAACAGCACTCTCACCCTGTCCGACTGCGGACTGGTATACGGTAAAGTCCATCTTTCCATCTTCAATCGCTTTGCATCCGTCTGCAGTCGCATCGATTCCAAGTACCGTCACATCACTGATTCCTGCTGCATCACAGGCATCAATGATACCAAGTGCCATAGAGTCGTTGTTGCAGACAGCAACGTCACACTTCTGTCCTGTCTTTAAAAATATATTGAACATCTCTTTCGCACGGTCCTGCTCCCAGTCGGCGTTATCTTCAAAGACATAATTGATCTTTTTCCCTGATGCATTTAAAGTATCCTTTAATGACTCAGATCTTCCTTTTGTCGCGGAATGTTTTTTCGGTCCTTTTAACAACACCACATTAATCTCATCCGCAGAAGCAAATTTATCTAGAATATACTCTGCCTGATACTGTCCTGCCACATATTCATCCGATCCAACATAAATATATTTCCCAGCCTGAAGTCTCGACTCATCCGGGCAGCTGTTAAAAAATACGATTGGTATATCACCTGCAAGCGCTTCTAATTCGAATGCCGTATCAGCATCAACCGGTCCGCATAAAATCACATCATAATTCTCACTGACCGCCTTTTTGATATGCTCCACCTGATTTTCAATGGAATTGTCCGCATCTAGCACATCCAACTGTACCCCACACTCTTCCGCAGTCTGCTGCGCCTGCGCCACAAGTACATTTCGGAAGGTATCCGCCTGTGATAACGACAGAAGAATCTTTAATCCTTTACCATCTATTGAACCTGTCTGTGTATTTCCACCACATCCGGCAAGGCATCCTACGAGCAATGCCAGACACATGATAGTACTTATTAATTTCTTCATCGCACGATCTCCTCTCTATATCCGGAACTGTTTTACCTGATCTGCAAGCTGATCTGCAGAAACAGCAAGGTTATCTGCTTCCTGTTCTACCTGGTCACTGTTCTTTGAAATATTCTTTGCCTGCTGTAACATGGATTCTGATGTTGCAAGGATCTCATCGGAACTTGCCGCCTGCTCTTCCGAAATAGCTGCAACATTCGTAGCAACCTGATCTACCTGATTGATCTTATCAACCACATTGCCGATCAGTGCGCTTGTCTCCTGGATATTCTTAAAGATCGTATCAAATGTATCAACTGCCGTATGGATCAGCTCTGCACTGCCGGAAATATCCTGTGCACTGTTTCCTGCCTGTCTGACGGCATCTTCTACCAGATTATTGATCTCAGTAATCAGCTCTGTGATATGTGCTACCGAATCCGCACTGTTCTTTGCAAGTGTACCAATCTCAGTTGCAACAACTGCAAATCCTCTTCCTGCTTCGCCTGCGCGTGCAGCCTCAATCGATGCATTTAAAGATAACAGGTTCGTCTCGTCAGCAATATCACCAATCAGTTTGATGATCTGCACGATCTCGCCGGAAGCGGTTCCTACCTTATTAACAGCCTCTTCCAGATTGTGAATGGAAACTTCGATATTTGAGAGTGCCTCACCAACGCGCTCCATATCCTTACGTCCTTTTTCAGAAACAGCAACTGTCTCCTGCATCTTGCTTTCAACCATATCACTGTCGCTCTTGGTATCTGCTGCCACACCTGCAAGCTGTGTTGCATTTTCTGCGATCTCATTTACAGATACAGACAACTGATCAACCGTCGCGTTCAACTCGCTCATCGACTGTGACTGGATTCCCGCTGCCGAACTCATCTCACCGGAAACACCCTTACTTGAGTCAGCCTGATTCTTCAACTTGCCGGAAACATTTCCCATCTCGGAGATCATCTGTTTCATGGAAGCAATAAACTTCTCCACACTTTGGCTCATGACTGCGATCTCATCATTGCCTTTTGTCTTAATAGAAACCGTAAAATCACCGGAAGTCATCGCTGTGATCACTCTTGTCATTTCCTTGACAGGTTTGATTACAACATGAGTTACACGTTCGATCAGTACACAGAGCAATGCAATACAGATCACACTGATTACGATCATAATATTACGAAGCTGTGTCAGATCAGAAAGTACAATGCTTGTAGGAATGTAAGATACTAAAAGCCAGTTTGTTCCTTCTACTTCCTGAAATACCGTCATATTTCCATCAAGTGTAGCAAAATTATAGTCTTTCTCTGCAGCTTTCTCTGCCGTAAGCTGGTAAAAATGACTCTGTCCTTCTGCCCCGAGTGTCTGGGAAATAAGAGATGAATCACGGTTTGCCAGGATCACACCGCTGGTTTTATCAACCAGAAATGCTTCCGCGTCGTTCATCTCGATAAAAGAATTTACAATAATTGCAATCCGGTCTAATGTCATGTCTGCTGAAATGACACGTACTTTATCAGATCCATCATTTAAAATGCCAGAAGCACTGATCACGTCCACACCATCTGCATTCTGATAGGCAGAACCGACTGCCATATTGACTCTGGAAAGACCTTCTTTATACCATGTACTGTTTGTTACATCGGATTCCTTTTTTGTCGATTCGGATGCCGTTATAAGCTGTCCTGTGGAATCTGCCACATAAAGTCCATCCGGATAATTGCTGTTATATCCATAGTAACTGTCCAATATGGTCTTTAGTTCCTCATCATCCGGTTTTAAATTCTCGATCGTAGTCTTCGCCATCTGAAAAGAAGCAAGATTCTCATTCAGCCACGCTTCAATCTGGGACGCCTGATTCTCTACCGAAGACTGCAGTAAATTCTGTGAATATTTCTTGATAATTCCTGCAGATATCTGATAAGCAACCACAACAAGTACCACAACGATTGCAATTACGACCGGTATAATGACACCAAGTAACTTTGCCTTAATCGACACCGTCTTTTGCTTTTTCATAAACTGCCCTCTCTTTTTACATAAATTTTACAATATAAATTATAAAATCATTGCCTTTTTTCGTCAATATGTATCATATATTGTTTCCGCTAATTTTTACATTGTATACATGTATTTTTCAAGAAATTACATGATCTTTTCTTGAAAATGAGGTCTGCTGTGCTATAATAACTTAGTGTGTCAATTTCATTTTCATACATATACAAGGCACATGGGATTGGTATTATGCCGCAATATGTGGTTTATACCAGAGAGGAGAACCTTAGATGGAACATTTAATCATTCCAAAAGATTATCATTCAGAATTAAATCTGCACGATACACAGATTGCAATCAAAACAGTAAAAGATTTTTTCCAGAACCTGCTTGCACTTCGTCTGAATCTGTCCCGCGTTTCAGCACCGCTTTTTGTTGATCCGTTATCCGGTCTCAATGACAACTTAAACGGTATTGAACGTCCGGTTACTTTCGATATCAAAGAGCAGAACGGGAAAGAGGCAGAAGTTGTACAGTCTCTCGCAAAATGGAAACGCTACGCTTTAAAGAAATACGGTTTCGACTACGGTGAAGGTCTGTATACCGATATGAATGCGATCCGCAGAGATGAAGACACGGATAACATCCACTCTATCTTTGTAGACCAGTGGGACTGGGAAAAAATCATCCATAAAGAGGATCGAAATATCGAGACATTAAAAGAAACAGTTAACACTGTTTATAACTGCCTGCGCAAGACAGAAAAATATATGGCGATCCAGTACGATTATATAGAAGAGATTCTTCCACATGATATCTTCTTTATCACGACTCAGGAATTGGAAGAAATGTTCCCTGACAACACACCAAAGGAACGTGAATATTATATTACAAAAACCAAGGGTGCCGTATGTATCATGAAGATCGGCGATACTTTGGAAAACGGAGAGCCTCACGACGGACGTGCTCCGGATTACGATGACTGGTCTTTAAACGCAGATATCGTTGTTTACTATCCGGTACTCGACATCGCACTTGAGATTTCCTCCATGGGTATCCGGGTTGACAAGAAAGCGCTTCTCTCCCAGCTCAAAAAAGCAGGCTGTGAAGAACGTGCAAAACTTCCTTTCCAGAAAGCAATCATCAACGAAGAGCTTCCTTATACAATTGGTGGTGGAATCGGACAGTCCCGTATCTGTATGTTCTTCCTTCGCAAGGCACATATTGGAGAGGTACAGTCTTCCCTGTGGCCGGAAGCTATCGCAAAAGAATGTGAAAAGAACGGTATTCAGCTTTTGTAACAGGAACGGGCATATGCTCCGCAGATATCCTGTCATCAACACTGATGCCTGATAAAAAACAGGTATGTTTCAAATGTCAGCAATGAGCTTTCCCTGCTGACAAAAACATACCTGTTTTTTTCATCTTTCTGTTTTTTCAGTCCTGTGCGGTTTCCACTATCTTCCGTTCTTTTCAGTCCCGTGTGATTTCCACAATCTTCCGGTCTTTTCAATCCCGTCTGGTTCTCACTATCTCCCGTTTTTTTCTCCTGCTATGATTCCGTAATATTCCGGTCTTCTGTCCCGGAAAAGTCCCCATTCCAGTCGTTTTGCCCGAAGTTCATCCAGTTCATAGGTCTGGCTCAGAATTTCTTCTTTATCTCTGGAAGCGCTTAAGATCACCTCTCCTGTTTCATCCGTCAGAAATGAGGAACCATAAAATTCCAGTGCCGACTCCTGTCCGCCATTTTCCGCACATGGCTGCACTACTTCCCTGCCGATCCGGTTTGCGGCAATGACAGGCATCAGATTTGCAGCCGCATGTCCCTGCATGCAGCGTCTCCAGTGCGGCATACTGTCACATTCTAAAATCGGTTCCGAGCCGATCGCTGTCGGGTAAAACAATAATTCTGCACCGAGCAGCGCCATCGCGCGCGCTGTCTCCGGGAACCACTGATCCCAGCAGATTCCAATACCGATGCAACCGTATTTTGTATCAAACACTTTAAATCCGGTATCTCCCGGTGTAAAATAAAATTTTTCCTGATAATAATGATCATCCGGGATGTGGGTTTTCCGATACACACCGAGGATCGTTCCATCTCCATCAATGCATGCGATCGAATTATAGAGGTTATTGACATCACGCTCATAAAAGCTGATTGGAAGCACCACGCCCAATTCTTTTGCAAGACGTACTCCCATTGCCACAGCTTCACTCTCCTCCACAGTTCTTGCATAGCTGTAAAAATCATATCTGCGCTGCTGGCAGAAATATTCCCGCTCAAAAAGTTCCGGCAGTAAAATGATATTTGCGCCTTCCGCGGCAGCTTTGCGGATCATTTGTTCTGCCTTTTGTAAGTTTTTCTTGTGCTCCAGGTCGCATTTCATCTGAATTGCGGCTGCTTTTATCTGTCTCATGCGTGTATCCTTTCTGTTCTTTTTATTTTTGCACAGTGAATTAATTCTCCTATATGGAAGGTTGTACAATAAATTCCCTATAAGGGAATTTGCTGTGTAATACAGTGGATGTTTCCACCGCCTGTCAATATGTCTCTTGCGTACACCGGTATGATTTTTCTGTCCGGGCAGAGTTTTGCCATAATCTGCTGTGCACGCAGGTCACTCTCTTCGTTTTCTCCGCCAAATACAGGCATGACTACCGCATTGTTGGAAAAATAAAAGTTTACATAGGAGGCGGCGAGCCGTTCTCCGACTTCCCTGACATCTTCACCTTCCTCAAATTCGTATCCTTCGAGTTCTTCTTTGGTGATACAGACCGGAATATCCGGAATTGGAAGTTTGTGGATGATCAGCTTTCTGGCCTTTGCGTCCCGCACCGAACTTAGATACTCAAAACTCGCTTTCGACATCGCATACTGCGGATCATTCTGGTTATTGGTCCATGCAAGCACAACTTCACCTGGTCTTAGAAATGCACAGACATTGTCCACATGCTCGTTGGTCTCATCCTGATAGATCCCGCGTGGCAGCCATAAAACTTTCTCCACGCCAAGGTAACACTTTAACTGTTCTTCAATCTGCTCCTTTGTAAGCGATGGGTTTCTCCCCGCACTGAGCAGACAGGACTCCGTGACAAGCAATGTTCCCTCTCCGTCGCTGTGGATAGAACCGCCCTCTAACACAAACGGTTCGGCATCATAACAGTCAAACTCGAATTTTCTGCAGAAATTCCATGCAAACGCATTGTCTTTTTCATAAGAAGCATATAGTCCATCCACTTCACCGCCCCAGGCATTAAAAGACCAGTTTACACCGCGCACCTGTGAGTTTTTTACATCATCACCTGTCTGCGCCGTACCATTTCCTGCTGCTGTCAGGTCTGAAATCTTTCCATCCGTTCTGTTTACCAGAAAGGTCGGCGCAACATCCCGCGCCCAGGAATCATCGGTCTCCATCTCAAAGACAACCACCGGATGTAAGTTTTCTTCTTTTTTCAGACTTTCCGCAAATACTTTTGCATGGTCAATCCCCTTTTTTCCGGCAGCGACATACACTGTCTCACTCGCGGCGATTGCACGGATCACAGCTGAAAACGCTGTTTCTGCTTCCTTCGCGCCATTTCTCCAGGAACCGGGACGCTCCGGCCAGATCATGATACATCCCTGATGCTGCTCAAACTCACCCGGCATGAAAAATCCGTCCTGTACCGGTGTTGTATCTTTTATCATCTCAGGACAGTCTGCCTTTGAAATCTTCATAACCAAACTCCTTTATCATCTCGACATCTCCATCTTCCCGTAAGACTGCAATTCCGGGCAGCGGCATCCCGTTAAATGTATTGTTTTTGACCATGGAATAAATTGCCATATCCTCAAAGACCAGACGGTCTCCCACCTGTTTTTTCTGTGCAAAGCTGTAATCACCGATCACATCCCCGGCAAGGCAGGTCATGGAAGAAAGCCGGCAGGTATGCGGCTTTTCGCCCGGCAGATAACCGTCTTTTAGCGGCGGTCTATATGGCATTTCAAGCACATCCGGCATGTGGCATGCCGCCGATGCATCCAGAATCAGGATATCCATTCCATTGTGTACGATATCCATAACCTCCGTGACAAGATAGCCCGCATTTAATGCGATCGCCTCACCCGGTTCCAAGTAGACCCGGACATTATATTTTCGCCTGATCTCACAGATTAACTTCTTTAGTTCATCCAACTGATAATCTGCTCTTGTAATATGATGACCGCCGCCTAAGTTCAGCCATTTTACCTGTTTTAAATAACTGCCAAACTTCTCCTCAAACGCATGCCAGGTCGTGATCAGATCATCCGCATTCTGCTCGCAGAGTGTATGAAAATGTAATCCTTCGATTCCCTCCGGCAGTTGATCCGGAAATTCACTTTTAACCACACCAAGCCTTGATCCCGGTCCGCATGGATCATAGATCTCATGCCCTTCCTGTGTGGAGCACTCCGGGTTCACGCGGATCCCGGCACTTGCAGTGCACTCCTGCTGCAAAAAATAGTGCTGATACTTTTCATACTGCGCAAAGGAATTAAAAATAACGTGATCGCAGATCTGCACCAGTTCTTCCATATCTTTTTCCTTATAAGCCGGTGCAAATACATGATTTTCCTTTCCCATCTCCTCTTTTCCAAGGCGCGCCTCAAAGATTCCGCTCGCCGTCGTTCCGCTGATATACTGCCCGATCAGCGGATACAGTGAAAACATGGAAAATGCCTTCTGTGCCAGAAGCACATGGCAGCCGGTTTCCTGTTCCAAATTCTGCAATATTTTTAAATTTTGTTTTAGCTTCTTTTCATCTACCACATAACACGGGGTAGGAATCTCCTGCCATTTCATGATAATTCTCCATTTCTGCAAAAATCCGCTGCGCAAAAGCTGACAAATTTAAAATTTTATCCAACCCGTTTCACACATATTCTTATTTTATGCCACCGTCTGCGGATTTTCGTCCACAACCCATGGCAGACCATACTGGTTTAACATATCCATAAACGGATCCGGATCAAACTCTTCAATATTGAATACACCGTCTTTGTCCCAGACTTTATCGACAACTAACGCTGCACCGATCATAGCCGGAACACCGGTCGTGTAGGAAATTGCCTGGGAACCGACTTCTTTGTAACATTCCTGATGGTCACAGACATTATAGATATAAATCGTCTTTTCTTTTCCGTCTTTTTTTCCCGTAAAGATACAGCCGATATTTGTTTTTCCAACCGTGCGTGGTCCTAAAGATGCCGGATCCGGAAGCAGTGCTTTTAAGAACTGGATTGGTACGATCTCCCTGCCCTCATACTCGATCGGTGATGTTGAGAGCATTCCGACATTTTCTAAACATTTCATATGTGTCAGATAGCTCTGTCCAAAGGTCATAAAGAAACGGATCCGCTTTACTCCAGGTACATTTTTTGCAAGGGACTCAATTTCCTCATGATGAAGCAGATACATGTCTTTCTCGCCAACCTGTGGGAAATTATATTCTCTTTTAATTTCCATTGGTTTTGTTTCTACCCAGTGGCCATTCTCCCAGTAAGAACCGTTTGCGGAAACCTCACGCAGGTTGATCTCCGGGTTAAAATTGGTTGCAAACGGATAGCCGTGGTCGCCGCCGTTACAGTCTAAGATATCAATCGTCTCGATCTCATCGAAATAATGTTTCAGGGCATAAGCGGTAAATACACTGGTCACTCCCGGATCAAACCCGCTTCCAAGCAATGCCGTAATTCCTGCCTCTTTGAATTTTTCACGGTATGCCCACTGCCAGGAATAGTCAAAATATGCTGTAAATCCCTCTTCTTTACAGCGTTTTTCATAGATGGCACGCCATTCTTTGTCATCCGTATCCTCCGGCTCATAATTTGCAGTATCGATATAGTCTACTTTGCATGCAAGGCAGGCATCCATAATTGTTAAATCCTGATATGGCAAAGCAACATTTAACACAGCATCCGGCTGATATTTTTTGATCAGGGCGATCAGTTCCTCCGTATTGTCCGCATCCACCTGTGCTGTTGTGATGACAGTGTCCGTTGTTTTTTCCAGTTTTTCTTTTAAGGCATCACATTTCGATTTTGTTCTGCTCGCAATGCAGATCTCCGTAAAAGTTTTGCTGTTCTGGCAGCATTTGTGAATCGCAACTCCTGCAACTCCGCCACATCCGATAATTAATAATTTTCCCATTTTTCTACCTCCTGAGTGTTTTATTG
>OOBM01001225.1_pt1 | contig 15203 bp, 10 predicted proteins | sample 1671581 | NCBI WGS metagenome assembly OOBM01 (sample SAMN06348171, study PRJEB24527) | human gut metagenome
TTTTACCCAGCTTTTTACGGGAATCCTGCTGGATGTGTGCATAGGTGTTGACCAGCAGATTGGCACTGGCGTGGCCCGTTGTGCCTTGCACCGCTTTCACATCACCGCCGGAGATCATCAGTTGATAGGTGGCACTGGAATGCCGCAGACCGTGAAACACAATGCGGGTGAACTCCGGGTGCTCGTTCTGCCACTTGATGAACTTCTTGCGGATGAGGATCGGCTCCACCGCCAGACCATTGGGCAAGCGCAGGAGCATCCCACTGTTGCGGTAGCGTTCCGGCTCAACGGCTTCGTCCATTTCCAAACGCTTTAGCCAGTGCTTCAGTTCCTCTTTCAGCACGGCTGTCATGAAGATGGTTCGGTTGGAAGATGCTGTTTTGGTCTTTTTCAGAACCAGAACCGTATTGCTGCCCTCGCGCTTATCCTCAAACTCCCGGAGAATCACGGTTTGCGGCGAGCTTCAAGATGGTTTTGCAAATTTTATTGCAGGAATGCAGTGATAGTAGGACTTATAGCACGGCGTTCAAGCGCTTTCCCGTTCAATCAATGTATTTCTGCATTTTGACAACCTGCCTATAAATCCCCCATGAACGTTGTGGAATCTTCCAAAGCATCCATGGATAGTTTCTTGCGCTGCATCAAACGTTCAGCTTATTGCAACGAAATTCCATAAAGCTGCATTGCATCTTGCGGAGGTTCTTGCTATACTCTGTATCGAACGCAACTTTATCCGATAAAAATGTTGCGCAATTTGCGCAACCAAAGGAGGCCGCTATCATGCAGCAGCTCAGATTACTTCATGGCGGAGACTACAACCCGGAACAGTGGCTGGACCGGCCCGATATTCTGGCGCAGGATATCGAACTGATGAAAAAGGCACACGTTAATACTGTGACGCTGGGCGTGTTCTCATGGTCCACGTTGGAACCGCAGGAAGGGGTATTTGAGCTGGATTGGCTGGCAGACATCGTCCATAACCTGTATGCCAATGGAATCCATACGATCCTTGCAACGCCCAGTGCGGCCCGCCCCGCTTGGATGGCACACAAATACCCCGAGGTGCGCCGAGTCCGGGCAGACCGGGTCCGGGAGCTGTACAACCGGCGGCAGAATTACTGCTATACATCGCCGGTTTACCGGGAAAAAGTCCGCATCATCGACCAGATGCTGGCGCAGCGGTTCGGCAATGACCCGGCTGTCCTGCTCTGGCATATCTCCAACGAGATGAGCGGCGACTGCCATTGCGAGCTGTGTCAGGCCGCGTTCCGCTGCTGGCTCAAGGAACGGTATGGCTCTTTGGATGCCTTGAACAAGGCGTGGAACGCCCGGTTCTGGAGTCACGACTATACCGCTTGGGAACAAATCGAAAGCCCTGCCCCGCAGGGGGAAAATGCCGTGCAGGGCCTTGCGCTGGACTGGAAGCGCTTTGTCAGTGATCGACACATTGATTTTTTGAAATTTGAGCGTGATACCGTGAAAAAATTTGCACCGGATGCAAAGTTCACGGTAAACATGATGTACCGGTTTGACGGCATCGACTATTTCAAAATGTCCAAGGAGATCGACATTGCCAGCTGGGACAACTATCCCACATGGCACAAGCCCAGCGAAACAGTGGAAGAAACAGCGTTGGATACGGCCCTGATGCACGACCTGTATTACTCCATGAAGGGCAGGCCCTTCCTGCTGATGGAATCCAGCCCCAGCTTTACCAACTGGCAGCCGATCTCCAAACAGAAGCGCCCCGGCATTGCGGAGCTTGCGGCTCTGCAGACGGTTGCACATGGTTCGGACAGTGTGCTTTACTTCCAGTGGCGAGCCAGCCGCGGCGCGGAAGAAAAGTTCCATGGTGCAGTCGTCGGCCATGATGGGCGGGAGGATGCCCGTCCCTTCCGGGAAACAGTCGGTGTGGGCCAAAAGCTGGAAGTGCTCTCGGAGATTGCAACAGTCTGCCGCGAGAAGCAGGCGGCGATCGTCCACGATTGGGAAAACAAGTGGGCATTGGAAGGTTCCTGCGGCCCGCGCAATGCAGGGATGGGCTACTGGGACGAGCTGAAGCTGCACTACAATGCTCTTGCGCGGGAAGGCATTGCGGTGGAGTTCGTGAATCAGGAATCCGATTTGACGGGTTATGGCTTGGTCGTTGTTCCGATGGTTTATTTGCTGACCGATGCCTTTGCCCAAAAACTCTGTGATTTTGCCCGGAATGGTGGTACGGTCGTGGTTACATACTGGACCGGTGTGGTGGATGAAAGCGATTTGTGCCGCCTGGGTGACACGCCCTACGGCTTGACCGACCTGCTGGGCCTGCGCCGCACTGAGATCGACGGAATGTATGACGGCGAAACCTGCCGCTGCACCCCGATGGACGATTCCATTTTGCCGGAAACGCAGGCTTCGGTCCTATGCGAGGTCGCAAGTCTGAACGACACCGACCCTGCCGCACCGCTGAGCGTTTATGCCGAGGACTATTATGCAAACTGCCCGGCGGTGGCTGTCCACTCCTACGGGGAGGGCCGTGCCTATTATCTGGCAAGTCGGTTCGAAGAAGCGTTCTATCGCGCATTTTATCGTGCTGCTGTAAAGGAAGTCGGCCTGACCCCGGCCTGGCCGGAAGCTCTGCCGGACGGCGTTCTGGCCGCGCGGCGCGGTACGTTCGTCTTTGTACAGAACTGCAATGAACATCCGGTCGAAGTAGGCGGTGTTGCGCTGAACCGTTACGGAACGGCCGTCTGGAAAAACGGCGAGCAGGTCCTGTAAGGCACAAAAATACCAACTTTCAGCGTTCTGTCAAAAAAAGCAGAACGCTTTTTGTTTGCTTTCATACTTGACAAAGCGGGCTTACCCCGGTATGCTGGGGTGGCGCATTGTTGCGCAGTTCTGTGAAAAGGAGAGGATATCCTGTGGCTGCAAAGGAAACTGAAAAAATGACGATCGAGCAGGTGGCCGATGCGCTTGGTGTTTCCAAAACAACGGTATCACGCGCACTTTCCGGAAAGGGACGCATCAGTGAGGCGACCCGCGCCAAGGTATATGCCTATCTAGGACGCACCCGCACCGAGCCTGCCGCCCCGCAGGGCGGCGAAAAGGTGCGCACCAACAACATTGCCATGATCGTGCCACAGCGCTTTATTACGCTGGATCTGCCCTTTTTGCGCAAGTGCATGGGCGGCATCTGCATCATGGCAGACCAGCGCGGCTATGACCTGATGCTTTGCTACGCCTCCAACACTGAGTATTCGCAGCTGCAGCGGCAGCTGGCCAACCACAAGGTGGACGGCGTGATCCTGACTTACGCCATGGCGGATGATCCTTGCATCGAACTTTTGCGGCAATACGAGACACCTTTTGTGCTCATCGGACGCAGCGAGGACAAGACCATCCCGCAGGCAGACAACGATCAGGTCGCGGCTGCCTGCGAGATGACACGCATCCTTTTGCAGCTGGGCGCCAAGCGGATCGCGCTGCTGGTGGGCAGTACCATCTACGCCGTCAACACCGACCGCATACGCGGTTATCTGCGTGGATTCGCGGAATTTGGTGTGCCAGTAGACCAGCGGCTCGTTCATTCCGGTGTGGAATCTGCCGGGCAGACGCTCGATGCACTGGAGGCTGCACTGGAGCAGAAGGCGGATTGCATCCTTTGCGGCGATGATGAGGTCGCCTTTGAGGTCATGGGGGAGCTGCGGACGCGGCATATCCTCGTGCCCAACGATCTGCGAGTGGCCAGCCTGTACGACAGCTCCATGCTTGCCAGCATCACGCCGTCTGTTTCGGCGGTGCAGTACGATGCCGAGCAGCTGGGCAAGACCGCTTGCCGGATGCTGCTGGACCGGCTGGCCGGAAAAGAGATCGTCATGCGGCAGCTGGAAGGTTATCAGGTCATTTTGCGGGACTCTACCAAGTGGAGGGAACGCTCCCGCAGCATCAAATAACGCGCTTTTTGTGCCTGCTCCTTTCCCGGAGCGGGCATTTTTGCTCTTTGCATGGGCGAAGGTTGCGCTAAAGTTGCGCGCTTTTTGCCCATGTATCCTAATTTTACCGTCACTTTTTCCAGTTTTGGCTCAACAATACCGTGAATTTCGTCCATTGACGTGAGCAAAAGAATGCGGTATCCTATGAGTACAGAAAAACAGTTGCTCTGATGTGCGCAACTTATAAGCGCAACAAAGAGCGCCCGAAGATTTCAGATTGAGAACGAAGGAGAACTGGATCATGAAAAAGCTGATTTCCCGCCGTAACTTCCTTGCTGCCATGGGTGCTGTGGCTGCTGCCGGTGCGCTGACCGCCTGCGGCGGTTCTTCCAGCAGTACCGCTGCTTCTACTGCGGCATCCAGCACGGCTGCCTCCAGCGCAGAGAGCTGGGGCGATGTGAAGCTGACCATGTGGGGCGCAGAAGAGGATCAGACCATGCTGCGCGAGATGGCAGATGCCTTTATCGAGCAGAATGCGGACAAGGGCAACGTGACCATCGAGATCGGCGTGCAGTCCGAGTCCAGCGCAAAGGATACCGTTCTGGCCGACCCGGAGTCTGCCGCAGACGTTTTTGCCTTTGCTGATGACCAGCTGAACGAGCTGGTAAACGCCGGTGCTCTGCAGGAGGTGCTGCTGAACCCGGACGACGTGAAGAGCCGCAACCTGCCCGGCTCTGTGGGCGCTGCCACCATGAACGACAAGCTCTACGCCTACCCCATGACCGCCGACAACGGCTACTTCCTGTACTATGATGCAAGCGTGCTGAGCGCCGAGGACGTGCAGAGCGTGGACACCATGCTGGAAAAGGCTGCAGCTGCCGGCAAAAAGTTCATGATGAGCGTGAACGACGCATGGTACATTTACAGCTTCTACGCCGGTGCCGGTCTGGTGGCAACGCTGGCAGATGACGGCATCAACACCGTCTGCAACTGGAACGAAGCTCCCGGCGCAGACGTAACGCAGGCCATTCTGGATATCGCCGCAAACCCCGGCTTCAAGTCCGGCGCGGATGCTGATATCGTTTCTGCCATCAAGGACGGCAGCTGCTGCGCCGCCATCTCCGGTACTTGGAACGCCAGCACCGCCGAGGAGGCTTGGGGCGAAGGTTACGCCGCCACCAAGCTGCCGACCTACACCCTGAACGGCGAGCAGGTCCAGATGGGCTCCTTCTCCGGCTACAAGCTGGTGGGCGTCAACCCCCACAGCGCCAACGTGGGCGTGGCTATGATGCTGGCCGACTTCATCACCAACGAGGACAACCAGAACAAGCGCTTCAACGACCGCAAGCTGGGCCCCTCCAACATCAACGCCAATGCTTCCGAGGCTGTGCAGTCTGCACCCGCCATTGCCGCACTGGCCGAGCAGAGCTCCTACGCTACCCTGCAGCGGGTAGGCGCAAACTACTGGAGCTCCGCCGCAAGTCTGGGCGAGATCCTCGCCTCCGGCGACACGCAGGGCAAGACCACGCAGCAGCTGGTGGATGACGCTGTGGCCGGCATCACCGCACCTGTGGCACAGTAAGTTCCGGTTTTTCCCGGCGGGCACGCAGCAGAATGCGGTGTGCCCGCTTTTTATCGCAATACAAGAAATCGGCGTCAACCTAACATCCTGTTTGCTATAACCCCCTCTGCATACCAAGAAAGGAGTTGACTTCTGTGGCAGAAATGGTCCTTACACCACCCTTGCGGGCAGATGGCCGGGAGCCGAATTTCCTTCAGAAGTTCGGTCACGCATTTGTTCACGGAGATATTTTTACAAAGCTGTCCCTCTTTGTCTGGGGTCTGGGCTACATTGGCCACGGCCAGCTTATCAAGGCACTGCTGGTAACACTGGTGCAGGGGCTGGGACTGTATTTTCTGGGCACTTCCGGCATTCCTGCGCTGAAAAAGTTCGGCACGCTGGGCACGGTGCAGATGGAAATGCAGTTCAACCCCCTTACCTTAAAGAACGAGGTCAACAACTACGACAACTCGTTTGCCATCCTGCTGCTCAGCGTGATCGCACTGGTGGTCATTGTAACGCTGATCGCTGCTGCCATGCTGGTGGTGCAGAGCAATTACGTGTTACAGGCGCAGAAGGCTGCTGGCAAAAAGCCCAACAATTTCCGGCAGGATATCACCTTGTACCTGAACGAAAAGTTCTACGTTACCCTGCTCACCCTTCCGGTGCTGGGTGTGGTGGTGTTCACCATCATCCCGCTGTTCATTTTGATCGCTGTCGCCTTTACCAACTACGATCAGCAGCATATGCCTCCCGCCGCCCTGTTCACATGGGTGGGGCTGGCTAACTTTGCTTCTCTGTTTGGTGGGCAGTCGCTGAGCCTGACCTTCAGCTACGCCTTTGGCCGGGTGCTCAGCTGGACGTTGGTGTGGGCCTTCTTTGCCACCTTCACCAACTTCTTCGGCGGCGTATTTCTGGCTATGCTCATCAACAACAAAAAGACCAAGTGCCAAAAGCTCTGGCGCACATTGTTCATCATCACCATTGCGGTGCCGCAGTTCGTCACCCTGCTGCTGGTGCGCAACTTCTTCTCGGACGCCGGCATCTTCAACACCATGATGGCCAATGCAGGCGTGACCGATTTTTTAAAGGCCTTCGGTCTGCTGGGGCAGAACATGAACCACATTCCCTTCCTGACCGACCAGCATTGGGCTAAGTTCATGATCATCCTCATCAACATCTGGGTGGGCGTGCCCTACCAGATGCTCATTGCCACCGGTGTGCTGATGAACATTCCCACCGATATGCTGGAGGCCTCCACCATTGATGGTGCATCGCCGTGGCAGAGCTTTATCTACATCAAGCTGCCCTACCTGCTCAGTGTGCAGGGGCCGGCACTGGTTACGGATTTTGTGCGCAACGTCAACAACTTCAACGTCATCTATCTGCTCACGCAGGACGTTTATATCACCAAGGATCAGGCGCTGGCTTCCTCCAGTGCAAAAGAGGTGGATCTGCTGGTCACATGGCTGTTCCGCCTGACACAGGAGCAGTACAACTACAAGATGGCCGCCGTCATTGGCATTATGGTGTTCATCATCTGTGCCGTGTTCACGCTGGTATGCTTCCGGTTCCTTAATAAAAAGGAGGCGACGTTCTCTTGACACAGACAACTGTTTCTCCGGCACGCCGGGCAGAGACCGCAGCGCAGCTGCGCCGCGGGCGTATCCTCCGCACAGTCCGCAGCATCCTGCGGCATCTGCTGCTGGCCCTGCTGGCAGCTATCTGGCTGGTACCCATTCTGTGGCTTCTGGTCACTTCCTTCTCCACAGACCGGGGCATCAATGTGCGACAGTTCTTCCCGGCCAGTTACACACTGCGCAACTATGTCAACATTCTGTTCCACCCGGACTCTGTGGCGCAGTTCCCGCGCTGGTTTACCAACACCCTTGTGGTGGCCTGTTTCAACTGCGTTATCTCCACCTGCTTTGTGCTGATGGTAGCCTACGCGCTGAGCTGCTGCCGCTTCAAGGGGCGCAAGCTGATCCAGAACCTTTCTGTCAGCGTCAACCTGTTCCCCGGCGTGCTGGCAATGATCGCCGTCTATTTCGTCCTGAAATATCTGAATCTGACCAACTCCTATGCCGGTCTTATCATGGTCTATGCCGGTTCGTCCGGTCTGGGCTATCTGATCTGCAAGGGCTTCTTTGATACCATCCCCATCTCCCTGCGGGAAGCCGCCAAGCTGGACGGCGCATCCGACGCCCGTGTGTTCTTCCAGGTCGTTCTGCCCATGTCCAAGCCGATTTTGGTCTATACCATCATCAGCTCTTTCATGGTTCCATGGACCGATTTCGTGATGGCAAAAATGATCCTGAATTCGGGCGTCTCTGCCGACTGGACGGTGGCTATCGGTCTGTATAATATGCTGCAAAAGACCCTGATCAACAATTACTTTGCGCTCTTCTGTGCAGGCGGTGTGCTGGTGTCCATCCCCATCTCCATCCTGTTTGTCATCATGCAGAAGTTCTACGTCGAGGGCATCACCTCCGGCGCGGACAAGGGTTAACACGTTATTCTCTTTCTCCTTCACCATAAAAGCAATCCCCACAGTCCTTTTTGTGGCTGTGGGGATTGTTTTTTCTCAATGGCGGCAGGAAAGCAGTTTGTTCATGGTGAACCTCATTTCTATATCAAACGGTGTCTGTTCGGATGTCCTGAACCCTGCCATAAAACCGGTGGTTGATTTTAAGATTGCTTAACTTCAACAGGGGCTTTCCATCCTTTGACAAGAGTGTACCGTGAAAAGCGGCAGAAGTTTATGGACTCGTAGTCCAAGTTACCCACCCTCTTAGTCCAAGTTCTTGGATACAAGTAAACAAAAATAAAAAAATCCGAACCGCTCCCGTGATGAATCGGTGAAGATTCATCACAAAGAACGGATTTGATTTTGATTTTTCGTTGAAGGAGGTGGAAATCGAAAAATGGATTGAAGTGTTCGATGATGACCTTCAATCAAAAAATGAAATGCATAGCAAGCGATTTCTTTATTGAATTGAAAATAGCGGATGACAATTTAGAGGGAACACAGTTGTAGCAAGCAGGGCAGCTGTATATACATCTGCTTATTTTGCGTTGCAAAATGTTTGTTGGAACACCCAAACCCGTGAACTGCATCCGGCAGATGCAGGCTGAGCAAGCGCAACGTTGAAAAAGAATCGTTCTGCTGATATAATAAAATGTGATACTATCACCAAAATTTTGAGAAGAAAACCGTTTGCGGTTGGCAAACATTCAGGAGGAACGCATGGTTACAGGAGCCATTAAAAATAAGGTGGATAAAATCTGGACGGACATCTGGGCGGGCGGCATCACGAATCCGCTGACCGTCATTGAGCAGCTGACCTATCTCATGTTCATCCGGTCTCTGGACGAAAAGGAGCTTGCCACCGAAGAGTTTGAGAGCATGGCGGGCGAGAAGATGGAGCACATCTTCCCGGCCAGTGCGGCAGGCCAGTCCATGCGGTGGAGCAAGTTCAAGGATAAGGACTCCCGTGAGATTTTCCTGACCATGCAGCAGCGGGTATTCCCGGCCATCAAAAAGATGAAGTACGGCCGCCTGCCGGACTTTGACGAAAACGGCGAGCTGGTGGAAATCGAGGACGACCCCACCCGCCCGGACGAAGGCAACACCGCCTTTGCACGGTACATGGATGATGCCATGTTCCTGATCCCCACGCCGCAGGTGCTGCAAAAGATCATCACCGGGCTGGAAGACCTATACACCCACGATATCGCCGACCTTGATATGCAGGGCGACCTCTACGAGTATATGCTGGGCAAACTGGCAACTGCAGGCCAGAACGGCCAGTTCCGCACGCCCAAGCACATCCGCGACATGATGGTGGAACTGGTGCAGCCCACGCCCGACGACTTTATCTGCGACCCAGCCTGCGGCACGGCAGGTTTTCTGGTGTCCAGTGCACAGTATCTCCGTGCGCACTATGAGGATGCCATGACTCCGGAGCAGTGGCAGCATTTTGCGGGGCCGATGTTCGCAGGCTTTGACATGGACCGCACCATGCTCCGCATTTCGGCCATGAACCTGATGCTCCACTCCATCACCAACCCGGATATCGACTATAAAGACAGCGTTTCCAAGCAAAACTCCATTTGCAGCAAGTACACGGTCTGCCTTGCGAACCCGCCGTTTAAGGGCACCGTGGACGCAGAGAGCATCAACGACGACCTGAAAGCCGTCACCAACACCAAAAAGACCGAACTGCTGTTTCTTGCACTCTTCCTGCGAATGCTGAAAACCGGCGGCCGCTGTGCCTGCATCGTGCCGGACGGCGTGCTGTTCGGTTCCAGCAAGGCGCACCAGAGCATCCGAAAAGAACTGATTGAAAACCACCAGCTGCGGGCGGTCATTTCCATGCCCTCCGGCGTGTTCAAGCCCTACGCAGGCGTGTCCACGGCGGTGCTGGTGTTCACCAAGACCGGCGCAGGCGGCACCGACAGGGTGTGGTTCTACGATATGAAAGCCGACGGTTTCTCGCTGGACGACAAGCGCACCGAGGTGAAGGAAAACGACATCCCGGACATCATCGCCCGGTTCCACAACCTCGACGCAGAAGCTGACCGCAAGCGCACCGAGCAGAGCTTCTTTGTGCCCAAAGAGGAAATTGCCGCCAACGGCTATGATCTGTCCATCAACAAGTACAAGGAGACCGAGTATGTGCCGGTGGAATATCCCTCCACGCAGGAGATTCTTGCCGACCTGCATGAGCTGGAAATGGAGATCACCAAGGGACTGGCAGAGTTGGAGGAAATGGTATGATGGAGAAAAACACAATGACAGAAAATGATAAGCTGCAAATGTTTGAGGACCGACCGATTCGCACCGCATGGGATGAAACACAGGAAGAATGGTATTTTTCGGTGGTGGATGTGGTAGCGGTTCTGACAGAGCAGACGGACAATCGACGTGCCGCAAAATATTGGAGTGTTCTGAAAACCAGACTGAAAAATGAGGGCAGTGAACTGACTACAAATTGTAGTCAGTTGAAAATGAAAGCGGCAGACGGAAAACGCCGTTTGACCGATGTTGCCAACACGGAACAGCTCTTGCGCATCATCCAGTCGGTGCCCTCCAAAAAGGCAGAACCGTTCAAGATGTGGCTGGCAATGGTCGGGCGGGAGCGCATTGAGGAAATCATCGACCCGGAACTGACCATCGAGCGTGCTCTCGACACCTATGCCCAAAAGGGCTATTCCCCGGAGTGGATCAATCAGCGTCTGCAAACCATCCGTGCCCGAAAAGAACTGACCGATGCATGGAAGGTGCACGGCGTGAAAGAGGGGCAGGAGTATGCCATTCTGACGGACGAAGTGACCAAAGCATGGTCTGGCATGAGCACGCGGCAGTATAAAAACTTCAAGGGGCTGAAAAAGGAAAATCTGCGTGATAACATGAGCACGCTGGAACTTGCCTTGAATATGCTGGCAGAAGCCACCACAACGGAGTTGACGAATGCCCAGAACCCGCAGGGGCTGGAAGAAAACCGTGTCGTTGCCAAACAGGGCGGCGCAGTGGCCGGAAATGCCCGGAAAGAGATCGAATCCAAAACTGGCCGCCCGGTGGTTACGTCCGAGAATGCAAATACCATGCTGTTGGGCCAGACGGTTGCCGGAATGATCGAGAGCGTGGCAACGGAAAAAGATGACGAAAAATCGGAATAATATGCAGGTGTGGGAGGAGATGGTGTGATGGCGAAGTTGGGAGAAATTTGTGCGTTTCAGTCGGGTGGAACACCAAGCAAAAATAAGCCAGAATACTTTGGCGGGGAAATTCCTTGGATTTCAACAACAGCATTAAACGGTGGTAAAATAAATGAAGCTGATGCTGTCGCATGGATTACACCAAAAGCAATTCAAGAGAGCGCCGCAAAAATTGTACCAGCCAATTCAATTATGGTTGGAACAAGAGTTGGAATAGGAAAAGTGGCGGTTAATTCTGTTGAAATGTCAACAAGTCAAGATGTGATTTCGCTGATTGGAATTGATGAGAGCAGATGGTATAAACCATATTTGTGCAAGGTGTTGCTATCTAAAAAAGATTGGCTTAGCAGTCAGGCACGAGGTGCCACCATTAAGGGAATAAAAATTGACACTGTTGCAAATATTGAAATTCCAGAAGTTGGATATGCGGAACAGAAAAAAATTGCAGCAGTGCTAGATAAAGTATCTGACTTGATTTTTCTCCGCAAACAGCAGCTCGCCAGACTGGACGAACTAATAAAGGCGCGTTTTGTGGAAATGTTTGGGGAGTGCTCTTCAATCCGACCGCAAAAATTGAAAGAAGTAACTCGACGAGTTAAGGTTGGATTTGTTGGAACCTGTGAGAAATATTATACTGATAATACTGGAGTTCCCATGTTGCGAACAACAAATATTACGTCTCATGGAATTGATTTGAAAGATTTGAAATATGTCACAAAGACATTTCACGAAAAGAACTTAAAATCTCAGGTTCATAAAGGCGACTTGTTAATTGCACGGCATGGGTCAAACGGGCAAGCTAATGTTTATTACGGAGATGAGGCTCAATGCTTAAATGCAATTATCATCGAACCAGATAGCAATATTACAAATCCGATTTTTCTGGTAAATCTAATCAACTCAAGAAGTGTAAAAAGACAAATTGAAAAAGAACTTGTTGGCTCGACACAGCATGTCCTTAATACGACAACGCTTGCTAATGTTGAAGTTGAAATTCCCACGATAAAAGACCAACAAGCTTTCGCTGCCTTTGTGGAACGCGTAGACCAGCAGAAGCAGACCGTGCAGCAGAGCCTTGAGAAACTGGAACTGATGAAAAAGGCACTGATGCAGGAATATTTTGGGTAACTCCCTCAGTCACCTTCGGTGACAGCTCCCTCTGGGAGGGAGCCTTTGACGTTGCGGTTACGAAAAGCCTCCCTCCTTGAGGGAGGTGGCACGGCGTAAGCCGTGACGGAAGAAGTTACTACCGCCATATGAATATGTGAAATGGAAGGGAAAAACAATAAAGATGAATGTTACTTTTATGATTGGAAATGGTTTTGATCTAGGGATTGGATTAAGGACGGCCTATTCGGATTTCTATAAAGTGTACTGTAAACCAAACTCGAAAGATTCTCCGGAAGTAAGGAAATTTAAATCGGAACTAGAAGAAAATTATGAAAATTGGTCGGATTTTGAAGAAGCGTTTGGTGAATATGCAGGCAGAATAGATGATGCTGAAGACTACTTGGCCTTTTTTGAGGATTTTGTAGAATCGTTCTCAGAATATTTAAGCCAAGAGGAAAATAATTTTGATCCTTCAAAATCCGATTTAATTATAAAAAGGATGAAGGAAGCACTGACCTCTTATTATGATATTCGACCGGCAGATAAAGAAGCGCTCATAAATAGAATAGATGGAAATAGAGCTGAATTTAATTTTATATCGTTTAATTATACGCTGTGCCTAAATGACTGCTTGGAAATTCTCAAGCATAAACCCAATTATGATGCGGAAATAAAAGGATACATCAGGGATATTATTCATGTGCATGGATTTACAGATCATGACATGATAATGGGAGTGAACGATATAGAACAAATAAAGAACAAATCATTCTCTGAAGATATAGATATAACAGAGGAAATTGTTAAACCTTTGCAAAATCAAATTATCCGAATGAACTTTGACAATAATGCGGTACGCATTATAAACGGAAGTGATATTATCTGCGTTTATGGAATGTCCATTGGCTCGACGGATAAAATATGGTGGAAACTGGTGATAGATTGGCTACAAAGAAGTACTGGGAACCATTTAATCATTCTACAGCATAGAGCTGGCGCAAAATTCCCGTTTCGATGGAACAGAATAGTTAAGGAAATACGTTCTAAACTGTTTTTGTATGGAGATGTTCCAGAAGAAAAAAGAAAGTCTTTGGAAAATAGAATACATATTGATGTCAACCACGACATATTTTCTATGAACCTAAGGACTGACGTTGCTCGTGAACCTAATAATACGGGAATATCTGTCGGATTAGGAGCTTCGGATGTGAAAAAAATACTTGATGATATGATAAATGAGAAAACAGCAAAGGACGAAGATGTTAACGCCATGCTGGATGATGTATTTACTCACTAAAAACAATTTTCAGAAAGGAGCCCTCCCATGTCCAACTTCTCCTATCTTGCCACCAAACCTGAATATTCCCTCTTTGCCTCTGCCGCCATCGAAGCCGAGAAAGTGTTTGCCACCTCCCCGGCCATGTGCGCGGTGGGCTGTCGGAAGGCGTTGGAGCTGGCGGTGAAGTGGGTGTATGCGGCGGACAAGACCATCACGATGCCCTACAAGGACAATCTGCAATCCCTGCTGCATGAGGAAAGCTTCCGTTTTGCGGTGGACAAGGATGTGTGGAGCGTGCTCCCCAGCATCGTGAAGGCGGGCAACTTGGCGGTACATACTGGGCACAGCGTATCGGCGGCGGATGCGGTGTTCAGTCTGCGGGGGCTGTTCGATTTCATCCAGTGGGTGGATTACTGCTACGGCACGGACTATGTGGAGCGCTCCTTTGACGAAACCGCCATCCCCGGCGAGAAGGTGGAGCTGGACACCCGGAAGATCCGGGAGCAGGAAAGTTTGCTTACCCAGAAAGATGCCGAGTTGGAAGCCTTGCGCAAGCAGGTGGAGAGCCTTTCGGCGGCATACACGGCCAGCAAACAGCAGAACCAGCAGAGCCGCAGTTTCACCGCCGCCGACCTGACCGAGGCCGAGACACGGCGGAAGATCATCGACATCGACCTCAAGGCCATGGGCTGGAAGTTTACCGGGGCGGATGCCGATGTGCGCGTGGAGTACGAAGTGGACAACATGAACGGCGTACTGGGGCAGAAGGGCTATGCGGATTACGTCCTCATGGGTAAGGATGGCAAACCGCTGGCGGTCATCGAGGCCAAGCGCAGCACCAAAGACCCCAACATCGGGCGCAAGCAGGCGCAGCTCTATGCGGACTGTCTGGAACAGAAATTCGGACGCCGCCCGATGCTGTTCACCACCAACGGCTACACCACCTATTTCTGGGACGAAGCAAGCGGCCCGCAGCGCCCGGTGAGCGGCGTGTTCTGCAAGGATGATCTGCAAAAGCTGATGAACCGCCGCACCGAGAAAAAGCCGCTGGACACCATTGAAATCGACGATAAGATCACCGACCGCTACTACCAGAAAAATGCCATCCGTGCGGTGTGCGCCCACATCACGCAGGGGTTCCGGCGCAACCTGCTGGTCATGGCCACCGGCACCGGCAAGACCCGCACGGCGTCCAGCCTGACCGACGTGCTGAGCCGGGGCGGTCATGTGACGAATGTGCTGTTTCTGGCTGACCGCACCGCACTGGTCAAGCAGGCAAAGGACGACTTCAAGAAGTATCTGCCGGACCAGTCCCTGTGCAACCTGTGTTCTTCTAAGGATGACAAGGCCGCGCGTATCGTGTTCTCCACCTATCCCACTATGCTCAATGCCATCGACAACGCCAAGACGAAGGACGGCGTGCCGCTGTTCTCCCCGGCTCACTTTGACCTCATCATCGTGGACGAGAGCCACCGCAGCATTTTCAAGAAATATCGCGCCATTTTTGATTATTTCGATGCGATTCTGGTGGGTCTAACCGCCACCCCGAAAACCGATGTAGACCGCAACACCTACGACTTTTTCGAGATGGAACACGGCATCCCCACCTACGCCT
>OOBM01001230.1_pt1 | contig 15152 bp, 10 predicted proteins | sample 1671581 | NCBI WGS metagenome assembly OOBM01 (sample SAMN06348171, study PRJEB24527) | human gut metagenome
GCTGCTCTCCCTTCCGTGTGCCTATCGCACGTCTGGCTGCTGCTCAGGCTGCTATTAAAAAACCGAGAGCGTAAGGATTTTACAACAGTTCTCCGTTAAAAATCGAGCATAAAATAAGGCTCACCGTCAATTTGGCGGTGAGCCTTATTTGTTTGTTCATCTAGGGGATGAACTGCGTTTAATACAGAAGTACGGAGAGTGTGCATCACAGATACACCTCCACGGTCAGGTCTGTCCATGCTGCGCGGCGGAATTGGTGGGGCATTTTATTGGCTTCACGGTAACGCTTGGCTGTTTCAAAGTCGATGGTAAATGTCAAAATCGGGCTGTCTGTTACGGCCATCAAATCGGCACGTTCATCTTTGGCTTTTCTGCGGCCAGTGTTCAATTTCCAGCGATAGGCGTAGTCACCGACAGGAGTGACGACTTCTACAAACTGGTCGATGAGTTCGGGGGCAAGACAAGCACCGTGAACATCAACTTTTTGTTCAAGAAAATCGCGAATGGCTTTCATGTTGGCCAAAATGCTCTGTGTTTCAGGAGCGGGAGTGAGGGCTTGCAGTTCTTTTTCCAGACGAGCAATCTCATCATCGGCTTGTTTGCAAAGAGCCTGATATTCTTCACGTTCCAACTCGCCGTCTGCCCGCATAGCACCGTAATTGAGCTTGCGCTTTTTGATTTTTTCGATTTGGCTCCGAATCGGTGCAGCGGACATTCGTGTGGCGGCTTTTCCGTTCTGGCAACTTTCGATCATCTTGCAGGCACGGAGAATGGCTTTATTCTGATTGCCCCAGACCTTTTCAAAGATCTTCTTCGCCATCAGCTCCAGCTTCCACTCCGGGATAGAAATGGCATCACAACTGAGCTGTTCGGTCATGTTGTGCTCCAGAACGAAGGAACGAGTGGGGTTGACGGTTCGCATATTGCATTGGTAGCCAAAGACCGGCGTTCCGTCCTTCAGTTTACGCCAGTTGAAAATGCGGTAGGAGGAACCGCAGCGGCAGCGAAGTTTGGACACCCACAAATTCTTGGTAGTTCTGGCTCCTTTACGCCTTGTTTCTCCATCAGGAAGGCGCAGGCTGGAAATACGGGATTTGCGGATGCGTTCACATTCGTGCCAAAGGGCTTCTGATACGATCGGATCAAAGTTGCCTTTTACATAGACGAAAGAAGTTTCGTTCAGATTGTTGATGCGCTTCTTTTCAAGATAGTTGTTGACCTTGGACTTGTTGTAGCAGATATAGCCCATATACATTGCGTTGCGAAGGATGCGGCTGATTTTTGTACAGGACCAACTGACGTTTCCGTGTTCATCCTTACGACCCAGCCGAGAAAGTTCATTGACGATCGCCTTTTCCCCGTAGCCCTGAGAATAGAGCGTGAAAACCATTCGTATGGTTGCAGCCTGTTCCTCGTTGATAACGTATGTACGGTTGACCTTATCCCGGTCGTAGCCGATGATGTTGCCGCTGCCGTAAAGCACACCGTTCTGCCGGCTTATCTTCTGCCCGGCAAGAACACGCTCTGAAATTTTGCGGCTTTCTTCCTGCGCCATGGTTGCCATGATGGAAAGCCGGAGTTCACCATCGCCGTCCATCGTCCAGATGTTGTCGGATACGAAAAAGACCTCTACGCCGAAATTGCGGAGTTCACGGGTAAGCTGAAGGGTATCGACGGTGTTGCGGGCAAAGCGGCAGACCTCACGGGTGACGATCAGGTCGAATTTACCGCGTTTGGCATCGGAGATCATCTGCATAAACGCCGGGCGCTTTTTGGCGGAGGTTCCGGTGATGCCCTCGTCGATATACTCTGTCTACTCTAGGGGTAGCATATCATTGCAGATGCAGGACGGCGCCGGGGGCTTTTGCTGCTTTTTTGGGTGCCGGGGGGCGAATTCTCCCGTTTTTTGGACTTCCTCAGCAGGCTTGCCGATATTCGGACCGTGAAGACCGTTGCTGCGGATGTTTCGTTTTGCAAAAGACGGTGCACCGACTGATTTATGGAAGTGCCAGCACATCGGTAAGGGAGGTGCGGATCAGTTCCATCAGCTCGCCGGTCACCGGGGGCAGGGTGCGTCCTACATGGTGTGCCAGCAGCAGATACAAAGGCTGGGGCGGGGCCAACGCAGCGCACCGGGGATGGTGGCGGCGCTCCATCAGGTTCAGGGGCAGCAGGGAATCGGCAATGCCAAGATTTGCTAGCTGCCGCAGGATGGAGGTATCCGCCTCACAGGCAGCGGGGGGCAGCTGCCCGAACATCTGGGGCAGCAGGGCGTCTTGCAGGGTCCGGAGGGTGGAGCCTGCCGGTGCCATCAGCTGGGGGCGGGGGTCCAGCCCCCCGGGGAACAGATCCCCGGGCTGCCATCCCTCCGGGCAGCGGCAGGGGGCAAAGCAGTAGACCATCTCCGTAAGGGTCAGTACCTGACAGTGCAGCAGGTCCTGCCGGGGCTGGGAGGAAAGAAAGATGCCCAGATCCGTGGAGGAGTTCATAAGGGATTCCAAGGTCTGCTCCCGGTTCTCCTCACGGATGGTCAGCTGGATATCTGGGTGCCGGGCGCAGAATGCAGGCAGGGCGTGGTCCCGCAGCGCCTCGGCAAACAGGGGGTCACAGCTGATATACAGTTTGCCGCCGCGTCCCTGCCGGTAGGACTTGGTGTGGACAAACATCTCGTTTTCGATGTGGAGGATGTTCCGGGCGTTGTTTACAAAGATGGTTCCGGCACTGGTGGGACGCAGCCGGTTGTGCTCCCGGGTGAACAGGGGAGTGCCCACCATCTCCTCCACGGCACGTAGATGGCGGGAAAGGGCGGACTGCGCCAAAAAATGCCGCTCTGCCGCCCGGGAAAGACTCTGCTCCTCCACGATGGAAATCAAATACTCCATCACCCGGCTGTCAAGGTTCACCTCCTGCATGGTCTGCAGAGCGGTGCCCACTGCCTCCCGGGGCAGGCTGCCGGTGTCTGCCAGCTGAGAGGGTGAGAGCACTTCCTGCAGCAGCTGGTCCACCAGCGGGGCGTCGGTGGGCTTGTACCGGGGATCGTGGAGGCGTTCGGTGATCAGCAGACCTGCCAGGTACCGCTCCGGCTCCGTAAGGGTGTGCCCCAGCGGGAAACGCAGGTGCAGGGTCTGGTGCACAGGAGGATCCAGCGGACGGTAGGCAAGTTCGCTACAGGGAAATACGTGGGCATTACTTACCAGCCCCACTCCCACTGCCTGATGCATCATGGAGTCGAGCAGGATAACGTCGTTGGACTCAAAGGCGACTACGGGCTGGAACCCCGCCTGCTGGAAAAGCTGCTCTGCAATGAGCCGGATGCTGTGACGGGGACCCTGCAATACAAAGGGAGTGTCCCGCAGGTCTGCCAGATGGATGGTCTCCTGCTTTGCCAGTGGGTGGGAGGCAGGCAGGGACACCAGTAGTTCTTCGTGGGCAATGGGGATGTCGGTGACCTCGCTGCTGGTGGCACCGGCGCCCAGTGCCAGGTCCACCAGCCCCCGGGCGATGGCTCCCGGCTGCTCGGCGGCATATAGCTCGGCGAGGCTCAGGGAGATATCCGGGTACCGGCGGGAGAACTGGTTGTAGATCTTGCTGAAGATGATGGCACCTCGGTTGGGGGCGGTGGCAAGACGGATCGCCTTGCGGTTGCCGCCGGTGACCTCTTTCACGGTCAGCAACATACGGTTCTGCTCGTCAAGGATCTTCTGGGCGCATTCCACCACATACCGTCCCACGGCGGTGGGGTACAGGCGGCGGTTGTACCGCAGGAACAAAGCAAAGCCAAAGGTGCGCTCGCACTCTGCCAGAAACTTGCTCAGCGCCGAGGGGGAGATGTGGAGCGCCTGCGCCGCATGGCTCAGATTGCCATAATTTGCAATGGTGGAAAGGTAATAATACTGACGGGTGTTCATAGCAGTTTCCTTTTATTACAAAATGGTAAAAAGTCGGATTTTAGCCAGAAATCTGCAAAGTGCTGGAGAATATGGAAAAGTTTTTCCATAATAAGTATAAAAGACCACAAAAGGAATTGCAAGCTGCTATGAACAAATCGTTATGAAAAAATGGAATTCTTGTGTATCGTAAAGTGAAGCGGCAGGTTGTACAATGAAAGCACAGAGAGGGTAATACCTCAACCAACGCAGAATGATCACCGGAAAAGAAGGAGACTAACAATGAAGAAGATCACCAGAAGATCCATGCTCAAGGGCAGCGCCGTTGCTGCTGCAGCCCTCGCCCTGTCCGCCTGCGGCGGCTCCAGCTCCAGCACCGCTTCCTCCGCCAGCACTGCTGCATCCGCAGCCGGCACAGCTGCCGCTGACGACATCGGCTTCCCCAAGAAGGAGACCATCACGCTGGCAGTTCCCGGCAAGGCAGGCGGCGGATCCGATCTGGCGATCCGTTACTATAGTGAGGGCCTGAACCGCATCTACGGTCTCAAGACCACCGTTACCAACTACGACTCCAACACCGTGGGTCACCAGACCGTGGCAAATGCAAAGCCCGATGGCACCACCCTGATGGTCGCCACCTCCGCTCTGAACATCCAGTACATCACCGGCAACGCACAGGTCAACCCCATGACCGACCTGACCCTCATCGCCTGCCTGGAGGACAACGGCTTCTCCACCCTGGCAGTGCCCAAGAATGCTCCCTACGATGACTTCAATGGATTTGTGGAGTACGCAAAGGCTCACCCCAACGAGCTGAACGCAGGTATGCCTGCTGCAGGTGCCAACACCTTCCTGTTCGGCAAGCTGTGCAGTGTTCTGGGCATCGAGCTGAACAAGGTGGAGTGCGCTTCTGAGTCCGACCGTCTCACCAACCTCGCCGGCGGCTTCATCGACATCGGCGTCGTAGGTCTGGGCAACGCACAGGAGTACGAGAAGGCTGGTAAGCTGAAAGTCATCGGCACCGTGGCAGGCGACGGTATCACCATCAGCGAGTACCCCGCAGAGCTGCCGGAGAACTACAAGACTCTGCAGGAGCAGGGCTTCCAGGGTTGCTATATGCTGGTCTACCACTACCTGATGGGACCTTCCGGCATGGACGAGACCATGGTAAAGGAAATGAACGCTGCCATGCAGGCTGTGGTGGAGGATCCCACCGTCAACGAGGGCATTGCGGGCATCGGTCACATCCCCGGCTGGCACGATCTGGAGGAGTCCGAGGAGCTGCACCAGAAGGAGTACGACGAGCTGGTAGAGATCGCAAAGAGCCTGGATATGTACGTTCAGGGCTGATACGGGCTGAATTATCGCAAGTCAAGAAATTAGCGCAACATTCAAACAGCATATTTGCGATATGCAATTCAACGTTGTTGCTGTTGCATTAAAAAGTTGAATTGCTATAAATAGAGATCATCCGCACTGGATCTGCACAGGATCGATTTAAAGTGCGTTCCTCCTAAGTGATAGCCCGGAGCTGTTCCCTCCGGGCTATTTTTGAGAAAAAAGAGGTGTTTTACATATGAAAATGAGACGTGACATGGTCACAGGCATCGTGGGTCTGCTCACCTGTGTCTTTTTCTGCTTTATGACCCTGCAAGTACGCCAGCCGGCAAAGCTGCTGGAGCCGGGTCCCCGTCTGCTGCCCTTTGTGGCGCTGTTCCTCATCGGCATCAGCTCCATTGCTCTGATCATCCGGGGCTACAAGGACCGTGCCAAGGAAGAAAAGCCCTACTTCCCCAAGGGCGGCGTGCTCAAGGTCACCAAGAGCTTTTTGATGCTGGTGCTCTACGCCGTTGCTATGACCTATCTGGGCTTTGTGATCACCACCCCCTTTGCTACTGCAGCGTTCATCTATGACCTCAAGGGCAACAGCGAGGTCAAGCCGGTGTCCACCGCTATCATCTCGGTGGTGGTAACGGCGGCGCTGTACGCCATGTTCGTGTTCGCATTCCAGATCAAGCTGCCTGCCGGCGTTCTGTTCGGCGGCTAAGGAGGGGAAATAAATGGCTGCATATCTTTCTGCTTTACTGGTCTGCATGAAGCCGCTAAACCTGCTGCTGATCTTTGCCATGGTTGCGTTAGGCATCGTCTTTGGTGCAATCCCCGGTTTGTCCGCTACCCTGGGCATCGCTCTGCTGCTGCCCATCACCTTTGGTCTTTCCACCGAGACTTCCTTTGTCATGCTGCTTGCCATCTGGATCGGCGGCGTGTCCGGTACCTTTATCTCGGCGGTGCTCATCGGCATCCCCGGTTCTTCCTCTGCCATTGCCACCTGCTTTGACGGCTATCCCATGACCCAAAAGGGACAGGCAAGCAAGGCGCTGGGCATCGGCATGACCGCTTCCTTCATCGGAACCGTGTGCTCTGTGGCGATCGCCACCGTGCTGTCCCCGGTGATCGCAGAGGCGGCTCTGCATCTGGGACCCTGGGAATACTTCTCCCTGTGCTTCTGCGCCATTACTCTTATTGCCTCCCTGTCCAAGGGCAACATCTTCAAGGGCATCATGTCCGCCGGCATCGGTCTGCTCATGGGCTGCGTCGGCATGGACCCCATCAACGGCGCTACCCGCTTCACCTTTGGCAATGTGTACCTCACCTCCGGCATCAGTACCGTTGCACAGATGCTGGGTATGTTCGCCATGTGCCAGATCATCCGTGACAACGCCAAGGGCGAGGCAAAGATGCCCGATGTGGACGTCAAGAACATGAAGGGTCTTGGCATCGGCTTCAAGGACATCATCGAAAACATCAAGACCATTATCTTTGCATTCGCTTCCGGTCTGTGGATCGGCTTCCTGCCCGGCATGGGCTCCGGTATCTCCAACATGGTCGCCTATGGCTATGCCAAGGGCATCAGCAAGGATCCCGAAAGCTTTGGCAAGGGCAACCCCGCCGGCGTGTGGGCATCCGAGACTGCAAACAACGCTTCTCTGGGCGGCGCTCTGATCCCCATGATGGCTCTGGGCATCCCCGGTGACGGCATCACCGCTATGCTGATCGCAGGTTTGACCATCCACGGTCTGCAGGCTGGTCCTCTGTTCATGACCGAGCAGCCGGACCTTGCCATGCTGATCTTTGCCTGCGTCATGGTGTCCGCCATCGTCACCTACCTGATCCAGATCGTCACCAAGCGCTGGTTCCCCTACATCCTCAAGATTCCCTATCACTACTTGTATACCGTCATTCTGGTCATCAGCTTCATCGGCGGCTACGGCATCTCCAACACCATGTTCAACATCTACGTCATGCTGGCACTGTGCCTGCTGTCCCTGTTCATGAGCGTTGCCGGTCTGCCCACCAGCCCGCTGGTGCTGGCGTTCATCCTGTCCAGCAAGCTGGAGCGGTACTTCCGTCAGGGCATCAGCTACGCCCACGGCAGCTATGCCCCCTTCTTTACCCGTCCCATCTCCCTGATCCTGCTGATCATCTCGGTACTTTGCGTGTTCTGGCCCTACATCTCCGATCATCTGAAGGCGAAGAAGGCGGCAAAGAACCCTGCCCCCACTGCCGCAAATGTGGACGTGAACGATGACTGATCCGGTACAGCTGCCTGCCCAGGAGCGGGTCTACGGTTCCTTTGCCTCCATGCTGCGCAAGTACGACCGCTACGCCCGGCAGGACGCTTTCCGGGGCAGCACCCCGGAGGAATTCCGGCAATGGCGGGAAGATACCCGAAGCCTCCTGCATTCCCTGTTGGGAACATGTAAAATGGAACGTGATATACAAGATGCTCGCCGAATGGAGACCGTCTTCACAGAGGAGGGTATCCGCCGGGAGCACTGGAGGATCCAGGTGGAACCGGAGGTCTGGATGACCCTGTTCCTTCTGGCGCCTGTCGGCGCTGGAAAGGACACCCCGGTGATCCTTTGCCCTCCGGGGCACAACGGTGCCGGAAAGTACTCGGTCGCCGGTGTGCGGGACTACCCGCCCATTACCGAAAAGATCGACCACTACCATTACGATTACGGTCTGCAGCTGGCAAAACAGGGCTGCGTGACGGTGTGTCCGGACTGCCGGGGCTTTGGAGAGCGGCGGGAGGACCCGGAGGACACCCGGCGGCTGCCGGAAGGACTGAAGGGCGACTGCTACCGGCTGGCACACATGGGAGAGCCTCTGGGCATCCCGGTACTGGGGATGCTGACCTGGGACCTGGCAAGACTCATCGACTGGCTGGAAGAGGACCGGCGCTTCAACACAGACCGTCTGGGGGCCGTGGGGTTTTCCGGCGGCGGGATGCAGACGTTGTGGCTGACGGCGCTGGACGACCGGGTAAAGTTTGCCGCCATCAGCGGCTATATGTACGGCTACCGGGACGCCCTGCTGACCCTGAACAACAACTGTTCCTGCAACTATGTGCCCCACTTGTGGGAGCATCTGGACATGGGCGATATTGCCAGCCTCATTGCACCCCGCCCGTTGTGGGTGCAGTCCTGCCGGGAGGACCGGCTCAACGGTCCCCGGGGCGTGGTAAACGCTCAGGAGCAGGTGGAAATCGCCGCCGAGGCGTACCGGCTGCTGGGTGTACCGGAAAACCTCCGGCACCAGATCTGCCCCGGCACTCACCAGTGGCACGAAGAAGACCTTGCAGAATATCTGACATTTCTTTTGGAGCATTCCATCAATAGCAAAGAGTAAGGGAGTTTTCCCCATGAACAAAAACGAGCTGCGCAATACCATTCTGTCCCAGATCCAGCTGCCCTGCATCGGCAAAAACTGGATGCAGGTGGAGCCGGTGTCGGGACAGATGCAGACCCGACAGCTGCAGCAGGCGATCGACGACCTCAGCTGGCGGGGAGGCGGAACGCTGGTCCTGCAGCCGGGCGTCTACCGCACCGGTGCGCTGCACCTGAAAAACGGCGTGGAGCTGCACCTTGCATCGGAGGATACTCTGGTGCAGTTTGTGCCCGATGACCCGGCAGAAAACTACCCGCTGGTGTTCTCCCACTGGGAGGCAAGTCCCTGCTACAACTTCAGCGCCCTGCTGTATGCCTGTGATGCACAGGACATTGCCGTTACCGGCAAGGGGGTGCTGGACGGCGGCGCCGATGCAGACCACTGGTGGAACTGGCATCATCAGGTGGAGACCTCCTGGTCTGAAAACAAGCCGGACCTGCAGCTTGCCGACCGCAGAACCCTGCGCAGCATGAATCTGGGCGGGGTGCCGGTGGATCGGCGCATCTTTGGCGAAGGACACTACCTGCGCCCCAACTTCTTTCAGCCCATCCGCTGCCAGCGGGTGCTGCTGCAGGGGGTCACCCTCCGCAACAGCCCCATGTGGCAGCTGAACCCGGTGCTATGCAGCAGCGTGGTGGTGGACGGGGTGACCCTTTCCAGTCACGGTGCCAACAACGACGGCTGCGACCCGGAGAGCTGCAACGGCGTGTGGATCAAAAACTGCCGCTTTGACACCGGCGATGACTGTATCAGCCTGAAGTCCGGGCGGGACCGGGACGGCAGAGAGGCAAATGTGCCCTGCCGGAACATCCTGATCGAAAACAACGACTTTGCAGACGGTCACGGCGGCGTGGCGCTGGGCAGCGAGATGAGCGGCGGCATCTACAATGTGCTTGCCAGCGGCAACCGATTCGCCAGCCCCAACCTGACCTATGCACTGCGGCTCAAGACCAACGCCCGGCGGGGCGGCGCTGTGGAGCGGGTCATGCTCTGCGACAGTGTGATGGACCACGTCCACGGGGCGGCGGTCCACGGTACCATGCTCTACGAGGATGGGCGCAACGGCGACAGCCTGCCGGTGTTCCGGGACATCACCATGGAGAATATCACCGCCCACGGCGGAGATTACGGCGTTTTTCTGGAAGCATTCCCGGAGGTGCCCATTACCGGGCTGGTGATGCGGAACATCACCATTGACGGGGTGCGCCAGTGCCTGCGCAGCATGAACTGGAAGGACGCGGTGGTGGAAAATGTTACCATCAACGGCAAACGGTTCCCCCGTCCCGGCTATGTCCGGATCCTGGGGGTGCCCTACATCGGAGGCACGGTCACTGCCAGCGCCGAGAGCTGCGGTGCACAGGAGCCGCTGACCTTCTGCTGGGAGGCGTCTGAGGATAACAAAAACTGGACCCGGTGCGGCGGGGGAGAGACCATCGCCGTGCCTGACGGGGCGGCATACCTCCGGGTCAGCGCCGCAAACCCTGCCGGAGACCGGGAGAGCAGCCGCAGCTACCGGGTGCTGCCGGCACCGGTGCAGGGAGCCGCTCCCCGGCTGTACTGCCGTGGGATGCTGGACGCCCCGGAGCTGGAGCGGGGCAGCGAGCCAGTGACCCGGCTGGAAGCAGCGCAGATGCTGCTGCCCCTCGCCGATGATCAGCTGCCTGCCCCGGAGCTGACAGATACCGCCGAAGAAGCGGCACGCCGGGCAGCGGCAAACCGGTTCTTCCCGCTGGAAAAGGGCTGCTTTGCCCCCCGGCGCACCATCTCCCGACAGGAGATGGCAACGGTGGCAATGCAGGCGTGCGGGGTGAACTACCGCAACGCATCCAGTACCATGCCGGTGTGCACCGACGTGGACCGGGTGGCAAACAACTACGGGACCAATGCGGCGCGGGCGCTGTATTTTGGATTCATGCAGCTGGAGGCGGATGGACGCTTTGACCCGGAGCGTCCGGTGAGCCGGAAAGAGGCTGTGGAGATCCTGGACCGGGTGGCAGATTTTGCCGGACTGTAAAAAAGGAGATAAAACGCATGTGGCTGGAGTATTTTGAACAGTATCTGGACCGGGTCTTTCCCCGGTTCCTCAGCGAAAAGCTCTGGAATTATAAAGACGACCTTTGCATGGTGGGGGCGGAGGACCTGTACTGCGCCACCGGCAGCGAAAGTTGGCGGGAGCCGGTGCGCCGGAACGCTTCCTTCCTGATGGACGACGCCGGCAGGGTGGCAAACTGGGTGCCCGGAGAACACAACATCGACAAGGTGAGTTTTGGCAAGTCCATGAGGATCCTGCGGGATGTTACCGGGGAGGCACGGTGGGCAGAGGGCGTGGAGCGCGCCTACCGCATTCTGGCGGACTACCCCCGCACCGTCACCGGGAACTTCTGGCACAAGGACATCTATCCGGATCAGGTCTGGCTGGACGGCTTGTACATGGGGATGCCCTTCTACGCCGCCTGCCTGGCAGAAAACGGCGAGAACCACTGGGACGACATTCTGGACCAGTTTACCGCCGCCCACAAACTGCTGTGGGATGAGCAGCTGGGTCTGTACCGTCACGCCAACGACTGCTCCCGGAAGATGGAGTGGGCGGACCCGATCACCGGGCAGAGCCCGGTGGTGTGGCTCCGTGCCGAGGGCTGGTTCCTCATGGCACTGGCGGACACCTACGAGATCGCAAAGGACCGCACTCCCCGTGCCGGGGAGCTGTGCCCTCTGCTGAAAAACGCACTGGACCGTCTGCTGCCCTATCAGGTGGCAGACACCGGCATGTTCCTGCAGGTGGTGGACCGGGCGGACCTGACCGGCAACTACTCCGAGACCTCCGGCAGCGCCATGGTCGCCTACGCCCTGATGAAGGGTGCACGGCTGGGGATGCTGTCGCCGGAATACGGGGAAAAGGGCAGCCGGGTGCTGGACGGCATCCGGGACACCTACCTGAAAAAGGGCGAGCAGGGCTGGGAGCTTCACGGCATCTGCGCCAGCGCAGGTCTGGGACCGGGACCGGACAACCGCACCGACCGCACCGGCACCCCGGAGTATTACCTGAGTGAAAAGCAGATGGTGGACAACCAGCACGGTGCCGCCGCCTGTATGATGGCGGTCAGCGAGCAGCTGCGCCGTGCATAAGAGTATGTATGAGGTGATTATTATGGCAGAACGTTTGACCATCCAGATCAAAGACAACGACAATGTGGTGGTTGCCGTCCACGACCTGCCCGCAGGCACAAAGACCGAGAGCGGCGTGGTTACCCGGGATCCCATCCCCCAGGCACACAAGATCGCACTGGTGGATATCCCCGCCGGCGGCGAGATCATCCGCTACGGCGTGGTGCTGGGCTATGCAAAGAACGACATCCCCGCCGGCAGCTGGATCAACGAGCATATGCTGGACCTGCCGGAAAGCCCGGCACTGACCGATATGCCCTGGGGCACCGACATCAAGACCCCGGACCAGCTGCCTACCCCGCCCCGGACTACTTGGATGGGCTACCGCAACAAGGTAGGTCCTGCCGGCACCCGCAATCTGCTGGGTATCGTCACCACTGTGCAGTGCGCTGCAGGCGTGGTGAAGGTGGCAGTGGAGCGCATCAAAAAGGAGCTGCTGCCCAAGTACCCCAATGTGGACGGCGTGGTTGCCATCACTCATCCCTATGGCTGCGGCGTTGCCATCAACGCTCCGCTGGCATACATCCCCATCCGTGCCATCACCAATGTGATCAGTCATCCTAACTTTGGCGGTGAGGTCATGGTGGTGGGTCTGGGCTGCGAGAAGCTCACCTACGACCGGGTGCTGCCTCCGGAGGACATCAACCCGGAGAACTGTCTAACTCTGCAGGACTGGAAGGGTCACGATGCCATGATGCAGGCGATCATGGACATGGCGGAGAAGAAGCTCCAGAAGCTGAACCTGCGCCACCGGGAGGAGCTGCCCCTCAGTGAGCTGCTCATCGGTATGCAGTGCGGCGGCAGCGACGCATTTTCCGGCATCACCGCCAACCCCAGCGCAGGCTATGCAGCGGATATGCTGGTAAAGGGCGGTGCCACCGTAATGTTCAGCGAGGTCACCGAGGTCCGGGATGGGGTGCCCATGCTTGCCGCCCGCTGCGTCAGCGCCGAGGTCCGGGACAAGCTTGCCGCCGAGATGAAGTGGTACGATGATTACCTTGCCGAGGGCGGTGTGGACCGGGATGCCAACCCCACTCCGGGCAACAAGAAGGGAGGTCTGGCAAACATCGTGGAAAAGGCAATGGGCTCCATTGCCAAAAGCGGCACCAGCCCCATCGTGGAGGTGCTGAGCCCGGCGGAAAAGCCCTCCAAGCACGGTCTGATCTTTGCCGCTACCCCTGCCTCCGACATCGTGTGCGGACCTTCTCAGGTGGCTTCCGGCATCGGTCTGCAGGTGTTCATGACCGGTCGTGGCACCCCCTACGGTCTGGATGTGGCACCGGTCATCAAGGTGTGTAGCCGCAACGAGATGAAGGAGCAGTGGTTCGACCTCATCGACATCTCTGCCGGTCATGTTGCCACCGGCGAAGCGACCATTGCCGAAGTGGGTACTGAGATCTTCAACCTGATCCTGGACGTGGCAAGCGGCACCAAGGAGCCTTACAGCGATCAGTACGGCTTCCACAACGATATGTGCATCTTCAACCCGGCACCCATTACCTGATCTGACCTGAAAACTACAGGCGGCCCCTGTCCCTGATCCGGACAAGGGCCGCTTTTTGGTGCAGGTGCATTTCAACGCCGTTTCACCTCCGATTTCAGACAACGAAACACCCCCGCGGAACGATAGCGCTCCGCGGGGGTGTTCCCTGTGATCCGGAAAAAGGTTTAGAAGAATTCAGGAGAAATGGAATTGTCAGAAAGGTTCAGTGCAGCAGTGCCACCGCCACGTCGTTGACGTTGGTGCCGGTGGGCCCTGTCACGATCAGGCCGTCCACGGCCTTCAGGGCATGGTAGGCGTCGTTGTTCTGCAGGACGTCGAACACATCCAGCCCGGCCGCCTTCAGGGCGGTGAGCGTGTCACCGTCCACATAGCCGCCGGCGGCATCGGTGGGGCCGTCGGTGCCGTCACTGCCCACGGAGAACACCGCAGCATTTTCCAGCCCTGCGATGCCGGGGGCAGCTGCCAGCGCCAGTTCCTGGTTCCGGCCGCCAAGACCCTTGCCGGTCAGATGGACAACCGTCTCGCCGCCCGCCAGGAAAGCCACCGGCCTGCCGTTTCCGGCATGGGTGCGCAGGATGCTGGCCAGAAAACTTCCGGCCTCCCGGGCCTCGCAGCAGAGCTGGTCGGTCAGAATTACAGCCTCGTATCCCATGGCGCGGCACTCCTCGGCAGCGGCGGCGCACAGCTCCCGCACACTGCCGGTGATCTGCGTCGTCACATTGGAAAGGCTCTTGGGGGTCTCGCGGCGCAGCAGTTCCTGCGCCGCCGGGCTGAGGTCCAGCCCGTATTTTTCCACAATGGCCTGTGCCTGCGCACAGGTGGAGCTGTCCGGATAGGCCGGGCCGCTGGCGATCATGTCCAGCGGGTCACCCAAAATATCGCTGAGGACGATGCTGAACACCTGCGCCGGGGCGCACAGTTCTGCAAAGCGTCCGCCCTTGACTGCCGACAGACGCTTGCGGATCGTGTTCATCTCCACGATATCGGCACCGCAGGCCAGCAGCTGGCGAGTGATGTCCTGCAGCTCTTCGCCGGGGATCAGCGGCTTTTCAAACAACGCGCTGCCGCCGCCGGACAGCAGGAACAGGACGGTATCCTGTTCGGTGAGTCCCTGCACCAGATCCAGCGCCTTCTGTGTTCCGGCAAAGCTGCCCTCGTCGGGCACCGGGTGGCCGCCCTCGCAGCAGACCACCCCGGGGATCTCGCCCCGGACATGGCCGTATTTGGTCACGACCACACCGCCGTCCACATGGCCCAGCGTATTGACGGCCGCTGCCGCCATCTGCCAGGCCGCTTTTCCGGCTGCTACCAGAAGCGTCCGGCCGCCCCGGGGCTGGTACGCCCGCAGGGCGCGCTGCACCGCCTCGTCCGGAAGGACAGCCTTCAGGCTGGCGGAAATGATCCGGTCCGCGTCCTTACGCAACATCTGACTCATAGTGCATCTCCTTTTTTACAGCAGACCCGCCTCGGTCATGGCCTTGATGAAACCCTGCTTTGCGGGACCCTCCGGGGTGGGCAGGGTAGGCAGATACGGCACACCCACGTCATTTCCGCGCAGATTGGCCATATCCTTTGCAGCCACCGGGAAGCTGGCCGCATCCATCGACAGACGGACGGGGTTCAGTTTGAACTGGGCTTCCAGGCTGCCTGCCAGATCCCCGGCGGCATACTTGTTGTACACGTCCGTGATCAGCTCCGGCATGAAGTTGGCTGCGGTACACACGCCGCCCACGGCACCATGGCACAGGCTGGCGTACAGCAGCGTATCCTTGCCGCCGAACACCTTGAAATCCACGTCGCGGGTGCGGCGGATGAACTCAGAAGTCTGGGTGATATCGCCGCTGGTGTCCTTCATACCGATGATG
>OOBM01001246.1_pt1 | contig 14953 bp, 9 predicted proteins | sample 1671581 | NCBI WGS metagenome assembly OOBM01 (sample SAMN06348171, study PRJEB24527) | human gut metagenome
TGGCTTAGCAGCTGCCGCACCTCGCTCGCCGTATCGGCACTTAGAATTATGCGGTTTTGCCCATAACTTACAGTTGAAATCTTCCCCGAAATCGGTTATACTGTTTTGTAATAAAGTTGAAATATGGGGCATTGTCCCCTTTTTAAAAAGGAGCAAGCAATGGCACACACCGTTATGGTCACCGGCGCAGACGGCTTTATTGGCAGCCACCTGACCGAAGAACTCGTCAAGCGCGGCGAAAAGGTCCGCGCGTTCTGTCTGTACAATTCCTTTGGCTCGCTGGGCTGGATCGACACCCTGCCGCCGGAGATCCGCAGCGAAATCGACATCTTCATGGGCGACGTGCGCGACCCCAACGGCGTGCGCACCGCCATGCGCGGGCAGGAGCGCGTGTTCCATCTGGCCGCGCTCATCGCGATCCCCTTCTCCTACCACAGCCCGGACAGCTACGTGGACACCAACATCAAGGGCACGCTGAATGTGCTGAACGCCGCGCGTGAGCTGGGCACCCAGCGCGTGCTCGTCACCTCCACCAGCGAGGTCTACGGCACGGCGCAGTACGTGCCCATCGACGAGAAGCATCCGTTCCAGGGCCAGAGCCCCTACTCCGCCACCAAGATCGGCGCGGACCGCTTGGCCGAGAGCTTCTACCGCAGCTTTGACCTGCCCGTCACCATCGTGCGCCCGTTCAACACCTACGGCCCGCGCCAGAGCGGACGCGCCATTATCCCGACCATCATCACCCAGCTGCTGGCCGGTCAGACCGAGATCAAGCTCGGCAGCCTGACCCCGACCCGCGACTTCAACTATGTCAAGGACACAGCCAACGGCTTTATGACGATTGCCGACTGCGACGCCGCGATTGGCCAGGAGCTGAACATTGCGACGGGCGTTGAGCATTCCATCGGTGATCTGGCCAATGAGCTGATCGCCCAGATCAACCCGAACGCCAAGATTGTCTGCGAGGCCGAGCGTCTGCGCCCCGAAAAGAGCGAGGTCAACCGCCTGCTGGGCGATTCCACCAAGCTGCGTGAGCTGACCGGCTGGGCGCCCCAGTACACCTTTGAGCAGGGCCTGGCTGCGACCATCGAGTTCCTGCGCGGCAACCTGGATCAGTACAAGGTCGGGCAGTATATTCTGTAACATCGCAGATTTTTCATGCACTGTAGGGGCCGGGTACGCCCGGCCCCCGACCTTGCCAAGCCGGATACCTTGCGGCGCGGCGAACAGCCGGGCGAGGCATGCCTCGCCCCTACAGGAATCTGATTTTATGTCAAACGTTTCCAAAAAGAAGTTGTCCCTACCCACCGTGCAGCAGCCCGCCGCCCGGTGGGCTTTCGTGTTGGCGGTCTGCGCCTCGCTGGGCGTCGTCGTCAGCTACTACTGGCGCGTGTTCTACGGGCTGGACGCCCGCGGCGTATCTGTGGCGGGCGTGACCGGCCTTTGCGTGGGGCTGGCCGTGCTGGCCGGTGCGGCGGCGCTGGCGCTGCGGCAGGTCAGGGACTTTGCCAAAAAAGGCGCGGTGTGCATTCTGCTGTGCGGCGTGCTGTTCGCCTTTGCCAACCCGCCGATGCAGACCCCCGACGAGACCGACCATTATCTTCGCACCTACGCTATATCCATGGGCCGGTTCGATTTTGATGCCCAGCGCGGCTACCCCGAGGACGTGGACGAGCTTGTTGCGGCGTTCCCCGGCGCGTGGGTCAACGCGCACACCTCTGCAGGGCTGGGCACCGACCCCGACACCCACGCCGAACAGCCGTTCAACTCCGCCGGGTACGCGCTGAAGCAGTACGGCAAGGATGGCCGGGTGGAGAGCATCCGGGACAGCTTTGAACAGTATCTTACCTGGTTGTATAGGGACTCTGTGCCGCAGCGCGTGACCGAGCCGGTCAGCTTTCTGATTTTGCCGTTTTTGCCCGGTGCGCTGGGCATGGCACTGGCGCGGCTGTTTGGGCTTGGCGCACTGGGCTGCCTGTACGGCGGGCGGCTCGTGAACCTGCTGGCCTACACGGCGCTGTGCTATGCAGCGCTGCGCAGTGCGCACAAATGCAGACCTGCGTTTTTGTGCATTATGCTTATGCCGATGTCGCTCTACATGGGTGCGTCGCTGAGCTACGACGCGACGCTTTTGGGCTGCTATTACGTCATGCTGGCCCTGCTGACGCGGGACGAATGGAACGATAAGACGGCACTTTTTTATATGCTGGCCTGCGTGTTTGCCAACGGCACCAAGCCGTATATCAATCTGCTGTGGGTCGTGCTGCCGCTGATTTTACGGAAATCCGAGTGGAAGGTGCGTTTCAGCCGCGCCGTGTACGCCGTACTGACCGCTGCGGGCGCACTGGCGCTGACCCTCGGTGTGGAGCAGTACGGCACGCTTTTGCGCCACAACTACGGCGCGATTGCCCGCCAGGGCGGCACCACCGTGAATGGCGGTGCGCAGCTGCTGTTTGTTTTGAAAAATCCGCTGCGTTACATCGCGGTTTTGCTGGGCACACTGTATGAGAACGACGGGTTCCTCGGCCAGCTGGGGCTGTTCGGCTGGAAGGATATGCCGATTGCGTTTATCAGCATCACCGCACCGCCGGTGCTGCTGGCGGCGGCGATGCTCTGCACCGCGCAGACCGACACGCTGGGCCGACGCCGCATGGGCTGGCTGGGCGTGTTCGGCCTGGTCTACGCCGCGGGCGCGATGACCGCCATGTACATCACCTACACACCGGTGGGCATGGTGCGCATCGTCGGCTTGCAGACGCGGTATTTCCTGCCGGTCTGGCTGCTGCTGGTGCTGGCCGCGGCGGCTGTGCTGCGGCGGGTGTTGGCCCCGCGGCTGACCGCGGCCAAGGGCGAGGCGCTGGCGGTAACGCTGTGCGGCTGGTATGCGTTTGCCGGGGCCGTGCTTTTGTTCCAGCATTACTTTGTGGGACCGGTGTATACGATTTATAAGTAAAGAAAAGGCTTCTCCCCTCGGGGGAGAAGCTGTCACCGAAGGGGACTGATGAGGGGCGGGTGTGCTCCGGCACGCCGTTCACGGGCAATTATGGCAAGGCCGCCCCTCATCCGGCCCTACGGGCCACCTTCCTCCACGGGGGAAGGCTTACCACAACACGAAAGGAGGCTCACACCCATGCTGCATCTACTCTACGCCCTTGCGCTTTTGCTTTTGCTGTCCGGCGCTTGTGCGATACTGGGCGAAAAATCCAATCTCTCCCCCGCCTTGCTGCCGCTGCCGGTATTGAGCGGCGCGGTGGTCGTGCTGTATCTCTGCGGGGTCGCGGGTTTCCTGCGCGTTGGCGCTGTGGCTGTACTGCTGGCGCTGGCCGCCGTGTGGGTCGTCGGGCTTGTGCAATACCGCCCCGCCGGGGTGGCCGCTGCCTGGAAAAGAGCGGCCTCCGCCCCCGGTTTCACGCTGTTTTTAGGCGGTGCTGCGTTTATCTGGCTGTTGTTCTGTGTACAGCAGCCGATGTTTACCCAGTGGGATGAGTTCACGGCGTGGGGCCTGGCCCCCAAGATGGTCGTGGAGCGCGGCGCATTCTATGTGGCCGACCCGGTCAACCTGAAGGCGTCCTTCACCTACCCGGCAACGAGTCTGATCACATTTTTGTTCCAGCCCTTCGGCCCTTGGGCCGAGTGGGCCTGTCTGGCCGCCATTGACACGCTGGCGCTGGCCTGTCTGGCCGCTGCGTCCGCCCTGCCGCGGGAGCGCTGGGCGGGCGGCGTGCTCGTGTTTGCGGCGGGGTTCCTGCTGCCGTTTTTCTTCTCGGCCACGCCCACGGGCAGCTACGCAGCGCAGTACGTCAACGCCATGGCCGACCTGCCGCTGGCGATGCTGTTCGGCGGCACGCTCTGCCTGTATTTCGCGGTGGGACGCCGCAAAATTGCCTACTGGCTTGTTGCGCTGCCGCTGGCCGTGCTGACGCTGACCAAGGACATCTGCTTTGCCTACGGGCTGATCGCGGCATTCCTGATCGGGCTGGATCTGTGGCTGGCCGCAGACGAACCCTGCAGAAAGGCGTTCCCCAAGGCTCTGCTCCGGGCGGGCGCACTGGCTGTTATCGTGCTGGCGGCGTTTTCAAGCTGGGGCCGCTACACGGCGGCTGTCACCCCCACGGCGGACACCGCCGCGAGCGTCGGCAGTGAGGGCCTGAGCTACGGCGCGGTATTGGTCGGCGGCGTAAAGCAGCTGCTGGGCATGGGCCGCACTGAAAAGTTTGCGCAGATCATGGCCGCCATGGGCAGCGCGTTCTTTACGCGGCGCATCTGCCTTTTGGGCGGCGGCATCATGGCTGTGGCTGCCATTACGATGGTCGCCGCCGCGGCATGGCTGGCCGCCGACAGGGGCGCACCGCGCCGCCGCGTGCTGGCCGCGCATCTGGGGTTTGCGTTCTGCTTTGCGGCGCTGTATCTGTTCCATCTGATTCTGTACAACTACAACTTCTCCGACCTGGAGGGACTGGCGCTCAAGGACTATGACCGCTATCTGGCCCCCTACTATCAGGCGTGGATGCTGGCGATGCTCTGCCTGCTGGCGCGCGGCGCGCGGGAGCGGCTGGCGCAGCTGGCGACGGGCGGCGCGGCGGCGGTGATTTTTGCCGTATTCTGCTGGCGCGGTGTGCCCGCGGCGGGCTTCTGGTCCGGTGCCGACAGCCTGTACACGCTGCGCGCCGACGTGCAGAACCGCGCCGACACGATGAACACCGTGCTGGGCTGGCCGGACCGCGTGCTGGTCATCAGCCAGGGCGACGACGCCACGCGATGGTATTATTATCGGTACGAGCTGACCGCGCAGGTCGTGAACGGCTTTGGCGGCTTCTATGGCCGCCTGGGCGAGACGCAGGACCGCTGGGACAGCGATTTTATGAATCTGGTCGAGAGCGAAAACTGGACGCTCTACGACTACAAGGCCGTCTGCGTGCCGGACACGCTGGTCGCCTACATGGCCGAGAAGGACTGCGATTATATCCTGATCGACCGCGCGGACGACTATCTGCAGCGGGAGTTCAGCCCCCTGTTTGAGGGCGGGCTGACCAACGACATGCCCGCAGCGCTCTATCATTTTGAGGGCGCGGACGCGGCAGTGCCGTTCAAGCTGGCAGCTGTGGCAGAAAGCGGGGTGGAGTAAATGCGTAAACCGCTTTTGAAGGCGCGGCAGCTGCTTTTGCTGGCGTATCTGCTGGCGGCGGTGCTCTGGGTGGTGCGGTGTCTCGTCGGCTGCGGCGTCATGCTGAACTACAAGCTGCAGGGCAAGATGCCCCAGACGCACGTGGACGCCGCCGAGCTGGTGACCGAGAGCTTTGCGCCCTATTCGTCCAACGAATGGTGGACGCCGCCGGACGATGACCCGGCGTGGTATCTTTCCACCGACAGCGACCCGCATATTTACTGGCAGGGCCAGGGGTATGTCGAGACCGCCGTGCTGGACGCGGCGCACCGACTGCCCCCGGGCGGCGTGGCGCTGTACTATTTGAAGCCCGGCCAGACCGACTACACCGAGGCGCAGAAGGTCTACGCCAGGGTCACGGCCCCCGGCGTCTACACGTTTGATTTAGGCGGGCAGTGGGTCACAGGGCTGCGCATTGACCCGGACAGCGTGGGCGGCGTGCCGACGCTGTTTACCGGCATTGATCTGAACCCCCCGCGCCCATGGTACACCCGCTTTGTCCCGACGGCTGGCTGGTGGCTGGTGCTGGCGTTTGTGCCGGCAGTGGCGGCGGCGATGGCGAGCGCGGTTTGTTCCTTCTTTATAAAGAAGGATTCGTAGGGGAGGGATTTATCCCTCCCGGGGTGTGTGCGCTGGCGGAGACCTCCCCGGAGGGGTCAAGACCCCTCCCTACGGACTAACGTTTACGGGTGCCCTGTAGGGAGCGGTCTTGACCGCTCCGTGCCCGTGTGCGGCAATGGAAAACTTCACGGGAGGGATGAATCCCTCCCCTACTATTTCCCCGTAAAGGAGCTGACCCTATGGAACTACTCTGCGTACTGGCGGCGGTGGCGGCGCTGTTCTGCGGCTGCGCGGTGCTGACGCTGAAATGCCGCGTCCCGGCATCCGTCGCACCACTGACGGCACTGTCCGCCATCGTCGCGGTGCTGACACTGGCCGCAATGGCGGGCGTTCTCTACCCCGCCGCGTGGCTGCTGTATCTTCTCTGTCTGGCGGGCGGCGTCTGGGTCGCGGTGTCCTGCAGGGGCAGCACCGGCGCGGCGCAGCGCCTTTTCACCCCGGGCAGCGTGCTGTTCTGGGGCATGGCGCTGGCGTTCACGGTCTACTTTTTCGTGCGGCAGCCTATGGCGACGGACTTTGACGAGCTGAGCCTGTGGGCAACGGCGGTCAAAATCACGAAGGTCAACGACAGCCTGTACGCCACCGCCGAGCTGGGCACGCCCTGGGCCGCGACCCAGAACCCCGGCCTGCCGCTGCTGGCGTATTTCTTCCAGTTTTTCGGCGATTATGCAGATTGGAAAATTTACGTCGGTTATGACATTTTGTATTTTTCCGTGTTTGCCGCCGTTATGGGGGCTATCCCGCGGGAAAAATGGCGCGTGGCCGTGCCGATGGCCGCCGTGCTGTGGTGCGTGCCGTTCTTCTTCACGAACTACAACCACACGATCTACCTGACGACCACCTACATGACCAGCTACGGCGACGTGCCTGCGGGGCTTGTGTTCGGCGGGGCGGTGGCCGCGTGGCTGGCGCTGCGCCAAAATTCAGCCCCCAAGTGGGCCGTGCTGCCGATTCTGGCGCTGTCTGCCAACATCAAGGCCAATACGTTTGTATTGGCGCTGGTGGCGGCGGGGCTGGTGGCTGTGGACGAGTGGCTGTTTGCCGACGACGGCGATTTCAAGGCCAGTCTGCTCCCCCGCACCGGGTTCAGCGTTGCCTGCTTTGCCGCGCCGATGGCAATTTACTATCTGTGGAATGTGCGCTATGTCGGCTGGCTGGTCAGCCGCAGCGCCAGTGATTCCGGCGTCGGCGAGACGAGCGCCCCGCTGTCCGCCGTCGTGGTCAACGGCATTAAAATTCTGCTGGGGCAGCCGGTGGAGGGCTTTTACGCCGAGCGTGAGGCCCAGTTCCGCACTGCGATGGCCGACATGGGCCACCAGTTCTGGACGAGCGACGGCAAGCTGAGCATGATCGGGCAGGGCCGTAATGTGGTCGCGCTGATTGCCATCGTGCTTGTCGTGGCGATCCTGGCTGCAGCGTCGCGGCGGCTCAAGGCACGCATCGCGGTCATCGGTGCGCTGTCCGGCGTCTGCTTTCTGGGCTACAACCTCATGCTGGCGCTGAGCTACGGCTTTATCTTCAAAACCTTTCAGGCCGAGCAGCTGACCGATTACAACCGTTACATTTACAGCTACTACATCGGCTGGTTCATCCTTGCGCTGGGGTGTCTGTCGGTGGCGCTGCTGCCGCAGATCACAGTCAAGGGCGGGGCCGACGGCCCGACAGCGGTTTTTACTGCGGTCCGCCGCCAGCCGCACGCTGTGTTTGAGTTGTTTGTGCTGGCGCTGGCCTGCGGAATGCTGTTCCGCCAGAACCAGCTGATTTTGCCGCAGCTGAGCGTGCTGGGCTTTGCGGACAGCGAGTTCACCGACCGCCGCGCCGAGCGCACCGAGGCCGAGCTGGTGTGCAGCTACCTCGCCCCCGATGACCGCGTCTTTTATGTCGGGCAGGGCGACAACGGCGAGGGCTGGTTCAGCGCCGTGTTTGACTTCTACCCGATTCTGGTGGACTATTCCGGCACCGTTACCACCGACCCCGACACCGGCGAGACAAAGATGATCGGCGGCGGCGGCGAGCTGGGTCTGCCCGAATTGCAGCCCAGCGAGGGCGTAAAAAACACCTACTACCACGGTTTTACAGCAGAGGAGCTGGACGGCATCGTGCGCGGCAACGGCTGCACGGTGCTGTACATCCAGACGCTGGACGATATTTTTGTGCAGAGCTACGCCGATTTGTTTACCGACAAGCTGGCGGCGGCGCAGAGCGGCGAGACGCTTTTGTACCGCGTGACCGATGCAGGCTTTGCCCCGATGCCGATGGAGGTGAGCGCGCAGTGAAGGCTTTGAAAAACTGGTTCTCCCGCCGCGGTGCGCTGCCGCTGACGGCGTATCTGCTGGCGCTGGCCGTCTGGCTGGTGCTGGGCGCAGTGCACTTTGGCAGTGACGCCGCCGCCCGGGCGCAGGGCCGTCTGGCCGAGGAGACGATGGCCGTGACCGACTGGCAGCTGGTGGGCCTTGTGCAGGGCGCGGACGGCACACTGACGACACAGGACGGCGACCCGCAGATGATTTTGGAGGACGTGGGCAGCCGCGTGGTGCGCACGATTTCTTACACCGCCGAATTTGACGGTGAGGCGCGGGAAATGTGCCTGTACTACACGACAAAGGTCGGCGAGGATTACTCTGCGGACCGCCGGGTGTTCCCGCAGAGTCTGGGAAGCGGGCAGTACGTCTACACGCTGCCGCGCACGAGTCTGGCCGCGCTGCGGCTCGACCCCTGCAGCCCCGAGGAAAACAAGGCCGTGACACTAACAATGAGCGACATCACGCTGAACGCCGCCGACACCCTGCCCGCCGTATGGCAGTATTTTGTGCCGACGTGGTATCAGGCGTTTTGTCTGGTGCTCTACCCCGCACTGGCCGCCGCAGCGGTGAGCATGGTTGGGGCCGTGGCTGCCAAGAGAAAGAGAAAATAATTTTGGGGTCAGGCGGATGCTTCACGCAGGTGGAGCACCCGCCTTTTCATCTTTTTTGCGCTTTTGGAATATTTTTCGATTGTTTTGCACAAATTGGTTGTTTTTCCGGTTCCTATTATACTATAATGATAAAGTATTGGAGAATGTACATTTTTACCGCGCGTTTGCTCCGCTTGTAATTATAGGTGAAGTCATGAGTGATAAAGAGAAAATCCTGATTGCGGACGACTCCGCGATGAACCGCGCCATCCTGACGGAGATGCTGGGTGACGGTTATGAGTTGCTGGAGGCGGAAAACGGCAGACAGGCTGTGGCCATTTTGCAGTCCGCGACGGACATCGACCTGCTTTTGCTCGATATTATGATGCCCGAGATGGACGGCTTTGAAGTGCTGGCCATGATGAACAAATACCACTGGATCGACGAGGTCCCCGTCATCATGATTTCGGCGGAGAATGCGTCCAGCTACGTCGAGCGCGCCTATGATCTGGGCGCTACCGACTATATCAGCCGCCCGTTTGACATGGCCGTCGTGCGCCGCCGCGTCATCAATACCCTGATGCTTTACGCCAAACAAAAGCGGCTGGTCCGCCTTGTGGCCGAGCAGGTCTATGAAAAAGAGAAAAGCAACTCCACGATGATCAACATACTGAGCCATATTGTGGAGTTCCGCAACGGGGAGAGCGGTATGCACGTGCTGCATATCCAGACAGCCACCGATATTCTGCTGCACACGCTTGTGCAGAAAACCGACAAATACCACCTGACCGCCGCGGATATTTCGCTCATCAGCACCGCTTCGGCGCTGCATGACATCGGCAAGATCAACATTCCCGAATCCATCCTGAACAAGCCCGGCAGGCTGACGAAGGAAGAATTCGAGGTCATGAAAACCCACACCACAATTGGTTCGGAGATTCTGGAAAAGCTGCCGTTCCAGCAGGAGTCCGACCTTGTCAAGACGGCCTACGCTATATGCCGCTGGCATCATGAGCGCTGGGACGGGCGCGGCTACCCGGACGGGCTTAAAGGTGAGCAGATCCCCATCGCCGCGCAGGTCGTGTCTATGGCCGATGTATACGACGCATTGACGAGCGAGCGCTGCTACAAAAAAGCGTTCGACCACGACACCGCGGTGAAGATGATCCTGAACGGGGAGTGCGGGCAGTTCAACCCGCTGCTGCTGGAATGCCTGACCGAGTGCGGCGCGCAGCTGCATGCCGAGCTGAGCATTGCTTCGGACACCGGCAGCCAGCTGCACCGCCTGGCAGACGCACAGCATATATCCGATGCCCTCCTGCGGGAGAACGCACTGCCCGGGCAGAATCATATCGTGCAGTCGCTGTCCCGCCTGCAGCAGAAGGGCCGGTTCTTTAACCAAAGCGTCCGCTGCATACAGTTTGACTATGACGTTGCCACCGGTCATCTTTCCTTCTCGGCGTGGGCGGCGGAGCACATGGGCGTGCCCAAGGATCTGCTCCTGCCCGATGAAGTCGAGGAAATCGGGTTTCCCCTTGCGGATATTGCGCGTATCCAGAAGGCGCTGCGCGCCACCAGCGCAGAGCACCCTTACACTGAGCTTTCGATGCTGCTGCCCGTTGACGGCGAGCTTCGCTGGCATCACGTGCGGCTGTGCTCCCTGTGGAGCGATGACAGCGTACCCGCGTATATCGGCGCTGTCGGGCAGGCCGATCCTGCAGAGCAGTTTTTCGACTACCATTATGACCTCTACCATGATGTCCTGACCAACGCCTATAACCGCCGCTTCTTTGAGAAGCAGCTGCGGAAGCTCATGGAAGTGGATGCCATAGCCATGCTGGATCTTGACCAGTTCAAGCAGATCAACGACGTCTACGGCCATCAGGCCGGCGACGACGCGCTGCGCATTCTGGTGAGTGCGGTAACGGCCTGCGTGCGCAACCGCAACGATGCACTGGTGCGGTACGGCGGCGACGAGTTTTTGCTGATTTTCCCGCATATCCCGGAGCATGTCTTTATAAAGCGGCTTGAGCAGATCCGCGCGACGGTGCAGGCGCTGCACATGATCGAATACCCCGACCTGCATCTGACGGTCAGCATCGGCGGTGTGTACGGTGCCTGCCCCCTTGACCCCGGCATCCGTCAGGCGGACAAGCTGCTGTATCAGGCCAAGGAGTGCCGGAACAAATGTATCACCGCAGCATTTTCCGCAGAAGAAGCAGAAAAACCAAAGCCAAATCAGGAATCCGATAAATTGTAAGAAAGAAGAAGGTCCCCTATGACATTGCAGGAATTCTATGACCGCATCGGCGGCGATTACAAGGCAACCATCAGCCGACTGCCCAGCGAGGCACTCATCAAAAAGTTTGTGCTGAAATACCCCGGCGACCCCAGCTTCAACCAGCTGAAGGACGCGCTGGCCGCCCAGGACTGGGAGCTGGCCTTCCGCGCCAGCCACACGCTGAAGGGCGTGGCCCAGAACCTTGGCATGGACCGCCTGTATAAGACCGCCGCCACGCTCTGCGACGCAGTCCGCGGCCCGAAGCCGCTGGAGGATGCCAGCCTCTGGCCGCCGGTGGTGGCCGCGCATGAGGAAGTGCTGGCCGCGATCCGGGAGCTGTAAAAATATCCGAGATGATGCCCGCGGCAGACGACACCGAAAGCTGCCCGGGCCATGCCTGCAAAATATACGTGCGGCGCAGCGGGTCCTGCATCCCTGCCCGGCTGCCGCACTAAAAAGACCGGAGCTGTTTTCGATGAATAAGAAGGAGAATCCCGGCGTAAGCAGACGCGGGGCAGCCATGCTGCTGTTGTTCAGCCTGGTTGTCAGCGTTCTGCTTGGCTTTGCCATGCCCGTGCACGCCGCGGACGATGGCCGGACCACCCTGCGCACCCTGCGCGTCGGCTTCTACCCCTACACCGGCTACATGGCCACCGCTGCAGACGGCAGCCGCAGCGGCTACGCCTATGAGCTGCTGCAGGACATTGCCCAGCATGAGAACGTAACCTTTACATACTCCTGCCTGAACGGCAACACCCAGCAGGCCATGCAGCAGCTGGCCGCCGGGCAGATCGACCTGATCCCGGTGCTGCGAAGGACCGAGGAGCGCGACGAACTGTCGATGCCTACTATACCTACACCTACCAGGCCGAGCGCACGGTCTTTGACGACACGCGCAACGAGCTGCGCTCGATGCTGAGCGGCGAGCAGCGCAATTTCTGCATCGGCGTCCGGCAGGACTACGATGTGCTGCTGCGCACTGTGCTGAACAAGAGCATCGACAGCCTGACCCGCGCCGAGATCAGCACCATCACCAACGCCTACATCAACCTGGGGCAGCAGCCGTTCTCCCTGACGCGGCTGGCCTATCAGTACCCGGCCATTATCGTGCTGACCTGCCTGTGCGTTCTGGTTACCGCGGTCTGCATCGCACTTGCCATCCGCGCCCAACGGTTCCGCGCCGAGACCGAAAAAGCCCTGCGCAAGGCCGAGGAGGCCAGCGTCGCCAAGACGGAGTTCCTGTCCAACATGTCCCACGACATCCGCACGCCCATCAACGGCATTATGGGTATGCTGGACATTGCCGAGGACAACTTTGACAACAAGGCCCGCGTGCGGGACTGCATGACCAAGATGCGCGGTGCGGCGTCCCACCTGCTCTCCCTCATCAACGACGTGCTGGACATGACCAAAATCGAATCCGGCAATATGCAGATGCTGGACACATCGTTTGATCTGCGGGCGCTGCTGGATTCCTGCTGCTCCATCGTGGAGGGCCAGATCGTGGACCGGCACATGACCTTCACAAAGCAGATCGGCCCGTTCTGGCACCCGTACCTGATCGGCAGTGAGCTGCACATCCGGCAGGTGCTTATCAACATTCTTTCCAACGCCGTCAAGTACACGCCCGACGGCGGCGAGATCAACTTCCGCGCCAAGGAAACGCTGTTTGAAGAAGGTCTTGTCCACCTGCGGATGGAGATCAAGGACAACGGCATCGGTATGAGCGAGGAATTCCTGCAGCATATTTTTGAGCCGTTCACGCAGGAGCAGCGCTCGAGCCGCACCCACTACAAGGGCACGGGTCTGGGCATGGCCATCACAAAGAAGCTCGTTGACCAGATGCACGGCTCGCTCGATGTCGAGAGTGAGCCCGGCAAGGGCACGCCCATCATCGCCATGACGGCCAATGTCTTTGCCGACGACGTGAAGGCCTGCCTGGACGCGGGCATGAACAGCCATGTGGGCAAGCCGCTGGACATGAAGGTGCTGATCGGCGAGATCCTGAAGTACACGGACGCGCGCTGAAGAATCCAAAGTAAAACCCACTTTTTGCAAATTTAATAAAGAAAATATGCCCGCCATATTGCAAAAGCTGTTTTTTCCGATGTATAATGGAAAGGATAATTTTTTGGGATATGGCGGGCGCTGTTGTTTGGCATCCGCCGACATGGAGGGTGAATTATGGCAACGAAGTATATTTTTGTGACCGGCGGCGTTGTGTCGGGCCTGGGCAAGGGCATCACAGCGGCCAGCCTGGGACGTCTGCTCAAGACCCGCGGACTGAAGGTGGCCAGCCAGAAGCTGGACCCCTACATCAACGTTGACCCGGGCACGATGAGCCCGCTGCAGCACGGCGAGGTGTTCGTGACCGACGACGGCACCGAGACAGACCTCGACCTCGGCCATTATGAGCGCTTCATCGACGAAAATCTGAACAAATACTCAAACCTGACCACCGGCAAGGTCTACTGGAACGTCCTGAACAAGGAGCGTCAGGGCGCTTATCTGGGCCAGACCGTGCAGATCATCCCCCACATCACCAACGAGATCAAGAGCTACATCTATAATCTGGCCAAGAGCACCGAGGCGGACGTCGTCATCACCGAGATCGGCGGCACCACCGGCGACATCGAGAGCCAGCCCTTCCTGGAGGCCATCCGTCAGGTCGGTCTGGAGCAGGGCCCCGAGAACTGCTGCTATATCCACGTCGTACTGGTGCCCTACATCTCCGGCTCCAACGAATACAAGTCCAAGCCCGCGCAGCACTCCTGCAAGGAGCTGCAGGGCATGGGCATTGCGCCGAACATCATCGTCCTGCGCGCCGACGGCCCTGTAGGCAACGACATCAAGCGCAAGATCAGCATGTTCTGCAACGTGCGCCCCGACTGCGTCATTGAAAACCTGACGATGCCGAGCCTGTACGAGTGCCCGCTGATGCTGGAATCCGCCGGTCTGACGAACGTCGTGGCCCGCCAGCTGCACCTGCAGACCCCGCCGAGCGATCTGACCGAGTGGAAGGCGCTCATCAGCCGCATTGCGACCCGCAGCAAGACCTGCACGATTGCGCTGGTCGGCAAGTATGTCAAGCTGCACGACGCTTATTTGAGCGTCATGGAGAGCCTGTACCACGCGGGCTTTGAGAACGAGAGCAAGGTCGAGATCAAGTGGGTCGACAGTGAGCATCTCGTCGACCAGGACTGCTGCGCCGACGAGCTGGGCGACGTGGACGGCATCATTGTGCCGGGCGGCTTTGGTGACCGCGGCATCGAGGGCATGATCCAGGCTGCGCAGTACGCGCGTGAGAACCACGTGCCCTACTTCGGCATCTGCCTGGGCATGCAGATCATGGTCATGGAGTACGCCCGCAACGTGCTGGGCTACGCCGACGCCAACTCCAGCGAATTTACGCCCGAGGGCCAGCACAACGTCATTGACCTGATGCCGGACCAGCAGGGCGTTGAGACGAAGGGCGGCACGATGCGTCTGGGCAAGTACCCCTGCGTCATCACGCCGGGCACGAAGATGGCCGACTGCTACGGCACGACGGAGATCGACGAGCGCCACCGCCACCGCTATGAGTTCAACAACGAGTTCCGCGCCGAGTTCGAGGAGAAGGGTCTGGTCATTGCCGGTACCAGCCCGGACGGACGCCTTGTGGAGGCTGTGGAGATCCCGGGCCGCGATTTCCATCTGGGCGCACAGTTCCACCCCGAGTTCAAGAGCCGCCCGAACCGTGCGCACCCCCTGTTCAAGGGCTTCATCGCCGCCGCGCTGAAATTCCAGAGCGAGCACACCCCGACCGGCCATCCCGCGGTGCTGGGGGAGTAAAATACAGTATAAGCCGAGGAGCTCGTCCCTTCGTGACGGGCTCCTTTTTGCTGCCCTGTAGGGGCCGCACATGTGCGGCCCGCAGACTGTCGAAAAGATGCGTCCCCTCCTTGGCCCCCTCTGCGAGGGGGCTCCGCCCGCAGGCGGTGGGGGAGAGAACTGT
>OOBM01001262.1_pt1 | contig 14802 bp, 15 predicted proteins | sample 1671581 | NCBI WGS metagenome assembly OOBM01 (sample SAMN06348171, study PRJEB24527) | human gut metagenome
TTTTGTCAGATAAACTTTTTCATCTGAATCTATCATAGTATACATTACTTCATATTCCTTTTTTTCAATATGGTTCATATATTCCACAAGTGTGTCTTCTGGTGATTCCGTTATCGTCCTTTTTAATAAAACACCTCCTGAAACAGCAACTACTGTTATAGCTACTATCAGCCCAAAAATCTTACAAACGTAAGATTTTTGGATATTTTGCTTTTTTCGTCTTCTTTTCATAGATATTCCTTTCTTCTAATTTTTTTGTTTCTTAAATCTTACGCTTGTAATATTTGAAAGTCAAGTCTATTTTCAGGAATTGTATACTCCAGATTCACCATTAGACTATCACACTTTTTCTCCTGCCTTTTAATATGCCGGAACACCATATCCATAAATATTACTACTTCCGATACTGTAACTTCGTCTTGCCACTTTATCTCCACTGTTACCTTCTATGGTATTGACGGTTCCACCACTGACACTCTCTACAATTCCAACATGGTCAATCGTTCCATTATTCCCCCAGTCAAAGAAAATAATATCTCCTGCCGCCGGGGTATAACTGGCGTCCCGGAACCTGCCTTTACTTTCAAACCATTTCACACCGTCCGAACAAAGAGAGAATTTTGGAATAGCTCCACTCTGAATATAACCACTCTGGTCTGCACACCATGACACAAAGCAGGCACACCACTCTACTCGGCTTCCAAATCCATACCAACTCCAGTAGGTTGTTCCGCCTTTTCCTTCCTGAGATGCTGCTACCTGAACGATTGCCTGATTGCCGATGCCTGTCGGGATTCTTCCAAATGCATAATACTGAAGCACATGTGGTACATACTGCTTGTCCCCATAACTGCTCCACCCCATTCTCTGTGCCATCATATCGGAAAATTCTGCCGCATTTGCAAGGGTGTATCCACCTCTGGCTTTCGCCCATTCCAAATATCCATTTCCGTAGTTGTAACTTTGCAATGCCAGTTTAATATTTTCCATATCCAGAGGATTTTTTACTCCTGCACGTTCCAGACAGCTTTTTATCTCCTGCACTCCGCAAGAAATCGAATACTCTGGATCAGTGATTCCATTCGGCTGTTTGGGGTATTTTGTATTAAAGCTCCCTTCTGAACACTGCATCGGGTCAAGTCCTCTCCCACCTGATTCCTGCATCATAATGGCTTTGATTAGTTCCACATACTCTCCAATGCCATATTGATTTGCATACTGACGGATTAGTGGTTCGTATGCTTCTACTTCTGCACTAACCGAAGAAACCGTACTGGAATTATCCCCACCTGTCATGCATAGAAATCCACCAAATAAAATGACAATAATCAAAATCATAACCGCAATCCAACCGCCTGCAGTCAATGCACTCAGTAATGCTTTTGTAGCTTCAATCAACGCTTTTATCGCATGTGTTACCGCTTTTGCTGTCTTTTTCACTGCAATCGTAGTATCTCGTGCTGTCTGTCTTGCTGTCTGCACTGCTTTTTCTGCCTTTTTCATGGAATAATGCATTGCCCGGACAGAAGCATTTGCTGTCTGCTCCGATGTTTTGATACTGGTCTTTGCCGTTTGTTCTGCAGTCTTGACCGCTTTTTCAGAAGTCTTGATAATACCTTTTCCGGTATTCTTTACAACCTGTTCCGATGCTCTCCCGGTCTTGATGGTTCTTTTATCCCGTTCAATGGTCTTGATTTTTTTGACAGCAAGTTCTTTTCTCTGCTTCTGTGCCGTTTCTCCGCCTGAAGACGGTACTGGTCGGATTTGTTCTTTCGGCTGGTAAACTGTTTCTTCGCTTGCCGAAGAAACAGAAGCTTTCTCTTTCTTCCGTTCAATAATCTTTCCTGCCTGTCTGCGTACCAGATGCCCTGTTTCGTGAAAGATGCGGTCAGCATACTCGCTGGCCGCATCTTCTGCATAACCTACCGGATTATTCTCTCTATCACTGGATTTTTCCGTTGATTGCATGACATTTTCTTTTGTTCTGACATAAGACTGCTTAACATGGTCTGTCACCGTAGCTGTCTTATCTAATACTTTAATATCCTTATGGACTTGGCGTGTTTTTATCTTACGATCCATCGCTTTCCTCCATTTGAATCTTTATCTAGCGTTCATGATTAGTTTCTTTTTTGCTTACCTGTGGCAACTCCCGACAATATTCCGGGTACTTTATGCGAATTGCTTCATAGAAATATGGTGCATAACCACAATCGAACATCTCGTATGGGGTAGACAGACTTTCTTCCCCCTTCTCCACATATCCATTCCACAAGTTGAAAGCCAGTCTGGTCAATCGTGCCGAACCGCCTGTCTGCCACCCTTCATGCAATGCTTCTGGTTTAATCAAACTCTCTTTAAAATCAAACATGCGATCAACATGATTTCTGGTATCTTCAGAAATTCCCACACAATAGAAAAATGAACTGTAATAACTGTCGTGCTTTCCGCATTTAGCTAACATCTGATAAAAAAACTTTTCGTGTTCCTTTGATGAAAATCTGATTTCTGACATATTTGGCTCCTTTTCCGGCACTAAAAAACGCCACAAATTGTGACGATTTCCAGTGCCATTCTCTTAAATTGATTATTTAAAGTTACATTCGTCCCCGGTTGATACTATCCTCTCCCGGCTTTGTGGTCATCAGTTTATACAATCTTGTATTGGTTGGAAATCTATTAGCGAACGGTACAAGCGAACTTCCATATTTCACCAGACCACAACCGGCATCTGCATTTGTGATATATCCCATTTGCTCTGTAGAAATATTCAAAAGTGTCGCCAACTTTGCTCTGTCCGGCTCTGCCTGATTAAGCATCACGATATACTCACTGTTGGAAATCATCGTACTTGCAAGAACAGAATCTAACAGATATTCCACGTTCTGTGTGATTGCTGTCGGGAATGCATTACGCTTACGAAATCTTCGCCATGCAGAGTTAAAAAATGCTCCGGAATACTCATTTTCAAATACTACATGAAACTCGTCTAAGAAAATATGGGTTCGTTTTCCCTGTTTCCAGTTCTCCGTTACCCGGTTCAGCATTGCATCAGTGATTACCAGAAGTCCCATAGTCTTTAACTGTTTTCCTAAATCCAGAATGTCGTATACCATGATACGGTTATTCACATCAACATTACTTTCATGTGCAAATGCGTCCAGACTTCCATTGGTAAATAATTCTGATACCAGTGCCAAATCCTGTGCTTCCGGTTCTTCCTGTTCTAAAAATTTTTCACGCAGCACCCGCAAAGTCGGCACTGCTCCGCCATGCTGATATTCCTCATAAACTTCTCCCACACATCGGTCAATAATGGAACGTTCCTTTGCATTGATTCCTTTTTTATCCAATTGCTCAAACAGAGATAAAATAAACTGTGACTTCTCAATCACTGGATCACCGCCATCTCCATATCCGTCTACCATATCCATTGCATTGATATGGTCCCGGCTTCCTGCAGCAATGCGAACCACTTCTCCGCCCATTGCTTCAACTAATGATGCATACTCTCGCTCTGGATCACAAATCAGGATATCGTCCTGCGTTGCCAGTGCCAGGAATACAATCTGCATTTTTGCATTAAAGGATTTTCCACTTCCCGGTACTCCTAAAAGGAATGAGTTTGGATTTAACAGTTTTTCTTTATTACACATGATTAAGTTATGGGAGATTGCATTTTCTCCACAATAGATACCGCCTGCGTCCATAATCTCCTGCACCCGGAATGGCATCAACACTGCTACGCTCTCCGATGTCAGCGTGCGGACTGCCGGAATCTTTCGGTGTCCGATAGGAAGTGCTGTATTTAGTCCGTCCATTTGCTGAAATTTCAAAACTGAAAACTGGCATAACTTTTTCCGTCCAATGGTCAGAAGTGTTTCCGTATCTGCGTCAAGCTGCTTTTTCGATTCTGCAGTATGCACCATAGTCAGTACACCGAACATCATACGCTGATCACGTGTGGTCAGGTCGTCCATGAATTCTTTGCTTTCTTTTCTCTGCTGTTCCAAATCATAAGGAATCACTGCTGAAAAGTTATTGTTGGCATTCTGCCGTCTCTGCCAGTTCGTGATATTTGTCTCCACACCAAGCAGACGTTTTTCCACTTCCTGTACTGCTTCATCAGTCGGAACCGGAATCACATCAATGCTCAACATCAGATTCCGATTCATGTTGGTCAGTTCTGCTATCATATCGTCTTTGATGTAAGAAGCATATTCCCGAAGAAAAAGTACCCTTCCATAACGATCTCCCATGCGGAAATAATCTTTTTCAAATTCAAAAGTATCCGGGCAGATATAATCTTTGAAGCTGTGCCCTTTTCTCATACTCTCCTGAATATCAAAATGGAAACCAGATTCTTCTCCTGTACGGTAAAAATCATGCAGAATCCGTAACTTATCTTCTCCATTTACCTCTGCACATTTGGAACCCAATCTTGCAAAATGGCTGTTCAGCTCTGTTGTCACTCGTGCAAAATACGTTCTGGCTTCTTCGATCGTTTTCTTATAGCAGGATACTGTCACATATTTTTCCTGCACCATGCTGTTGGAACTGGTTGCCTTATCTAAAAGCATGTTGTTGTACTCTTTCCGATATAAATCCAGTCCGTCCTCCTGCATCGGAATCAGAATTGCTTTTTCAAAATCCACTTTATTCAAGCGGCGATTATTGATTGTTATTTTTGTAGTTCCACCGCAATCGAACGAATTTAATAAATCCATATATTCCAGGAACATGGTTTCCTTATCTACTTTGCTTGCCACCGCATAGTTGATATCCGTAAATTTATAAGTACGTGCAAATTTATTTCTCCCGATTTTAAATATCCCGTCAGACCAGATGGTCTCGATGGGAATTACCTGCTGTACGCTTCTTGGAATTACAAATTTTTCTTTATCCTGCTTGAAGATATTACTCAGCGTTTTTATCATTTTTCTTGCGTCCCTCCTTCTTCATACTTTCTTTCTCATATTTTTTAATGACTGGTTCTACCGCATCAAAATAAAAATTTTCTGACCGGAACACCAGTTTTTTCGGCATCAGGATTTCTGATTTTATCCATGCCCAGATAAACTGCTCCGCTGTCATTCCATGATATTTTACAAACCCGAACACTACACATGGGGCAGCTCCCAGTACACAAATCCAACTCACTGTTTCCATACTCATGTATGGGTGAAGCAAAAAATAAAGCCCAACGGCAATCCCGCAGGCTAATCCTGAAAAGATAAACTGTCTTAGGGACAATCCGAAAAAGATTGCTTCCGTGTAATCCCTGATTTCCTTGTTAATTTTTACTTCCAAAACGATACACCTCCAAATCGCACATTTGTTATATTTTTCCTGTTCTGTTACACTTTGGGTAAATGAAAGGGGGACTGACCTATGCCAATCACTGTTATGATTTCACTTGTTGTTACCGTTGCTCTATTCCTGATTTCTCTGCTGTTTCGGATTGCTGCCAGATTAAATCTGACCTTACCGCTGTTATATTTTCTTGCTGTTTCCACGATTCTGAATCCATGGGTAGCAACTCATGAGAAACTTGCATTTGCAATCCTCTATCTGCTGACTGCCTTTTCTGTTCTCAGCTGGATTTTTGCTCTGCGACGCAAATGGCAGGAACATCAATACTACAAAGCTATGAAAGATGATATGTCCTTCCAGATTTCTCGTGCCAGACAGAGAGGGATTCCTTTAGATTCTGTTCATTTTGATTCTCAGGGGAATATGCGGTATAACAATAGCAACAACATTGTAGAATAATTTTTAAGGACGCTTTCGGGCGTCCTTTTTACAATCCCATCATTTCCCGCACTACCCGGTCTGACATTTTCACTGCTCCGACCAATACAAGCATATTGAAAATCAATTCTCCGATATAGCTCCACACCATAGTTACTGCTGCTGCGTCAGGATTGACTACTGGCGGTGATGATGCAAATAATGAAAAAATAATGCAGGCAAGCACCACGATTGCTCCCTCCAGACACACTGCTGCATAGGATTTCAAGAAACTTCTTCCGATATTCTGGCTCGGCTCTCCTGCAAAGGAAGATAATGGAATCGGTGCAATGGCAGTATAAAGATACAATCGAAAAAATCTTCCATATACACTCATAATCATAATAAAACTTAGCACCGTAATAAACAGTCCGCCAATCAACGTCACCGCCCACAATGGAATACTTTCAAAAAATCCACAATCTTCTACCGCTTCTATGATTTCGTCCGGTAAAACAGTATCTTCCGTACTTCCAAATCCTGCGGTCTGCATGATCGTACTGGTCACTCCCTGTATGATATTGAATAATGCCATCATCAGCTCCAGTCCATACGTGACTACGCCTTTTGCAATCGCAAAACGTATAAAAATTTTCAATGCATGTTCCGGTCTTTTTACCTCTGTAAAACTGCCACAAGTTTTGACCACTCCAACTACAAAGAAAAGCACTAACAAGGCATAGCCGATTGCCTGCAATGCTCCATGGATCTGCACAATCACCTGCCAGATACCTCCACCCTTAAAGGTCTCCGGCGACTGTGTGAGTATCTGCCAGATTTCCGCAAGTTTACTGTTCCAGGTGTCCAAAGCATTTTGCAAGTTCTGTACTACCCAGTTATCTGACACGTTCTAAACACCTCCTGTCTTAGTCGGAACGGTGCGGCTCCATGTGAGCCTGCACCGTCGCATTTCTTTTATTTTTCTATTCTTCTTAACCCGTAATCAAATTCAAGATTTCTTTTGCAAATGTAATGATCACACCACCTGCTAATGTTAAGAATCCATTGGCTCGTTGACTTGGATCGTGAGATTTCAGTGATAAACCAACCTGCACAATTCCAAATCCCAGTAAAATCATTCCGATAGCACAAATCAGTCCAAAGATAAATGTGGACAGATTATTGATAACGGTCAGTGGATCATCTGCCGCAAATACGCTACTTACTCCTGCTGTCATAAACAGTACCATTGCAATATACACTGCCAGGGCACGTTTCATTTTTGCTGTCATTGGCAGCTTCTTCGTTACTTTTGTGGTTTCTTTCTTCTCTTGCTTCTTTCTCATACCTAACTTCATTTTTTGATAGCCTCCTATATATTTTTCTTGAATTTACTCATATTTCTGGATAATTTCTTCCAAATCTTCATCAGATAATAATTCGTATCCTTCACTTTCTAATGAATCATCAGCAAACTCGTCCTCCAGACTGTCTCCCAGTGAGATACTTGCCACTGCCCGGTCAACTGCTCCATGCAGATACGGCTTTCCATTCCCGTCAGTTGTAAGTCCCACATTGGGGTGTTTTAAAATATCGAATTTCTCGTCTAAAATTGGTCTTTCTCCACGAATAAAAAGAATCGCATATCGGTTATCCAACATGCGAACTTCATCGGGTGTCATCAGCTCCCGCCCTGTATTCTGATAATTGGTAGAATAATTCCCGGAATGTCCCGTTGACTTTCCATAGGTGTTCGTGTCAATCGTTGCCTTTCCCAGAAGTTCGCTGACATATTTATGCGTCCCCTGCTCGTTGCCACCTAAATATAAAAATTCGTCACAGTTTCCCATAATGCTTTCCCATTGCTTTTCAAACAGTGCTTTTAACTGTGCTAGATTCTGCAAAATAATACTGACTGACACTTCTCTGGAACGCATAACGGACAGAATCTTATCGAAGTCATCCGGCAGTGAAACATTTGCAAATTCGTCCATGAGGAAATGCACATGAACCGGAAGTCTCCCTCCATATTTATGGTCTGCCAGATAGAACAACTGCTGAAATAACTGGGTATACAATATTGACACCAGAAAGTTATAACTGGTATCGTTGTCCGGGATTAACGCAAATAAAGCCACTTTCCGCTCTCCCAGTGATGGCAGGTCTAAATCATCTGTTGCAGTCAGTGCTGCCAGACTGGATAAGTTGAATTTTTCAAGTCTTGCTGCAAGTGTAATCTGAATAGACTTTAATGTTTTTGCACTACCGGAATGATAGTCTTTGTAATACTTCACTGCGATGTGTTCCGGGTTCTTCATTTCCAACCGTTCAAACAATTCATCAAGTGGGGACTGGTACTGGTCATCGTCCTCTCTGACTTCTCCGGCACGAAGCATTTCCATTACCATCGGGAAATTCTGCTCCTCCTCTGGTGCTTCATACCGTAAATAAAAAATCAATGCCAGCAGCAACATGGAAGCTGCGGTATCCCAGAACGGATCATTGGACTGACTGCCTTTTGGTGTAGTTGCTTTGAACAGGTTCGTTACCAATCTCTGCACATCGTTATCGTCCTTCAGATATACAAACGGGTTATAGCAATGGCTCTTTTCCATATTTATCAGGTCAAGCACTCTTACTTCATAACCTTTTTCTTCCAGAAGATACCCGGTATCTCTCAGATTTTCCCCTTTTGGATCAAGCACCACAAAAGAGGTATTCGCCTGCATCAGATTCGGCTTTGCAAAAAATCTGGTCTTTCCTGAACCGGAACCACCAATCACAACCGTCAATACATTTCGCAAATGTTTCCGCATATTGTAGCTGATTCGTACATGCATGGTCAGCAACTTATTTTTTGTAAATCGCTTCTCCCTGTATCTGCGATTGATTTTCTTCACATTCCCCCATTTTGCAGACCCATGTTCTTCACCTCGTCGGTAATGTTTCTTGGTAGAAAGATAAATCCCAATTCCCATACCGTAAGCCAGCAAAAAAATAAGGACAGTTTTTACACTGTCCCCACATAACTGAATCGAAAACGGATGATTCATTGCTTCCGGGACTCCTTCCAGAATCCCCATAAGACCAGACGAAAGATAAGGTGCGACAAGTAACGCAAACCAGATAACCGGGATAATTCCAATTACCGCCAGTATCAGACTGCTCTGCTCATCATCGTTCTTCATGGCTTCTGCGTCCTCGCTTTTCCTTCTCCGGCGGTACTTCGATTTTCTCAATGACTTTCATTAAAACATCATCGACAAGCTCCGTATCTTTTCCCTCTTTCAGCATCTGATTCCGCTTGTCCTTCAGGGAATGGAACACTACGCCGCTCTCATATTTGTCCAGTTCTAATGTAATCGTATCACTGCTCATTTTGCATTCTCCTTTCCCGAATTTTTCTAGCGTGCTTCTTTTCTATGTTGTCCTCTGGATTTCTGTTCTTTTTTTCAGGCTCTGGATTTTCTTTCTTATCTTTCACCTTTTCAGAACTGTCTTGTCCGGTTTTTTCAGTCTCTGACTGTCGGTAAGTTGCATTCCGATTCTGATCTAGTACCTTTGCCATTCTTGCAGAAATTGCATTCGCTGCATCTCTGGCTCTGGAAAGTTCCACTCTCACTTCCTGAGTCTCCATTTTTTCAAAAAACTCTGGTGCATGTAAAAAATTATATCGACTGGTATCCATTCCATATTTTTTACACAACATATAAGACGCACACGATACATGAAATGCATCTTCATTTTTATCATAGTGTGGATTTCCATCCGCATATCCGGCAAATACCAATTCCGGTACAAGGCTCTGAAAGATTTCCTGTGCACTCATCCCTTTTCTTACATAAATACAGCTTTCTTCCGGCTTAAAAAATGCTCCTTTTTCATCTGACATCTGTTCTGGTTCTACTGCAACAATATTTACCGGAGGTGTGCTGACTAACGCCCGGATCAAATCATGTTCTTCATATTCTGGCTTTTGAATTGTAATATCGGACATTGTAGTCTGAGAAATATCATATAACTTTTTCGCATTATAATAATTTCCAACTTTACCATCTTCACGCTTATATGTTTTCCCCGGCTCTAAAATCAGAACAGGATTCTGTCGTTCCATACGTTTTAAATAAGTTCCATGATCTCTCCAGTATCCATAGTCACCCAGTTTCTGTGCATCTGGTTTTTGTGCCAGAATCAAGAGTGCATTATTGGTAGTATAACGATCAAAGGTACTCTGTACATCCAGATACTTCTGCAGCATTTTCCCATTCGTTGCCACTTGTGCCGTTACCTGCTCCGACAACTCATAACACCTATTCCTGTTGTTCCTGCTTTCCGCTATAAATGCCTGTACCTTTTCATCCTGTGGTACAGCCGATGCATTTAATAAAGAATCAAAACTATTATCCATAAAATTTACCTCTCTTTCCCTTTTCTTGGTTTTCGTTTCTGTTGTGGCTGCTGGTGGCGAATCTGATTCCGGTCTTTATTTCCCTGATTTCTCACCGGATCATTTCTATTCTCACGCCGCTCCGCTTCTTTCTTCCTTGCATTCTGTATTTCCCGAAGTTCCTTTCTGACCGATAGTTTCTCTGGTTTTTCCGGGGTAAATAGCTTAGAAGTACCCTCTGCGGTTTTCTCTTGCTTCTTTGAGGTAGGCTCGGACAGACGGGATTTGGTCGTCTTTGCCAAAGAGGGGTTTTGCTCCTTCCCCTCTTTCTTCACCGACTCTCCAAACAACTCATCCATAAGCTGATCCTCCTTGGATTTCTGCGGATAATCTTTCTCCGGTTCTGCCTGTCCCTGTTTTTCCTGCTGAACCTGTACTTTTTCCGGCTTCTTTTCCTGCTTCTCTGATTTTCCGGCTTTTGCTTTTTCTGCACGTGTCCGCTCAATTTCCGTCTTAATCTTCGCTGCTTCTGTTACAGATGCAAACTGGAATCTATCTACGATACGGTTGATTCTTGGTGCATCTTCTTCCTTTACAATCACATCTACCAGTCCGTCACTGCTTCCTTTGGGATTTCGGACTGCACAATATAACACGCCATATCGCTTTGCTTCCTGCACGAATTGTTTCAGATCACTTTCTTTCACCGAAAATACCGTCAGTGGTCTACCTGATTTAACCAATGTTTCAAGTCTTACTCTGCCTTTTGTCTTTTTCTTCTCTTTTAAGACTGTATACAGCATCACTGCCAGATGCTTCGCACCTGTACCACTGATCTTCAATGCTGCTTCACCGACTTCCAACGACATTCGTACCACCTGGTCAGCGGCTTCGCCTGATGTGTTCATGGCTTTGTTCCTCCTTCTTCTCTTTTTCTTCCCGCACCGTCTTAAATTTTTCTTCGATTACCTTGGAACGTGCGGCGATTCCATCGCAAAGTGCTGCCTCCTTTCTGAGCGTTCCAATTTTCTCTGTCAGAACTTTTATCTGCTCTTTCATTTCCTCTATTTCTTCTTCCGGTCTGTCTGCCCGGATCTTATAACGCAGGTGCTTCCGCTCCTCCACACACTGCTCCGTTTTCTTCTGCAAACTTTCTTTCAACGAAAAAAGCTGCTCTGCAGTATCTATGTGATAATGGCAGAGCAGCTTCGTCTCTTTTGAAATGGTATTTAGTTTTAATAAATCTTCCCGGAACAATACATGCACCTGTTTAGCAGATATTGACGGGCGATTCTTCGGTAGGATTCCTAAAAGATAACAGTAATGCAGATACAATCCCCGAAGTCCTCCGATTTTTCTTGTCTGCTTGAAGTTGTCGGATACCCGAATCCGGTAATGCCTCTGAACCGGAAATTTCTTCTCGGCAGGTAATTCATTTTCTTCCAGAATCCGAACCCTGATTGCTTCCAGTGAATAATTCTCTCCAAAATTCCGCTTTAACTTCAGACCACGCTCCCGCCCTTCCGGACGAATGGTAATGTCTTTCCCGAACTTAAAAGAATATCCTTTTTCCCGCAAATAAAAAAAGAACTGTTTTTCAGTCCTCGCCTTTCGGATTGCCTCGTCAACATCTGCCTTTACCATGCTGTGATAACTCGGCTTCCCATCCTGTTCTGCTTGCCACTCGGCATAATGTTTTCCTTTTCCCTGTTCTGGCTGCCTCACAACCGATAACTGGTATTCTTTACATAAACGGTCTGACACCATCCGCATATCCCGGTAATCCTGATTTGTCCTGTGGTATCTTTTCCCGTCAAGGAATGAAACAGAGTTCACCACAAAATGATTGTGTAAATGATTTGCCTTATCCAAATGAGTTGCAATCAGCACTTGATACTGACCACCCCACAATTCTTCTGCCAGCTTCTTTCCAATCTCATGTGCCATTGCCGGATTACATTCTCCCGGTGCAAAAGACTGGTAGCCATGAAACGCAACAATTCCGTCCTCCTTTCCAAAACGCTTTTTGACCGCAATCATTTCTTCTCTGGCGGTTGTCGGTGCACAATTCACTCCAGATACATACTGTTCCATCAGTTCTTCCGCTTCTCCGACAAGTTCCATTTCCATAGATTCAAATTGCCTCCGTCTGATCTTTTCTGCATTCACCGCATAGGTAATTACATCATTAAGTCCTTGTGTGGATCGTGATTGATTCTCAGATATTCGCCCTTCATTGTTCTCTTTCGTCTTATCCGAATTCTCCGCATAATTGATTACTTTTCCAATCCACCCCTTGATGCTCCAGATTGATGTCACTGCCATGATTCATTTTTCTCTGGAAGTATCACTGCTTCTGTAATCTTACGGACTGCTTCATTGAACTTCCGCACTTCCTTATCGTAACGCTGCACATCTACCACATTTAACACATGTGCTTTCTGTGCGATCTGATTTAAGTTATTTCCAATCTTATGCAGCTCCCGCATCATAGAATAATAATCTGGCGGCGGTGCGTCTCTTGGAACAACACCAGAAATCAACTGTCTCAGGTAAGCTTCCCGGTTCAGTCCGCTTCTCTTTACTTTCTTATCCAATGCCTCTGCTTCTTTTTTGTTCAATCGGAAAAGGATTGCTACATTACGTTTTCTCAACGCTCCATCTCCTTTACTTTCTGTATAGAATCTGGTTCCTGGCGAATCTGGTGTTTTTCTTTATCGTAACTGTAAACTCTGTCTGAGAGAACCTCCTGCCGTTCCACTTCATTTTTATTTACTTCCCGTACCATTTCACCAAGCATTTTCGGTTCCATCTCTCCATTATCCGGAACAATCAGAACTTCATGCACAGATGACGGTAACACATAAAATCCTTCTGGAAAAAGCTGTTCCAATTTATTTAAAACTTCTGGCTGCGTGATCATAGATGCTCCATATTGCTTTTCTACATTCGTAAGTGCATACAGCATATCATGTGAACGAAGTCCAAAATCAACATTTTCATCTAACAGGTTTGTTGCATGTCCTTCTTCATTAAAAATACTCAACAACATTTCGTCCATTGACTGAAGAATCGGTGTATTTACAAGCTGTATATTTGCTCTGGCCTGCTGGAACATTTCCTTTGCATCCACATTCCACATCTTAAGATGTTCATTTTTCACCTTCATAGTCGCTTTTCCATCGTTAGACTCTACCGGAAAATCCACATAACAGATAGCCGACAGATCTTCGATATTTTCATGAGGCATTTCCTGTAACATTCGTTTGTTTGCCTGGGTGTTTACAAGCATCACTGCCAGATGTTCCTTCACTGAATCATAATCCATTGGGTTGATACCACAGTCCACAAATGGGGCATTGCCTGCTTCTTCCATACATCTTGCAATTTCATTCATCACTTTCTCAACAGGTTCACCCAAACGTATTTCATTAAAAAACGACCCTACATAAACAACTGGGCACACATTTTCTTCCTGTAGTCTTACCTGTACTCCTATCATCTGGACTCCATTATTTTTATTCATCTGCATTACCTGAAATTCTGCATTCTCATATTTTTCTGGGAGAAAATTCCTGATGTCCTTTGCTACACTTTCCGCAAACACTTTTTCTGCTATCATTTCTCTTGCAATCATTTCTTCTGTTCTCCCTTCTTCTTGTTCATTTTCTTTAAATATTCCTGATACCGTCTTTCTGCTTTCTTCTTGTCTTTCATTGATACTTCAACCTGCATCTTGTATCTCCTTTCTTTTTGTCTACTGAATCTTGTTAATCTGCAACAGGCACATCAACACTACTCCTATAATTCCACCTACTAATACTCCACAAATAAACTTCAACATTGTTACTTTCTCCTTTTTCATTTTCTGAGGGTTTCAGGGATTCCCCTGACAAGCTGCCGCAGACTGCCAGACAGGAAACCTGTGTGGCAATCCAAAGGCGTTGCTTGCTGGTATTGTGTATTCTTCTGCACCCGTCTCACTGTTCCGGGTATCAGAAGATTTACTTGCCGAAAAAGCACTTGCTTTTTTTATTCTTTCAGTTCACAAATCCCGCAAGTTTCACACAAGTATTCACACTTTGTGCATCGTACATTTTCATCAGTTGCCATACATTCTTCACTTGCCGGACAATACTTTTGACAACTTTCACACTGCTCCGTACAGCTTTCTTCTGACACTTTTTCAGCAATAATTCCAAGTAATTCACTCTGTTCTTTTTCCTCTTTCAACTGTGTTTCCAGAAAAATCTTCAACAGATCTTCGCTGTCCACATCGTCTTCCATCGTTAAAATCAACTCTTTTTTATGAACCAGTGACAAATCATACTTCACTATCTTCATGTGTTTTCGTCTCCTTTCTTCCTGCTCATCGTTCCCATGGACGGCTGCTTTTCTGATTTTTTGACTTTTCCCGCCTTGTTAGTCCAAGATTTAATCTCAGACATAACATATCATTGCAGTCTTTTCCTTTGGTTGGTGGTTGGTCTTTCACATGATATTTTTCGGGTGCAACCGTCTGGATTGCTTTTGTTGCAAGTCTTCCGGTACGGTCATTATCCAAATGTAATACAATTTCTTTTACGTCCGAATGCTCCGTCAAAAATCGTGTCAATGCCGCTGGAACTTTACTTTTTTCTATCTCTTTTGCAGGTTGATACACACCCGCCAATGACAACAAATGC
>OOBM01001263.1_pt1 | contig 14791 bp, 9 predicted proteins | sample 1671581 | NCBI WGS metagenome assembly OOBM01 (sample SAMN06348171, study PRJEB24527) | human gut metagenome
GCCCCGGAAGATCCATCTGCGTAAAGAGCAGGGAAGGATGCGTCATGGAGGCAACCTTATGGAACGCAAAGCTCAGGTTCGGAAGATAGCTTCCGGTGAGATGAATCCGGTTCAGATTGAATTTTACGCAGAAAAAGCGAAACGGTTTGTCATGATCCGCGGCAAGCGCATGGACTGCCTGCGGCGGAAAAAGGATGAAAGAGCCGGCCTCCATCGGATAGACAACATCGTTGCAGCTCACAAGGAGCGAGCCTTCCTGCAGATAAAGTACTTCAGTAAAATAGTGCCAGTGTGATACCACCGGCATGGAAAAGGTTTCCGAGCTGCAGGAAAATGCCTCGATCGGTGAGCGCAGGATATCACTGTATTCAAATAGATTTTTCAAAAGTAAATTCCTCCTGTTCCGGTTAAAAAGTTCTGCAAAAAATTACGAGGATTATTCAAAAGAATCATGCATGAAGATAGAAACGTTCTATTTTTATACAGTCGCATTATATCATAATGAAATGAAAATTGATACAATGGCGAAAGCATTTGAAAGAAAATTAATGCTGAATTTGGTAACTCAATTTCCTAAGATAAGGGGGGATATGAAAACATGAAAAGCAACACGAAACAATTCCCGAAAAACAAAATTGCGTGGCTGTGGGAAAACATGGAGGGAAAACGGGCGCTGTACTTTGTCGGTATTCTCGGAACCGTTTTGTACAATATTCTGCAGCTTACGATTCCCTATTTTTCGGGAAAAATTGTGGATCTGTTTTTAACGGGGGAGAACGCGGCGACAAATCTTCAGGTACACCGTGACCTGCTTTACCGCTTGCTGTTTGCGATGGTCGGCTTTACGTTCCTGCGTGTTATCGTTGTTTATGGCAGCTGTATGATCTATGAGACGGTGTCGCAGAGTGTTCTGTACCGGGTGCGGAATTATCTGTACGACAAGCTTCAGCGTCAGGATATGACGTTTTACAGTACCTATCGGACAGGAGATCTGATGACACGGCAGACAGGAGACCTGGATGCGGTGCGTCACATGGTTGCATGGGTTGTACGAATGGTGGTTGAGTCATTTTCTCTGTTTGCTGCAGCGGCCGTTTTCTTCCTGTATACGAACTGGAAGCTGGCACTGTGCGTTCTTGTGATTTCACCGTTTGTATTCTGGATTATCTATCTGTTCCGGAACCGCGTTGCCCCGATGCATGCGGCGCTGCGTGAAAAACTGGCACAGATGAATACATGCGCACAGGAGAATATTTCCGGAAACCGCGTTGTCAAAGCGTTTGCAAGAGAAGATTACGAAATCGAGAAATTCGACCGTGCCAATACCGACTATGCGGAGACGAATAAGGCAACCGGAATGGTATGGCTGAAATTTTTCCCGATTGTCGAGAGTATTGCGAACCTGATGCCGGTTGTCCTGCTCGCAGTCGGCGGTGTTTTTATGATCAGAGGACAGCTTACTATGGGAGACTATGTGGCATTTTCAGGCCTCATCTGGGCAATCGCCAATCCGATGCGTCAGATGGGAAATATCATGAACGAATTTCAGCGGTTCTCAGCAGCGTCGAAAAAGGTCATGGAGCTGTATTACTCCGAACCGAAAATCAGGGACGAAGAAAATGCCGTTTCCCATCCGGAGCGGTTTGAAGGCAAAATCGAGTTTGATAACGTTTCCTTCCAATACGAGGATGGTGATTTGCCGGTTCTGCACAATATTTCCTTCACGGCCCATCCGAACGAGACGGTTGCGATCATGGGCGAGACCGGCTGCGGCAAGACATCGCTGATCAATCTGATCCCGCGGTTTTATGAGCCGACAGAAGGACAGATCCGGATTGACGGAATTCCTGTAGAACAGCTGAAGCTGTATGATCTCCGAAAACAGATCGGACTTGCCACGCAGGATGTTCTGCTGTATTCTGACACGATCGAGGGAAACATTGCCTACGGCGATGATTCGATCAAGATGAACGAGGTTGTCAAGTTTGCAAGGTATTCCGCTGCGGCAGATTTCATTTCAAAGATGCCGGAGGGCTACGATACCCTGGTCGGAGAGCGCGGTGTTGGTCTTTCCGGAGGCCAGAAGCAGAGAATTTCTCTGGCAAGAGCACTGGCTATCCGTCCATCGGTTCTGATTCTTGACGATACAACATCGGCGGTTGATATGGAAACAGAGAAACAGATTCAGCAGTCCTTACGGGAGCTTGATTTTCCATGTACCAAGATTGTGATTGCACAGCGAATTTCGACAACGAAAACAGCGGACAAGATTATTGTTCTGCAAAATGGCTATATTGAAGAAATGGGAACACATGAGGAACTGATGGAGAAGAAGGGTTACTATTATGAACTGGTGAAGCTGCAGACCGGTGTGGATGAACTGTAGGAGGGGAAGCAATGGCAAAAAATACATACAAGCAGGATGAAGTGCTCGAAGAGCCGTTTGACATCAAGCATCTGCTCAGAGCTTCATCCTATATCAAAAAATATGCAAAACGGATGGTTTTTGCGATCCTTTTGAGTGGCATCGGCGGTGCGTCCGGCTATGTGGCGCCGATGATTATCCAGCGGGCGCTGGACCTTGCAATTCCGGAGAAAAACGAGAGGCTTTTATTTTCTCTTGTGGGAATGCTGGTCGGCATCTATCTGGTGAGCGTGATCTTCACAACAATCCGAAGCCGCATTATGGTGGATGTCAGTCAGAGTATCATCTATGATATCCGAAAAGATTTGTTTGCACATCTGCAGGAGCTGCCGTTCCAGTATTACGATGACCGCCCGCACGGCAAGATCCTGATTCGGGTTGTCAACTACGTCAACTCGGTATCGGATATGCTGTCAAATGGTCTGATCAACATCGTTCTGGAGAGCTTCAACCTTCTGTTTATCGTGATTTTCATGTTTCTGGTTGATGTGCAGATGGCATTTGTCGTGCTCTGCGGCGTGCCGGTGCTGTGCGTTTTCATGGTCTGGATCAAGAATAAACAGAGACGTGCATGGCAGGCAGTTTCGAACAAGAACTCAAACCTGAATGCCTATCTGCAGGAGAATATTGTCGGAGCCCGCATTACGCAGATCTTTGCACGAGAGGATGAGAATGCGGAGATTTTCAAAGATCTTTCCAAGGATTGCCGCAGAACATGGAATACAGCAGTTCGCTATTCCAACCTGGTATGGCCGGGTATCGATTCAATTTCCGTCTGCGTGCGTGCTGCCATTTTTCTGTCCGGTCTGATCCTTTTCGGGCAGGGAAATAAGTCGGTTGGTACGATTGTAGCGATTTCGAGCTATGCATCGTATTTCTGGCAGCCGATCATGAACCTTGGAAACATCTTCAATAACTTTATCAACAACATTGCGTATCTGGAACGTATCTTTGAGACGATGGATGAGCCGGTGACGGTAAAGGATGCAAAAGATGCCGTTGAAATGCCAAAAATCCGCGGTGAGGTGACCTTCGATCACGTAAATTTCTCGTACGATGCGTCAAAACAGATCTTAAACGATGTTTCGTTTACGGTAAAACCGGGTGAGAGTGTGGCGCTTGTCGGACCGACCGGAGCCGGAAAGAGTACGATTGTCAATCTGATTTCACGGTTTTACAATGTCAATGGCGGTCGCGTCCTGATCGATGGACAGGATATCTCGCAGGTGACCATTCATTCCCTGCGTGAGCAGATGGGTATTATGATGCAGGACAGCTTTATTTTCTCGGGAGATATTGAGGATAATATCCGTTACGGAAAGCTTGACGCAACGCATGAGGAGATTGTGAAGGCGAGCAGAACTGTCTGTGCGGACGAGTTTATCAGCAAAATGCCGGATCGCTATCAGACGGAGGTAAGGGAGCGTGGTTCCATGCTGAGCCAGGGACAAAAGCAGCTCATTTCGTTTGCGCGTACCCTGCTTTCCGATCCGGCCATTCTGATTCTCGATGAGGCGACCTCAAGCATTGACGTACAGACCGAAAAAGCACTGCAGACGGGACTCAATGCCATGCTGAAGGGCAGAACCTCATTTATCATTGCGCATCGTCTGTCTACGATCCGCAACTGCGATAAGATTATGTATATCGATAACGGCGGTATTATGGAGAGCGGAACACATGATGAGCTGATGGCAAAGAAAGGCCATTATTATAAACTGTATACAGCACAGCTTGATGAAGTACAGAAAGCGGGCTGATCAAAAAAGATCATAAAAAAGATTATAAAAAAGGCTTCTGCCAGCGGATAAAAATCCGTGGCAGAAGCCTTTTGCCGTTTCTTGTTCGTGTCGCTTTTTGCGCGTGTCGCCGAAGCGACCCGCCGCAGGCGGAAAATTCGGCAAAGCAGGAGTTCTTCTTATTTTCCGGAGAAGTATTTCTCTTTGATGATCTCAACCGGCATATCCTCGCCAGTCCACAGTTTGAAGGAAGCAGCTCCCTGGTATAACAGCATGTACATACCGTTTCCGGTCTTGCATCCAGCCTCTTTTGCCTCACGCAGCAGGCGGGTTTCCTGCGGATTGTAGATCACATCGAAAACGAAGAGGTCTTTGTGGAACATCGTTGTGTCGGTGATGATGGTGTTCTCGGTTTTTGGAGCCATTCCGACGGAAGTTCCGTTGACAAGAATGGCGCTGTCTGCGATGGATGCGCGAAGGACTTCCGGATCGGAGAAGTCGTGCAGGGTAACCTTGCAGGAAGTACGCTCATTGAGTTTTGCAACGATTTCCTCGGCTCTTCCGAAGAAATTGTCTCTGACGTTGAATACATTGATCTCAGCCACGCCGTCGAGGGCTGCCTGTACCAGGATTGCAGTAGCAGCGCCGCCGGCACCGAGCAGAGTCATCTTTTTGCCGATGATGTCTACGCCGTTTTCTGCAACTGCTCTCATGAAGCCGACGCCGTCGGTGGTGTAAGCGGTGAGAACGCCGTTGTCGTTGACGATGGTATTACATGCGCCGGAGATCTCCGAAGCAGGAGAAACCTTGTCTGCCAATTTGCACATGATATTTTTGCCAGGCATGGTGATGTTCCAGCCTCTTGCACCCATGGTGCGGAGTCCTTCGACTGCCTGCGGCATTTTGTCTTCCGGTACATCAAAGGCAAGGTAGCTATAATCAAGGCCGAGCTGGTCGCATGCTTCGTTGTGCATTTCCGGAGAAACACTGTGTGCAACCGGGCTTCCGAGTAAACATAATAATCCGGTGTGTCCTGTGATGTGTTTTGACATAGTTTGAAATCCTCTCTCTCCTCGTATTTCCGCATGATGATAAATCGTGCTGTAGCACTTTAAACTGCTACTATATGAAGTGAATTATACTCCAGATGCCGAAAGAAAGCAAGAAAAAAAGAGGAAATGACGCAAAGTTCATTTCCTCTTTTCGTGTTGGTTTTTGATTAAGGTTTAAGATGGAAAAGATTCGCCCGGAAATCAGATTCCAAGTTTCTCTTTCATGTAGTCAACCGGAGTATCTTTTCCGGTGTACAGCTTGATTGCGATGAGTGCCTGGAACAGCATCATGCCCATGCCGTTGAATACTTTCTCACATCCTGCTTCTTTTGCCTGTTTCATCATAACGGTTTCGCGCGGAGCGTAAACGGTATCCGTTACGATGAGATCTTTTTTAAAGAAGGAAGGATCAGGAATGTTGGAAAGGTCTTCGAGTGGATGCATTCCTACGCCGGTAGCATCGCAGAACAGGTCAGCTGCGTACATTTTTTCTTTCAGGAGGTCTTTGTCTGCCAGATCGTTCATGGTAGCCTTGCAGTTGGTGTTCTTATTGATCAGATCAACAATTTCCTCTCCACGGCTGTAGAATTTGTCTTTGATGTTGAAGATTTCAATTTCTGCAACTCCATCCAGAGCACCGCGCACTGCAATTGCAGTAGCAGCACCGCCGGTTCCGATCAGGACCATCTTCATTCCCTTGAAATCGATGCCCTCTTCGGTCAGTGCCTGCCAGTATCCCATACCATCGGTGTTGTAGCCTTTCAGTTTTCCGGTTACCTGACCGTTTTCGTCGCGGAGGTTGACTACGGTATTGATAGCGCCGCATAACTTAGCTGCTTCATCTACTTCGTCCAGATATTTGTGGACAACAGTTTTGTTTGGCATGGAAATATTGGAACCGAGCATTTTCAGCGCGCGGATACTCTGCACAGCATCTTTTAAAGAATCGTTATCAACTTCGAAAGCAAGCTGAATGACGTCATCTCCGTTTTTGTCGTATGCAAGGTTGTGGGTTGTCGGAGACTGGGTGTGACGGATCGGGTAAGCCATTAATCCAACTAATTCGGTATGTCCTGTAATATTTGGCATGATATTTTCCTCTTTTCTGTTTTTTTATATTGTGTAAGAAAGTGATTCAGTGATTACTCAAGCGGCTCCAGATGCAGGTAGCCCTGGGACTCCAGTACATTCAGGATCGCGCGGCCTTCCATGGTACCTTCCATGATGCGGCGTGCGCGGACGGAATCGCCGATGGTATAAATATGAGTATGGGTATCGGCGAATGCTTCCTGAAGCTCCGGCAGAACCGGGTTGTTGGAGCGCATTCCAAGGCAGTTGAATCCATAATCGAAGGTGAGATCCTGGATGGTTCCGTCCGGAAGCTTTACAGTGAATGCGTTTTCTTTTACTTCCTGAAGAGCAGTGTTGACATATTCTTTTACACCGTATTTGTCGTGTGTCTCACGCATGGAGCATTTGGTGATCGGGTCTGCAAGCATACCGATCTGCGGCAGCATATCGATGATGGTACACTCGGCGCCTCTCGGTGCAAAGTATTCAATAACGTCAAGTCCTACGGAACCGCCGCCGACTACAACGACTTTCTTGCCCTGACAGGCTTCTTCCGGATATTTTCCGGCGTTTACATTGTTGATCATACCAAAGATGGTATTTACGTTTCCGGCATCGATGTTCTCTTTCAGGCCTTTGATCGGCGGAACAAGCGGAACGGAACCGGTGGAGTTTACAATGATGTCCGGTTTGAACTGTTTGATCTTATCCACCGTAGCTTCGGTGTTGAGGAAAATATACAGGTTTTTCAGTCTGGCGGCTCTTGCCTCAAGGTATTTCGGGAAGTCTTTCATACGGGTCTTGCTTGGAAGATCGGAGATGAAAGTGGAAAGACCGCCGATGTGATCGTTTTTCTCAAGTACGAAAACGTTGCATCCGACTTCTGCTGCGGTGCAGGCTGCTTCCATACCGGCAGTACCGGCGCCGACAACAACAACGTTACAGTTTTTGTTCACTTTCAGTGATTTGTAAACATCGCCTTCCGGAACAGCCGGGTTTACGGTACAGCGGATCGGGCGGTTGACACCGATACGATTTCCGGCACATCCGACGTTACAGGAGATGCATTTCCGAAGGATATCTTCCTCGCCGTTTTCCACCTTCTTTACCCAGTTCGGCTCAGCGATCAGGCCGCGTCCCATACCGACGATATCTACATCGCCGCTTTCGAGAACTTTTTCAACGACCTTCGGGTCGCGGTAGTTACCGGCATTGATCACAGGCTTTTTGAATTTATCTTTTACGGCTCTTGCCATGTAGGAACGCCATCCGTCCGGCAGAAAGTTGGAATCGATCTGATACTGCAGGGATGGGTTGAGGCCGCAGGATACGTCGTACATATCTACGAATTCATCCAGGTACTCCAGGTATTTCAGGGTATCTTCCAGGGTGTTTCCGCCCGGAACACGCTCCTCGGCAGAGATACGAACGATGATCGGGAACCACGGTCCGACGTTTTTGCGTACTTCTTCGAGAACCATACGCGGGAAGCGCAGACGGTTTTCTACGGAACCACCGAATTCATCGGTTCTTTTATTGTAATACGGGGAGATAAACTGGCTCATCAGGTAGGAGTGGCCGCAGTGGATTTCAATGGCATCAAAGCCGATGGCCTGCACACGTTTTGCAGCTTCGCCGTATTTTTTCACGGTTGTCATGATTTCTTCTTTTGTCATCGGGCGAGGGGTTTCTCCGCCGGCTTTTGTCGGGATGTTGGAAGAAGAAACGGTTTCCATACCGGTTCTTGCGGAAGATGCGGAAGCTCCGGCGTGGTTGATCTGGATCGCTACGGTAGCACCGTTTTTATGAAGGTTTTCGACTAACTGATAGTAGCGCGGCATAAAGCTGTCGTGGTCGATACGGATCTGGCTGGTTCCGTTGGAACCGACCGGGTACTCGATGTTGGCGTTCTCCAGAATAATAAGACCAACGCCGCCTTTTGCGCGGAGAGAGTAGTAGTTCATATGACGGTTACTCATTTCACCGCTTGTCTCACCGTAGTTGGTTCCCATCGGGGTCATTGCAATACGGTTTTTAATCGTTGTTCGTTTGATTGTAATTGGCTCAAAAATTTTGGGGTAAGCACTCTTCATGAAAATTTCTCCTTATTCATTACATGAGCGGTAATCCTCTGTTTGTGACAAATCCATCATAACTCTTTCGACTAAAAATTAACAATATCTTTCAGATAAACTTTTGATACGTTTTCGCTATCGTTTCTGGACTCTTCGATAATGTCAGCGTGCTGTTTCATATATTCGGTAAACCGTTCGACAGCCGGAAGCCGGTAGCGGTTCTTCATCCAGAACATAAAGGTCTGATGATAAATCTCGAGACCGTTCAGCGTATGGATACGGATGCCGTCTGCCTGTTCCAGAATATCGGTTCGCGGCATAAGCGCGATACCGAAATTTTCGCGCACCAGTGCCACAATCGAATATTCATCCGGGCATTCCATGATAATATTCGGATGAAGCTGATATTTTCGGTAGAGATGACCGGTATAAGCTCCCATCCAGGAGGCGCGGTCGTAGCCGATCACCGGATAACGGGTAAGCTTTACAAGCGGAACCTCCGGTTCGTCGGCAATCGGATGCTGTTCCGGGGACACGATGACAAGCGGCTGCTGGATCAACGGAAAAAACTCCATGTCATCGCGCTTTAAAAAGCCGCCAAACCCAAGATCGAGTTCACCGGATTTCATCTTCTGTGCAATGGCAGGGGTATGGTTCTGCCAGAAACTAAAGGCAACGTTTTTATTTTCTTCTTTGTCCAGAAAGGTGCGGACATTGTGCGGAATATAATGTCCGGCAAGTGGAAAAATATAACCGATATTGATTTTGCCGCCACCGGAGGCGAGCTCTTTCATTTTACCTGTCGCAATGTCACAGTCGCCCGCGATCCGGTCTGCATGCTCCAGAAAAAGGCGGCCGGCATTGGTAAGGACAACACCGCGCCCTTTCTTTTCAAACAGCGTGATTCCAAGCTCGCTTTCAAGGGCGGCCATCGAACGGCTCAGGGATGGCTGGGAAATATAAAGTTCCTCTGCTGCCTGGTGATAATTTTCCAGCCGGGCAACCTTTCGGAAATAGAGAATCTGATTCAGTGTCATGTGGATTTTCCTCCTGAAAAAATGGTTCCGTAAGAAAGTCTTTGCTTCCTCTTATTATGATAACTCAAGTATACCATATCAATGCATTCAATGCATTGATTTTTTCCTTTAAAAGCATTAGACCGTACACGTTTTCACTGTTAAAATAAAGGCAAATGTTATTTTTTTAACATTCACGAAACTGGTAATCTGTTGTTTGTGACAAAACAAAAGGATGAACCGAACAGAGGAAAAAGACAATTTGACCTCAACATAATCTATTTAAAAAGGAGAGAAACCATGAACAAGAAATACCTGCCAAGTGCATTAATTTTGTACTTGAACTACTTTATCCACGGTGTTGGATGCTCTATTCTGGGCCAGGCAGTCATCAAAGAGGCTCTGGCAGCAGCTTGGGGAGTGGAAGCAATGGCAATTACCGCAATTTCCGCAGCACTCGGTCTTGGCCGTCTGATCGCACTGCCATTTGCAGGTCCTCTGTCCGACAAACTCGGACGCCGCATTTCCACTGCAATCGGAAGTGCTTCCTATGCAATTTACCTGATCGGCCTTGCTCTTGCATTTAATGCAGGAACACACGGCGGTTACACCATCGCTTACGTATGCGCCATCATCGGCGGTATCGCAAACTCCTTTCTGGATACCGGTATTTACCCGGCAGTATCCGAGATTATTTACAAAGCTCCTGGCGTTGCTACCATGGGAATCAAATTCTTCATCGCAATTGCTCAGATGCTGCTTCCATTTGTTCTTGGTGTAGCTGTTACTTCTACAGCAGCAGGCCTTACCTCCTACAATCCGTTATTCTACGGATGCGGAATCGCTTATATCGTACTTTTTGTACTGGTATTCCTGTTCCCGCTGCCAGACGCTGACCAGAAAGCATCCGGCAAAAAAGAGGGTCTGATCGACAGCCTGAAGCATACCCATTTCTCTTTCGAGTCCATCGCCATGATCCTGATCGGATTCACCTGCACCGGTACCTTCCAGCTGTGGCTGAACTGTGCACAGAACTTTGCAAAAGAGAATGTAGGCTGGGCTGATCCGTCCATCATGCAGACCTATTATTCTGCAGGAACCATGCTGGCACTGATCGTAACAGCGTTCCTGACCAGAAAAATCAAAGATGTTCGTTTCATCGTTGTTTACCCGGCCATTTGCCTTGTAACTATGATTGCTGTCCTGATGGGACAGAGCAAACCGCTGATGATTGCCGGTGCTTTCATTATCGGATGGGCAGGCGCAGGCGGACTGCTTCAGATCGCAACTTCCGTTTGCAATATGCTGTTCCCGAAAATCAAAGGAACCGTAACCGCATTGGTTATGATTGCATCTTCTCTTTGCAACTACACCATCCTGACCGCAGCATCTAAAATGCAGCCGTCCGGCGTTATGACCATGAACATCGTTCTGACCGCAGTTGGCGTTGCACTTGGACTGTTTGTAAACATTCGCTATAAAAAAATGGTTGAACTTGCGCAGCAGGACAACTAAAATGAGATTAAGGATTGCGGAGTACGAAGAGCCAAGTAATCCGAGCGTGAAAAAGAAAAGCCTGCAAAAGAAAAGTCAGGGTTAATATTGAAGAAAGAAGGAAAAACACATGAATACAGTAAAAGTTCGTGATATTGAAATCGGTGCCGGTGCACCGAAGATCATCGTTCCGATCGTAGGAGTTACCAAAAACGATATCATCGAAGAAGCAAAAACCTTCCATTCGATTCCGGTTGACGTTGTAGAGTGGCGTGTAGACTGGTTTGAAGGCGTATTCGACTTCGCACAGGTAGAAGATGCATTAAAAGACCTTCGTGCAGCACTCGGCAATATTCCGATTCTGATGACGTTCCGTACCTCCAAAGAGGGCGGCGAGAAAGCTATCGAGCCGGAAGCATACGCTGAGCTGAACATCAAGGCAGCACAGACCGGATACGTTGATCTGATCGACGTTGAGATCTTCACCGGAGATGAGATCGTAAAGAAAATCATCGACGGCGCACACGCTGCAGGCGTAAAGGTTGTTGCTTCTAACCATGATTTCTTCAAAACTCCTGCAAAAGCAGACATCATCTACAGACTGCGCAAGATGCAGGATATGAACGCAGACATTCCGAAGATCGCTGTTATGCCGCAGAATAAGAAAGACGTTCTGACCCTGCTTGCAGCAACAGAGGAAATGACCACCAATTATGCGGACAGACCGATCATCACCATGTCTATGGCAGGCACCGGTGTAATCAGCCGTCTCTGCGGTGAGGTGTTTGGTTCTTCCATGACCTTCGGCGCGGCAAAGAAAGCATCCGCACCGGGTCAGATGGGTGTGAATGATCTGAGCACCGTTCTGGATCTGCTTCACAAAGCCATGTAACCGTTTTTTCTTTGGGGGACACCGGTATTTTTAGCTTTGCTGTTGATGCCGATGTCCCTTTTGTATTATTGTTCTGTTATAAATTTAACGGAGGTATGCCTTTTATGAAGAGAATATTTCACTGGCTGGATGAAAATCTCGAAGAATTTCTTCTTGTGATCGGTCTGATCGCCATGACGTTGATCATGGGAATTCAGGTTTTCTGCCGCTACGTCCTTGGCATGTCGCTGTCGTGGTCGGAAGAGCTGACCAGATATATTTTTATCTGGTGCGGTTTTTTAAGCGTCAGCTACTGCAGCAAAAAATGCCTTTCCATCAAGATCGAGCAGTTTGTTGCGATTTTTCCGCGGAGAGGAAAAGCCGTTTTCAAAATTGTGAATCATACATTTGAACTGATTTTTTTCATCTATATGATTCCGTTTGCTTTTTCCTATATGATGTCGTCAGTTAAAAGCGGCCAGCTTTCCCCGGCCTGCAAAATTCCGATGTACTTTATCCAGGCAGCACCGCTCGTCTCCTTTGTGCTGGTTGCATTCCGCGTTCTGCAGCGGTGGATGATCGAGTTCCGTGTGGCACGCGGTGAGAACGTTTTCGACCCGGCCCATCCGGAGCGAAATACGCCGGAATCCTTCATCGAGGCAAATGCCGGAGCAGATAACGCCACAGAAAATGCCCTGAACGCGGGTATCGACAACCGCATTCATACGATTAAAAATTCAAACGAGGAGGAACGCTAATGCCGGTCGTAGTATTATTTTTGATTTTTGTTGCATTGCTGGTCATCGCTGTTCCGGTATCGATTACCCTTGGAATCACATCTGTGCTTCCGTCGGTGTTTGACCCGTCCTTTACGGTAGGAGCCAAATATCTGATCCGTGCCATGTTCGGAGGACTCGATTCCTTCCCTCTGCTGGCAGTTCCGATGTTCGTCCTCTCCGGTATCATCATGGCTAAGGGGGGCATCTCCAAAAAACTGTTTGATGTCTTTGCCTATTTTCTCGGAAAATTCACCGCAGGTATGCCGTGCGCCGTTATCGTCACCTGCCTTTTTTACGGTGCGATTTCCGGTTCCGCTCCGGCGACCGTTGCCGCTGTCGGAAGCATGACAATCCCGATTCTGACTACCCTTGGTTATGATCTGACATTCTCCACAGCGATTGTGGCAGTTGCCGGCGGCCTTGGCGTTATCATTCCCCCGAGTATTCCGTTCATCATGTACGGTATGGCTTCCGGCGCTTCGGTCAGTGACCTGTTCCTTGCCGGAATTGTACCGGGTCTGATGATCGGTCTGCTGCTGATGGTTTATGCCGTTTATCACTGCAAACGGTATGGGGAGGACAAAGAGAAGATCCATGCAGAAGTCAAAGTGCTGCATGACAAAGGCCTGCTTCGCGTTTTAAAAGAGAGCTTTTTTGCACTGCTCAGTCCGGTGATCATCCTTGGCTGTATCTACAGCGGTGTCGCTTCCCCGACTGAGGCGGCTGTTATCTCCGTATTCTATGCATTGATCATCAGCCTTTTTGTGTACAGGAGTATCCGCATCCGCGACATCTGGTCCATTCTGGTTGAGGCAATTCGTACCTTCACCCCGATCCTGTTCATCCTGGCAGCATCTACGGCATTCTCGCGTGTGCTGACGCTGATGCAGGTACCGCAGACCGTCAGCGAGTTTATCCTGAACAACTTCCACAGCCCAGTTGCGATCCTTCTGATTATCAATGTATTCCTGCTGATTGTCGGAATGGTTATGGATACGACTCCGGCGATCCTGATTCTGACGCCGATCCTTCTGCCGATCGTACAGGCAATCGGTATGGATCCGATTCAGTTTGGTGTGATCATGGTTGTCAATCTGGCAATCGGCTTCGTAACCCCGCCGATCGGCGTCAACCTCTTTGTCGCCAGCTCCCTGACCGACGTCCCGATCATGGCGATCGCCAAAAAAGCGATGCCGATGATTGGCTTGTTTCTGGTGGCGCTGCTGCTGATTACGTTTATACCGGCTTTGTCGCTGGGATTGTTATAATGCTGAATGGACGCTTGGAAATGTTGAAGCTCTGAAAGATTTCATATAACGACCTGCTTCACGCTTTCAGGCTGTGAATGGAATATTTCACATATGAAATGGATATTTTTAAATTTGAAAGGATCTCCCATTATGATTTATATTTCAAACCTAGTGTCCCGCCGATGCCGGACTTCTTTCCGATTCGCTGCGGCGCTCATTTCTTCGTCGGTTCTTTTATTCGGCGCCTCGCTCGCGCTGAGCGGCTGCGCCTCCAGCCAGAAAGAACAGCGCTATTCCTGGCCACTGGCGACCGCCAGCCCGGAGGACACGGTAACGCAGCTGTTTGCCGAAAAATTTGCGGAGGAAGTACATGACTTAAGCAACGGCGCAATGCGGATTCAGGTTTACGCCAACTCCACACTCGGCGGTGACCGCGACCTGCTCGAAACGTGCGCGGACGGCGATATCCCATTTGTCGTGCAGAACACCGCCCCTCAGGTTTCTTTCATGAAGGATCTCGCCGTTTTTGACCTTCCATGCGTCTTTGATTCGCTGGATGACTGCCGCAAAAAGCTGGATGATCCGGATTTTTACAATCTCATCAGCCAGGTGTACACCGACGGCGGTTACCACCTGCTCGGCATGGCAGATCAAGGATTCCGCATCATGAGCACAAATAAACCGGTTTACTCTCTGGCGGATTTCAAAGGGCAGAAAATCCGTACCATGGAAAACAGCTATCATCTCGCATTCTGGAAAGCAATCGGCGCCAATCCGACGCCAATGACCTTCAGCGAGGTGTATATCGGTCTCCAGCAGCACACGATCGACGCGCAGGAGAACCCGTATGAGGTCATCGTCTCCAACCGTCTTTACGAACAGCAGGATTATGTGGTCGATACGAACCACCTGCCACATCTGATCTCCCTGATTGTCAATGACGATTTCTTCCAGAACCTGACTCCGGAAGAACAGGAAATCATGACGCAGGCAGCCAAAACCGCGACCGAGGATGCCAG
>OOBM01001292.1_pt1 | contig 14541 bp, 9 predicted proteins | sample 1671581 | NCBI WGS metagenome assembly OOBM01 (sample SAMN06348171, study PRJEB24527) | human gut metagenome
CATCGCATATTCTTCCTGTGAAACAGGATCTCCATCCAGATACAACACCGAGTTTTGTACTTCATCTGCTTTTGTTGGCACATATTTCGCCATTTTGCCTGAACCTTGTTCCGATGCCTGCTCCGATGTCAATTCAGAGATCTGTTCCGACACCGTTGATCCCGCTGTCTGATTCTGTGTATTTGTCCCGCATCCACCTGCAAAAAGCAATGCGGCAGTGAGGATTATCCCCACTGCCGCATGTCCTGCAGGAGTTCTCTTTTTCATTCCTAACATATAAAACTCCTGTCAAATATTACTTTCGTATGACTGTATCTAGCCAACTACTTTTCCGTTTACGATATGATAGTTAATTCCATTATATCTGGTATAACCATTATAAGAGAAATCTACCTTACCATCGCGGAGATACCACCAGCCGTTTTCGTAAAACATATCCGGGCATTCGTATGCCGACATGCTCGCATGTGGTGCATACAGCGGCTCACAGCACTCCCAGTGGTGAAGATCGGCAGATTTACATAAGCCTACACAGCCGCGGCGGCCTGTTTTTCCCTGGCTCTGCGCGCACAGCAGCATCCACCAGCAGTTTTCTTCCTCATTCCAGAACACGTATGGATCGCGCCAGTCGGTCGGCAGATAGATCGTTTCGTCCGGTCCGAATGTTTCTTCTTCGTGTTTCGTCCAACTGTCCAGATCACGGCTCGTCGCGTGGCAGACGTACTGCCGCTGCGGATTCTGTTCAAAGACGCAGTAATATAAATGGTAAATCCCATCTGCCTTGATGACAGATCCCGTTCCTCCCAGAATCCCAATCGCCGTCTCCGGCCCGTAATGCACCATATCTTTTGTGGTCAGCAGATGCCAGCCGTCTTTCCTGTCGCTGCCGAAATATGGATTTCAGGTAAAATTACAATTAAAATCAGGTATATTTACCCCGATTTCCGGCAATACTTTTTCATGAAACCACCAAAGAAAGTAAGAAAGGAAGATGCACGATGAGTGGAGATGCAGAGCTTTTAAACTTTATTTACCAGAACTCCCAGATGGGTGTCGACACGATCCGGCAGCTCATTGGAGTCGTTGAGGACAAAGACTTAAAAGAACATCTGAAAACCCAGTTTCAGGGCTATGAGGAATTTCATCAGGCGGCAAAGGAGCTGCTGAATGAACACGGCTACGATGAAAAAGGCCTTGGCATAATGGAAAAAGCACGCACGTATTTTATGATAAACCTGCAGACTATGACGGATCCGTCCGTCTCACACATTGCCAGCATGCTGATTACCGGAAGCAGCATGGGCATCGTCGAGGCAATCCAGAAGTACCGCCAGTATGAGGACGCGGATCCCAAAATCCGGGATCTGATGGATAAGCTGCGAAAATTTGAAGAATACAACATGGAAAAGTTAAAAGATTTCTTATGAAAATCATATTCAGCCAAACTACCCGCATCTGCAGATCCTGCGAGTGGCAGCTTCTTTCGGATGCAAAGGAATCGAGAAACGATCCGGTACCGGCACAAAACAGTGCCGCACCGGATTTTGAGTTGTTTTGACCGTTTTACAAACTTTACATACATTTAACACAAAACTGTTTTTAGATGTGTTATCTTCTAAATGTAGGTTTTTTCTCGAGTAAGACCTGCAAAACGTGTATCTATTGTTAAAACCACGAAAAGAAAAAGAAAATTACGTAAAGGGAGAAATTATGGACATTTTTGGAGTGTTATCCTTTGTCGGTGGCCTTGCCATGTTCTTATACGGCATGAGTGCCATGGGCGATGGCCTGACCAAACTTTCCGGCGGTAAACTGGAATACCTGCTGGAAAAGCTGACATCAAAGCGGATTATGGCAGTTCTTTTAGGTGCCGGTGTTACCGCAGTTATCCAGTCCTCTTCTGCAACTACTGTTATGGTTGTCGGATTCGTAAACTCCGGCATCATGAAGCTGAACCAGGCAGTCGGCATCATCATGGGCGCCAATATCGGTACCACCATCACTTCCTGGATCTTAAGTCTTACCGGCATTCAGGGCGACAATGTATTCATTAAAATGCTGAACCCGTCGTCCTTTTCCCCCATTCTTGCAATCATCGGCGTTTTTATGCTGATGCTGGCAAAGAGCGATAAAAAGAAAAATGTCGGTACCCTGTTAACCGGTTTTTCCATTCTGATGTTTGGTATGCACACCATGAGCAGCGCTGTATCACCGCTCGCAGATGTACCGGAATTCACGGGACTTCTCGTAAAATTCTCCATGCCGGTTCTAGGTGTTCTTGCCGGAACCATTCTGACCGCCGTGATCCAGAGTTCCTCTGCTTCTGTCGGTATTCTCCAGGCACTCTGCGCAACCGGTTCCGTCAGCTACGCCGTAGCGATCCCGATCATCATGGGACAGAATATCGGTACATGTATCACCGCATTGCTCTCCTCCATCGGTACAAGCCGCAATGCACGCCGTACCGCAATGGTTCACCTTTATTTTAACATTATCGGTACTGTTCTTTTCCTGGTTCTCTTCTATGGAATCAATGCCTTTGTACATTTTCCATTCCTGGAAACCTCGGCAAATGCAGCCGGCATCGCAATCGTTCACTCCGGCTTCAATATTTTCGCAACACTGATCCTGTTCCCGTTTGCAGACGGACTGGTCAAACTTGCGAAACTGACCATTCCGGACGGACCGGAAGAAAAAGCAGACGAAGCTGTTCAGATGCTCGATACCCGTTTCCTCGACAGCCCGGCTTTTGCTCTGCAGCAGTGTAAAGTTGCAGCCGCAAAAATGGCAGAACTGACCGAAACCGGCCTTGTTACTTCTGTTGACCTGATGGCCTCCTACAACGAGGCGGATGCGGAAAATGTAGATATTCTTGAGAAAAAGGTGGATCATTTTGAAGATGCCCTCGGCACATATCTGGTGAAGCTTTCCAGCGAAAAGCTTTCCCCGAAGGACAGCCAGACACTTTCCATGATTCTGCACTGCATCGGCGATTTCGAACGAATTTCCGATCACACCGTCAACATCATGAAAGCTGCAAGAGAGATGCATGACAAGAACCTGCAGTTCTCTTCTGACGGAGCCGCAGAGCTTGCTGTTTATGGAAAAGCAGTCAAAGATATTGTCAGCCTGACCTTCTCCGTTTTCAATAATGAAGATGTGAAAAAAGCAAATGAAGTAGAACCGCTCGAGCAGGTGATTGACAGCCTGAATTCCAGCCTGAAGAACCACCACATCGAACGGCTCCAGAGTGGAAAATGCACGATCGAGCTTGGTTTTATCCTTTCCGATGTGATGACCGACTTCGAACGGATTTCCGACCACTGCTCCAACATTGCCGTCTGCGTCAGCCAGATCCACAGCGGATCCTTTGATACACATGAGTATCTGCATGCATTAAAGAAAGAAGAAGAATTTGAGACAGAATATAAAGAGCTGAAAAAACAGTATCAGCTGCCAACGCTGAAAGCCTAAAAACAGACTGTACTGTAACCATAAGCTGTACAACCGGGAATTTTTATGGTAAGAATCTTCCCTTCCTTAGGCTATCACTGTTTTGTTTTATTACCATATCACAGATGCATTACTCAATCTACTATTTTTCTCTGAATTTTTCCAAAAAATACCGACTGCCCATCAATATTGATATATTCTACATTGGCAGTCGGTATTTCTATTTCATTCTATTCTTTTCTTTATACAACCTGATCCTTCGCAATAAATACCGGGAAGGAATCGGTTCCTTTGAGCTGTTTTCCTTCAGATACCGTAACGTATTTATCAGAAACAACGTACTCAATCTCAGCGCCTGCTTCAATCACAGTATCCTGCATCAGAATGCAGTTCTTTACTTTTGCTCCCTTGGCTACCTTGACACCACGGAACAAAATGCTGTTTTCGATTTCGCCTTCGATCACACAGCCGTCTGCTACCATCACGTTTTTCGCTTTTGATCCGTTGATATAACGGGTCGGATTGTCGTCGCGGACTTTGGTATAGATCGGGTTGCCGGAGAAAAGACTATCCAGATTCTCATCTTTTAAGAGCTTCATGTTCTCATCAAAATAGCTCTTCATATCGTCGATTCTTGCCTGATAACCGGTAAACTCATATCCCTGAATGTTCAGTTTCTCCGTTTGCGGTGCCAGAACATCACGCTCAAAGAATTTATTTCCAAGGACAAATCCTTTTTTGATTTCGTCGATCAGAAGCTTACGCTCCATCACGTAGATATTCATCGATACATTTTGTACTCCGTGTTCCTCTGAGTTTACAAAAATCTTGCTGATCTTCTGTCCTGCCATGGAGAAGGTGTAGTGCAGATAATTGGTTTTCTCGTAAGAGCTTCTGACGCCTTCCGGAATCGGCTGCTTGGTATAAGCTGCAGTAACATCTGCGCCGCTTTCGATATGCTGATTCAGCATCTCTTTGAAATCAAAATTGCAGGCAATGTTGGTATCTGCCATAACAACGTATTTTTCTTTCTGCCATTTCAGGAAATCGAGAACATTTGCCAGTGCTTCCACTCTTCCGGAGTACACCTGAATTTTCTTCTCGGAATAAGGCGGAACAATGTTTAAGCCGCCTTTTTTTCTGGCAAGATCCCACTCACGTCCGGAGCCGAGATGATCCATCAGCGAATGGTAATTTTTGCGGACGATAATGGATACATTTCCGATTCCGCAGTTTACCATGCTGGATAAAATAAAGTCCACCATGCGGTAACGGCTGGCAAAAGGAATGGAGGCCATCAGACGCTCGTTTACCAGATCCGGTACCTGCTCATCATAGCTGTTTGGGAAAATGATGCCCAGTGCATCTGCATTTGCGTTTACCATTCTTCTTCACCATCCTTTACATTTGCATTTACCATTGCATTTGGTCCTACTTTGGCACGCTCACCGATATGGATTCCGGATCCGATGGTGGCAACACCTTTTTCACCGTCATGCGGCATTTCTCCTACCACGGCATTCTGGCCAATCACAACGTTTTCCGCAACAATACAGTGTTTCACGACTGCTCCGGATTCGATCACGGTTCCTCCCATGATAACGGCATCTTCTACTTCTGCGCCCTCTGCGATTTTTACGCCGGAGAACAGAATCGAATGTTTGACATGACCTGCAATACGGCAGCCATCGGTGATCATACAGTTTTCCACAACAGCGGTTTCGGTGATCTTATGGCCTGTTTTTCCGCTGTTTCGGCTGTAAATCTTCCAGTTATTGTCAAACAGGTTGATTCCGCTGTGTTCCGGATCGAGGATTTCCATGTTTGCCTCCCACAAGGAGGAGATGGTTCCTACATCTTTCCAGTATCCGCTGAAGTGATAAGCGTACATATTGCGTCCGTCTTTTAAAAGATTCGGGATGATGTTGTTTCCGAAATCATTCGAAGAATTCGGGTCTGCCTCGTCCTCAATCAGATATTTTTTCAGGATATCCCAGTTGAAAATGTAGATACCCATGGATGCCAGATTGGATTTCGGCTGTTTTGGTTTTTCCTGAAACTCGGTGATTTTGTCATTTTCATCTGCCACCATAAGTCCGAAACGGGATGCTTCCTCCCACGGTACTTCCATAACCGCAACGCTGAACTCTGCCCCCTTTTCCTTATGGAAGCGGAGGAAATCGCTGTAGTCCTGTTTGCAGATCTGGTCTCCGGAAAGGATGATGACGTACTCCGGATCGTAGCTCTCGATGAATGGAATATTCTGGTAGATGGCATTTGCAGTTCCTTTATACCAGTCAGAACCTGAGGCTTTCTGATAAGGAGGCAGCACGTGAACACCTCCATGGAGGCGGTCCAGATCCCACGGCTGGCCGTTTCCTATGTACTCATTTAACACCATTGGCTGATACTGTGTCAGAATACCTACGGTATCAATTCCGGAATTTACGCAGTTAGAAAGTGGGAAATCGATGATTCTATATTTTCCGCCAAATGGAACTGCCGGTTTTGCAAGCTTCTCGGTCAGCGCATAAAGGCGAGATCCCTGACCTCCGGCAAGAAGCATTGCTATCATTTCTTTTGCCATAATCTATCCCCCTGTTTTAATAGATGCATTCATTATAACACACTATTTGCTCTATGGACAATATTTTTGTGCATTTTTCACTATTTTTTATTTTTTTACCGATTTTATTCTGTATTTTTCTCCAGTTTTACAGTTCTTTCGTGAGCTTTTTACATTTTATGCCACCAAGCTGGGCTTGCAGATTGCGGAAATCGCTTATCTCTTGCAGTCACAGCCTTGCTCCTTTGACCGTACAAAAAGCAGCCCCGCAAAGCCTTATGGTAAAGGTCTGCGGGGCTGCTTCTATGTTTTTTTGATTTTTTATGCTTTTGTAACGGTAACTGCCTCTTCGAGATCGAACTGATCACCGTATGGTTTGCAGTCATCATAGGCGAGGGACTGCAGAACAACATTCAGAATGCGGTATGCACAGGTCTGAAGCTGTCCAAGCGGCAGAGTTCCGTCTGCAACAGATGCTACAATTTCCTGACGGTTTCCTTGCTGGCCAGGCATCTGCAGATCGTTTCCTGCAAGAACACACTCTCTTGAAGTGGAATGTCCATATTTCAGGTTATATTTGTAAGCGAACAATCCGCTCATGTCCTCTGAGGTTCCCCAGTCGGTCATGACATAGCCTGCGAAGCCCCACTCATCTCTTGCTGCTGCGGTCAGAAGGTCGTGGCTGTTGGCAGTATGCACACCGTTTACCAGGTTGTAGGAAGACATGATCGTCATCGGCTGTGCTGTCTTGACTGCGATTTCAAAGCCCTTCAGATAGATTTCACGCATTGCGCGCTCGCTGATGTGCTCATTGACGTACATACGGTTATCTTCCTGGTTGTTGGCTGCAAAGTGCTTGATACTGGTTCCGATTCCGGCATGGGACTGGATTCCTCTGGTATCGGCTGCGGCACACATACCTGCCACCAGCGGATCTTCCGAGTAGTACTCGAAATTTCTTCCGCAAAGCGGATTTCTGTGAATATTCATGCCAGGCGCCAGCCATACGGAAATGTGGAATTCTTCCATCTCTTTTCCGACGATATCACCGCATTTCCGGATCAGATCCATGTTCCACGATTGCGCAAGAAGCGCTGCTACCGGGATTGCGGTGCAGTACTGGAAATACTCCGTGCCGCCTTCCGGAACTTCGATTTCATTTTTGTTAAACGCATCTTCCAGAGGATTTCCGGAGGATACCATCTTTCCGTCTGCATCAACGACAAAGTGCGGAATCAGACGAAGACCGGCCGGACCGTCTGCAAGAATCGTATTGTAAATACCTCTGTCCTCAAGAAGAATGGAAGTTGTATCTCCCGCTGCTCCAGGCGCCATATCGGAAGAAGATCCGATAAATCCTTCCTGGCCAAGTCCGTCTGCAGTACCATTGCAGACGGCAGCCATCTCCTCTACGGTCAGCTGCGATACGAGATCTTTTAACGTCGCTTTTCCGCTCTTTACATCTGCCGCAGTCAGCTTCTCTCCCTCATAAGCCGGGAATGCTTCCGGTGTCTCACTGTAGACAACAGTCTCCGTCTTGATGCATTTGCTGCAGATATCGATCTGTTTTGCAGCTGCTTTTTCTTCTGCCTCACCTTCATAGCTGTACGGTGTTACGCCTGCTTTGGAGAGTTCCTGTGGAGCGTCATCTGCCGGGAAGAGATTCTTTCCCTGAACCGTAACAACGGTCTCTTTGAGATTCAGGGCTGCTGCTACTTTCGTTGTTCTGGAGCTGTTGCCGACACGGATGTAATACGTTCCTGCCTCGAGTACCCATGCTGCTTTTTTCTCATCGTAGGAAGCCATAGATCTCGTCGGGAAGGAAATGGTAATCGTCTGGGACTCACCCGGCGAGAGCAGATCGGATTTTCCGAAGCCGCCAAGCTCCTGATACGGTTTCTCAATCGTGCCATCCGGTGCGGAATAGTAAACCTGTACGACTTCTTTTCCGGCGAATGTATCACCAATATTCTTTACGGATGCGGTAACGGTAACGTTCTTGGCATCTGCCTCCACGTCCCTTACTTCCGTCTCAAAATCAGTATAACCTTTGCCATAGCCGAAGCAGTAGTTCGGGGTTACGTTGAAGGTGTCAAAATAACGGTAGCCGACATAAATGCCGTCGCTGTAATACTCATCGTTGGTGTCACCGTTGTTGTGGCTGAAATTTTTTGAGGACGGATAGTCTTCATAGGAAGCAGCCCATGTATCAGTCAGCTTTCCGGATGGGATGCTCTTTCCGAGAACAACGTCTGCAACGATGTTTCCGGTTGCATTTCCGGCCTGTCCTGCAAGAAGAATTGCATTCAGTCCTTTGATTTTCTTTAACTCTGTGGTGTCTACAAGGTTCGCAATATTCAAAATTAAAACTGTTTTCTCATAATGCTCTGCCAGATAGGCAATGTCAGCGAGCTCGTTTTCGCCGAGCAGATAATCGCATGCTCTGTTATAGCGGTCTGCACCTTCACCGGAGTTTCTTGACAGAACATAGATAGCGGTATCGGTGTCCTCTTTTTCGGTAATTACCGGCACGTCAGGCTGTGCAAATACTTCCGAGAACATAACAGCAAAAATCGGAACGTGAAGCTCCTCTGCTTTTTTTGCCAGCTCTGCCTGATATGCAGCCTGCGCATCTGCAAGCACTTTGTCATATTCATCGAGCCATTTACCAGTCAGAATTTCAAAGCCGGCCTCTTTTAAGCCCTGTTCGATCGTAACAACCGTTCTTGTGTTAACGTCTCCGGAACCGGTACCCCCTTTTACCGTGTGGCGGACGCCGTTACCATAAACTGCGACTTTTCCTGCACCGGCAAGCGGCAGGGTTCCGTCGTTTTCAAGAAGTGTCATGCACTCACCGGCCAGTTCACGTACCAGCGCGGAATGTTCTTTTTCTCTTGCAGATACTTCTCCTGTTTTTGATGCATAAAATGTTGCCATAATTCTAATACCTCCCAATAATAAATTCACATATAGCGCTTTTATTGTAACGCATTTTTCGTCATTATGCAAAAGTTTTTTCACCTGTTTTCTCATATTTTATTTGTATTTTGTGCATTTTCTCTTATTATCCGACTTTTCTGTCTTTTTTTCGCTCATTGATTTCTTTTTTTATTTTTTTATATTGATGCTTTTATTCTATTGATTTTTCTGTAAACGATACGCTTTTTCCACCTTTTTTCGTCTTCTTTTACAAAATTCGTTGACGCGTTTGATTTTGGCAGTATAATGGAATCAGAGATCAATTTTAGGAGGCCCCAATTATGTTAAAACAACTTTCTATTTTCGCAGAAAATAAAAAAGGCACGATGCAGCAGATCACACAGATTCTGTTTGAAAACGACGTCAATATTTTAGGTTCTGTCAACAACGACAGCGCAGAGTACGGCATTGTCCGCATGGTCGTTTCCGATCCGGATAAAGCAGAGCAGGCGCTTCAGGCTGCCGGTTACATGACACGCCAGACGGATGTACTCGGTGTCGAGGTAGTTGATCAGCCGGGTAACTTAAATTCCCTTCTGAAAACACTGCTTGAGACAAATATCGACATCGACTATATCTATCTCTCTTTCAACCGCGAGTCCGGCTGCCCGATCATGGTGTTTCATGTACCGGATGTATACGAGACAGAAGCAAGCTTAAAGAGCAAGGGATATACCGTTCTCTAGAGCATGTTTGAAAAACACGAAAAAAGACATCTGGCGAAGTGATTTTTCACCTCTGCAGATGTCTTTTTCTATATCATCTATTCTTTTTCTTCATCCTCAAACAGATGATCCCGCGTAATGTTTTTTGCCCACAGTCCGCTCTTATACCGTTTCAGAACCCACGGCCATTTTACAAACTCATCTGTACACAGCAGGAAATAAACCACAAGGACAGGAAGCTTGAAGACAAACGCTGCAATAAATCCAAGCGGCACCGCGTAGCACCACATATCAATCGTATCGCAGACCAGTCCGAACTTTGTGTCACCTCCGGCACGGAATACTCCGGCAATCAGCGTTGTGTTGACGGCAGTCCCCATAATATAATAGGTGTTAATCAGCAGCATATATTTCAGATAATGCATCGCGGTCTCATTTAAAGAAGCAAACTTCAGTACAAACGGCGTGATACCCAGTACAACCAGTCCGCCCACAGCTCCGGTAACAACCGTCAGCTTCAGCAGTTTAGACGCATATTCCTTCGCCTTTTCCAGATTTCCTTCTCCCATAACATTTCCAAGCAGAATACCGCCCGCACTTGCCACACCAAAGCACAGCACAGTTCCGATATTTCTTACAACGACAACGAGCGAGTTTGCCGCTACCGCATCGCTTCCCAAATGCCCCAGGATCACAGAATACATCGAAAATGCAACGCCCCAGGAAAGATCATTTCCAAGCGCCGGAAGTGACAGCTTCACAAAATCGGAAAACAGCAGCTTGTTGCGGATGAACATGTACCGCAGATCGAGCTTGATATCCTTACTCATAATCGACACAATCACGCAGCCGATCAGTTCAATGACACGCGACATCGCCGTTGCGATTGCAACACCGGTTGCTCCAAGCTTCGGAAATCCGAAGAAGCCAAAAATGAAGCATGCGTTGAAAAATACGTTCAGTGCGAATGCCATCATATTCATCGCCATGCTGATCGTCACACGGCCGAGGCTTCGAAGCACCGCAAGATAGATCTCCGTAATACCCCAGCACAGGTAGGTCACACCCATGACGCGCAGATACGAAGCACCGATCCGGATCAGCTCCGCATTATCTGTAAACAGACGCATCATCATCTGTGGCATGGTAAAAGCAATTCCTGCCACAACGACGGAGATGATGACGGAGAATCGAAGTGCGATTCCCTCGACAGTCTGAATTGCTCGCATATTGCCTTTTCCAAAGTACTGGGCACACAGAAGTGTTGCTCCTGTTCCCAGTCCATAATAAACCATAAATAATACATTTGCATAGTTGGATGCCAGGGATACCGCGGAAATAGCGGACTGTCCCACGTAGTTCAGCATCACGACATCGGCAGAGTTGACTGCCGCGCTTAAAAGATTCTGAATCACAATCGGCAGAACCAGCTTAAAAATCTGGCTGTAAAAGCCCTGCTCTTTTGTTGTTGCCCTCATGTTTCTTCTCCATTTCTCTTCTTTATTTGTCTTCTTTCTTTTCCTGTTTTGCCTTCACATACGGGTATCGGACCTGCGTGTAAACAAACATCACCAGAATATAGATGCCGCATGCGATCGCCGCGGGAACCGTAAGATCCGACAGATTGACATACGAGGTTCCGATCATCAGAATGCCGATGAAAAACAGCAGAATGTGAAGTGTCCGCTTTTTCATACAAAACGCAGACTTCTGATACTCTTCCGGGAAAATATCCGGCAGACGCCAGCAGGCCAGCAGCACCATAAACTCCGTCACCATATCGGTTCCGACACCCATGTTTGAAATCAATGTCAGATCCATTCCCGTAAGGATCGGAATAGCGCCCATCAGGAAAAAGACCATCAGAAGGATCACCGGAACACCGTTTTTATTCTCCTCCGCAGTTTTTTCCGGCAGCCAGCCCTGTTTTGCGGCCGCCTGCAGTCCTCGCGTCACCCAGCTCAAGGTTCCATTCAGGGTGGTGAGCAGTGCAAATACGGCACCGCCGAACACGAAAAACAGGTACAGCCAGGTTGGAAAAATCTCCTGCGCGACAAGCGTCAGGTTCTGAAATGCGACCGTTCCGACCGGAAGCACGCCGCCTGCCACGATACCGATCAGCACATAGAATACAGCAACGATACTCGTGGAAAGCACGATAACCTTTGGAATTGTGCGGGACGGCTCCACAATATCGTCTCCGTTCTCCGCAACGAATTTTGCGCCTCCGCACGCAAAACTCAAAAGTGCCACGCCTGTGAAAAAGTTCTTCGGACCGTTCGGCATCAGGTTGGATACCGTCGGTGTCAGGGCATCCCAGCTTACTTTGGGCAACCCGAATACAATAAATAAGAACAGGCTCAAAAGCAGCAGCACAACCATGCCCTTTTGCACCAGTGCGCTCGATTTCAGTCCGATAAGATTGATGGCGGTGCAGATAACAAGTGCTGCCATTGCGACAGCCGACTCGCCAAACTGCGGAAAAATCGAGCAGAAATAGCTTGCAAAGCCTTTCGCGTACGTTGCGATCAGAACCTGGCTTAAGACAAACATCGCAATGTACATAAAGCCGGCTTTTTCACCCATCAATCGTCGGATGTAAGTAAAGCCGGCGCCTGATGACGGGATTGCGGACGTCAGGATGATGAACGGTACACAGGTGATAATGGCAAGCACGGCACCTAAAATAAACGCTGCGGCAATGCCGTGTCCTGTCAGACCAATGACGATTCCCGTCAGTACCATGATGCCCGAACCGATGATCTGTCCGATCGCAAGTCCCATACAGTCGGAAAAATTCAGTTTTTTATGACCTTCCCCCATACATTTTCCTTCCTTTCTCTCCCGTTTCTATTGGCGGATCCCAACAGAAACGCATAGCATCCTATTTTTTTATTCTACCGAAATCTCATCGTTTGTCAATTTACAAAATGCGCAAGGTTTAACGTTTTACCTGTACAGAATAGACAATATTATAATTGAACTTATTTTTCTTCTATTTTGAACTTTTCAATATTTTTTACAAATTTCAGCTTTCCTATTGAACTTTCTTCCCGCTCATGCTACAATAAGCACAGTTTTGAACTTTTTTTTATTTTGTATTCTATCTTAAGGAGATTTTCTATGACAAATGAAACCTTTTCCGACCGTCTGAAACTGGCCATGCAGGCGAAACAGTTCAAGCAGGTCGATTTAATCCGAGCGGCCCAGCGGCGCGGTGTGAAGCTTGGAAAAAGCCATGTCAGCCAGTATGTCAGCGGAAAAACGGTTCCGCGCTCCGACATTCTTCACTTTCTGGCCGATGTGCTCCAGGTCGATCCCGACTGGCTGCTTGCAAAAGATTCCACAGTAAACTATACGGCAGATACGGTTTCCGATCCGGCAGAATCCTTTTCTGATCCATCTGCCGCTTCCCTTTCCCAGACAAAAACAGGAGGTTCCCCTATGCGAGAATTTAAAAAATCATCGAAACTCGACAATGTCTTATATGATGTCCGCGGACCTGTCGTAGAAGAAGCAAACCGCATGGAAGCGTGCGGCACACAGGTTCTGAAACTGAACATTGGAAATCCGGCTCCATTTGGCTTCCGTACTCCTGATGAGGTCATCTACGACATGAGCCATCAGCTTACCGACTGCGAGGGTTACTCTCCTTCCCAGGGTCTCTTCTCTGCACGAAAAGCGATCATGCAGTATGCGCAGTTAAAGAAACTGCCAAATGTTTCTATCGATGATATCTACACCGGAAACGGCGTCAGTGAGCTGATCAACCTCTGCATGTCCGCTCTTCTGGATGACGGTGATGAAATCCTCATCCCATCCCCGGATTACCCGCTCTGGACCGCCTGCGCAACGCTGGCCGGTGGAAAAGCCGTCCACTACATCTGCGATGAACAGTCCGAATGGTATCCGGACATCGATGATATGCGAAAAAAAATCACCGACCGCACAAAAGCGATTGTTATCATCAATCCGAATAACCCGACCGGTGCACTCTATCCGAAAGAAGTACTGCAGCAGATTGTCGAGCTTGCCAGAGAACATCAGCTGATCATCTTTTCCGATGAAATTTATGACCGGCTCGTCATGGACGGTCTCGAGCATGTTTCTATTGCATCTCTCGCACCGGATCTGTTCTGTGTCACCTTCAGTGGTCTTTCCAAATCGCACATGATCGCAGGCTTCCGTATCGGCTGGATGATCTTAAGTGGAAATAAAGCTATCGCAAAGGACTATATTGAAGGGCTCAAAATGCTCTCCAACATGCGTCTCTGCTCCAATGTTCCGGCACAGTCCGTTGTCCAGACCGCTCTTGGCGGCCACCAGAGTGTCAACGACTACATCATTCCGGGCGGACGGATTTACGAGCAGCGCGAATACGTTTACAAGGCATTCTGCGATATTCCGGGTATCACCGCAGTCAAACCAAAAGCTGCGTTCTACATGTTCCCGAAAATTGACACCAAAAAATTCAATATTACAAACGATGAAAAATTTGCTCTCGATCTGCTGCGCGACAAGAAGCTTCTGATTGTCCACGGCGGCGGCTTCAACTGGGGTCAGCCGGATCACTTCCGCGTTGTTTACCTGCCGCGAATTGAAGTTTTAAAGGATGCGGTTGGAAAGATCACCGACTTCCTCTCTTATTATCATCAGTAAAATTCTGATCACTTTTTTCACAGAGCTCCACCGGGAAATACCACCTTTTTTTTCCGGCGGAGCTTTTTTCCTTTACCGGATTCTTTCCTGCTGCATTACACTTCACCGGTACCCGGCAAACAACAGGTAACTTTTCGTTACTGTTCACTCAGCAGTGAAACACTTGCTGTTTCGCTGCGTAAGAAAGTGATTCAGGCGTGAGCAGCCCTCCTTTTGCGA
>OOBM01001300.1_pt1 | contig 14437 bp, 12 predicted proteins | sample 1671581 | NCBI WGS metagenome assembly OOBM01 (sample SAMN06348171, study PRJEB24527) | human gut metagenome
TTTCCCTACACGACGCTCTTCCGATCTAATGAAGGGAAATATTGGAATTGGATGTATTTCAGATTATGATCCACAGCCAATTCTGATCCAGTCGCATCTGGGGTGCTTTGGAATTACGACAGTAGGTAAGATCAATAATGCGGATCAGCTGATTCGGAATCTTTATGAAAATGGACATACACATTTTCAGTCTATGACCAATGGACAGATCAATTCTACAGAGCTGGTTGCGGCATTGATCTGTAAAAAGGATTCGTTTGTTGAGGGAATCCGTTATGTGCAGTCAGTAGTTGAAGGCTCGATGACACTTCTGCTTCTGACAGAGAATGGAATTTATGCAGCCAGAGACCTTCTCGGACGTACACCGGTTGTGATCGGAAAGAAAGAGAATGCATACTGCGTTTCCTTTGAAAGCTTTGCATATATCAACCTTGGATACACAGATTACAAAGAGCTGGGACCTGGAGAAATCGTCTACGTGACACCGGAATCTGTGGAGACTGTAAGTCCTGCATGTGAAAAGATGAGAATCTGTTCGTTCCTGTGGGTATACTATGGATATCCTACTTCTTCTTATGAAGGGGTTGGTGTAGAAGAAATGCGTTACAACTGTGGAAAGCTTTTAGCACAGAGAGATGACCATTCGATCGACGTGGATATTGTTGCAGGAGTTCCGGATTCGGGTATTGCTCATGCGATAGGTTATGCAAATGAATCAAGTATTCCGTATGCAAGACCATTTATCAAATATACTCCGACCTGGCCAAGATCCTTCATGCCGACAACACAGAGTCAGCGTAATCTGATCGCCAGAATGAAACTGATCCCGGTACATAGTCTGATCGAAGACAGGAGCCTGCTGCTGATCGATGATTCTATCGTGCGTGGCACACAGCTCCGTGAGACGACAGAGTTCCTGTATCAGAGTGGCGCAAAAGAAGTGCATGTCCGCCCGGCATGTCCACCGCTTTTGTACGGATGCAAATATTTGAACTTCTCCCGTTCCAAATCAGATCTGGATTTGATCACAAGAAGGATCATCCGTGAGTGGGAAGGCGACAATGATGTCAATGTACTGAGTGAATATGCGGATCCGAACAGTGACCGGTATGCAGCAATGCTGGAGGAAATCCGCAAGAGACAGAATTTCACTTCACTTCGTTATCACAGACTGGATGATCTGATCAAATCAATCGGGATTGATGCATGCCAGGTATGTACCTACTGCTTTAACGGTGTGGAATAACAGGTAAATGAAAATATAAAACAGGTGTCCACGTAAGTATATCTTAGTGATATATCCCCGTGGGCACCTGTTTTTGTGTATACGATGAGCCAAGTGCAGATTTGTGCTTGCACAAGGATCTGCATTTGGCGAATGTACATCATCGAGCTGTTAAGCGAGATGATGTACAAAGTATAAGAATCGAGTAGGAGTCAGCCTACTCGATTATATACGATTTAGGTGTATACAATGATGTGGAATGGTGTACAAAGTATGCGGAGCGGCAGCTCCTTCTGCAAAGCTGCACTATAGCAGCAGATCATCTATCTTCACATAGTCTCCCATCCGGTATGCTTCAATTGCATTTCCATTGATCACATAGAACTTGTCGTTTGCATACACACCGCGGGTTCCAAGATAAGAATTACCGTTGACTTCCTCTTGCATCTGTACCTGGAAGCCCTGATCTTTATCGTAAGAAAGGATCACATACTGGTTGGCAGATCCGGAAAGCGGAAAGCCGATCAGATTCTTTTCCGGATCAACCAGTGCTGCACGGTAGTCAGAAAAGACATCCGAGTAATAGTACTGATCCAGTGTGTACTTGCTGACTTCCTTCACATCCGAAGGATCACTGATATCAAACATGGAGATCTTTACCCCGTTTGTAATGCCATTTTCATCGGTATCCATACCGATGCCAAGAAGCAGGTTATCACTGTAAAAATGCAGGTATTCCGAAAAGCCGGGAATTTTCAGCTTGCCAAGGATCTTCGGATTCTCCGGATCGGAAAAGTCTACGGAGAATAAAGGATCTGTCTGTTCATAAGTTACAAAGTAACCGGTATCGCCCAAAAATCTTGCGGAATAGATCTGTTCATCTTTGGCAAGATCTTCGATTTTACCGATTGTTTTCAAATCTGCATCCAGCACATAGACTGCATTGGACTGTGAAGAGCTTCCGACATTATGCGTAACCGTTGTCACCAGCCGCAGCGTATTGTCATACTCATCAATGCTGAAGGAATCGTTCAGATATCCTTTTACTTTGCCCTGGGCAGAGCCGGAAAGTTTTCCTTTATTGTAAGACAGCTTGCGGAGGATCGTCTGATTCTTTGCCGCAAGATTATCTGCGAGGATACTGCTGTTCGCATACTCGTAAATATAAATGTTGTTCTCACTCACATAGACTTCACCATTCTCAGACATGACTGCTTTCTGGTCTGCTGCCTTATCCGGATTGGAAGCGGAAACGGAGCTGACAACAAGGTACTGGTCTGCTGCATGGTTCGTCGGGAGATAGATATCCGACTGCTTCAGAAGATTGTCACCGACAAGCGGAACATAGGAAGGATAATCTTTTTTGGTGATCGTATCGTAAATATAATAGTCACTGAATACATACAGGTATCCGTCTTTAAAACGTGAAGTGCGGTAGTAACCACTCTGATCCACGGTTCCGATGGATTTCGGATTGTTGATATCTGTCAGATCGTAAGTCTGGATACGGGTACAGCTGCCGCGGTACAACGTCTTGCTGTCAGAATCAACCTGCGTGTTCTGCATGTTGCCAAGGACAAAAAGCTTCTGGTCACTTAAGTAAAATTCGGATGCCTGAAAATTCTCATTCAGCGAAATGCCGGAAACAACCTTCATCTGATCAGACCGGATATCTACAATGGAAATCTCCTGTGAGTTTGCTTTCAGTGTATAAAGATAATTTCCATCCGTTTTTACAATGTCTGCTTCACCGACACCCTCTGTGCGGACGTTGGTATCGGAAAATGAAGTATCCACAGCACGTGTAGAGGCTGTTGCAGAATCCGAAGAGGAGCTGGAACTATCGGTACGTGCACCATTGTCGGCTGTTTTAGTTGAATACATGACAATTCCGCCGTCGGTTGAACCGGTAACAGATGAAGAATCCAACTCATCCTGATAAGATTGCAGGTATGTGTAGACTTCATCATAATCGGTTGCCGTTTCTAAAGTATTGGAAGAGGCAAGCTTACCGGAGGATGTACCGATTGAAGAACTGCCTTTTGTGGAAGAAGTGGCTGAGTCTGAAGAAAGATTCTGCTGGCGGATGTGGGCGCCAATGCCGACAACCAGTACCAGTGCGGCAGCGATAAGTCCTCCGCGCATCCGGTGGCCGCGGGAAAATTCATGCTTTTTCGGGATATGTCCGGAAGCCTGAGTGCTGTTAGGATCTTCCAGCATTTTCATAATCTGATCCGGTGCAAGGCTTTCCGGAACAGGAGTTTTTTCCGTAGATTGTTTTATTTTATCCAGTATTTCTTTTTCGTGATCTGTCATATAAAACACCTCCTATTACTCTTTTATCCTACTCTTTCAGAAGCCAGCTCATCTTTTCGAGGGCACGCTTTCTGCGGGAGCGGACTGTATTCGGGTTCATTTTTAACATTTCTCCGATCTCTTTACTGTTGTAACCGCCATAGACGGATAAACCGATGATCAGCTGATCGTCTTCATCGAGAATAAGAAAAGCACGCTCAACATCTGTGCAGAGTCCGTCACAGTATGTGGCAGAAGCATGATCTTCTTTCAGCTCGGTCTCGGTCCGTTCACGGCTCTTTAACTTCCGGCGGCACACATTTGCCAGAATCTGAAAGATCCAGGAACGGAATGCTTCTTCTTTGCGTAATTTATGTATGTTCTCATAGGCGGAAAGAACGGCTTCACTGACGGCGTCTTCTGCATCCTGCGGATGATGCATCATGCAGAGTGCAAAACGATACAGATCCTGATAAACCGTCTTATATAATTCTTTAAATGCAATTGCATCGATCATAAAGTCCCTCCTCTCAAAATCGGTTCTTTGTATATAAGAGTATAAAAAAGTCGGAAGTGTTGCAAAAAGGGACAGAAAAATTTCCGTCCCTTTGAAATCATATCATTTTCTGAGAAAAATTAACCTCTGTAATAATTGATCAGACATCCTTTGAGGATGATCTCACGTTCTGCATCCGTCAGATCACCGAGCTTCAGATCAATCTCCTTCAGATCATCGCCTACGACATAAGCCTTGATCGTGGAAGCTTTATCTTCTACTGCTTTGCGGATATCCGGCACGAAGAGATAGTCACCGTTCCTGAAAGAAAGCTTTGTGTGTTCCTCTTCGGTAATAAACGGAAGCATGCCCCAGTTGATCAGGTTCGAGCGGTAACGTTTGGTTGCGTACTCATTTGCGATATTCGCCCAGCCGCCGAGAACCTTCTGGCAGGAAGCAGCCTGCTCACGGGCAGAACCATCACCAGGTTTGACCGCGAAAATGGTACTTCCGACACCGATATTTCCTTTGCCGACTTCCGGATAAGACTTCTGGATTGCTGCCATCACCGGTTTTAATTCATCCAGTACATCCAGTGGACAAGTACCTGCTTCAATCGCTTTCTGGGCTTTCTGGACCTCTTTCGCGCGTCCTACATAGGCAGGATCCTTTCTGGAAAGTGCAAATTCAGCAAGTCCAAGCGGGTTGGAACGATAAGAAGAAGTCTCGCCGGACGGGATCAGTTCGTCTGTCGTTGTAACCGGATCGTGGATCTCAGATACAACCTTCAGGATCAGATTCTCAGGAAGAGCGCTCATTGCCGGCCAGTCTTTGATGTTCGGTCCGAATTTGATCTCAACCGAAGGATCAGCAACGCCGTGGCTGTCAAATACACGGTTGGCGTAAATTCTGGAATCAAAGTGGTAAGTCGGGTTCTTGTATTCAATATCCAAATCGGTTGCCGGAGTAAGGAAACCTTTGTTTGCAGCAGTTGCAGCAATGGAACGTGCATCCATAAGGGCAACAGATGCGATCTGTCCACTCTGCAGCTTGCTTCCTTCACGGTTCGGGAAGTTACGGGTAGAGTGACGGATGGAAAATGCATTGTTTGCCGGAGTGTCCCCTGCACCGAAGCACGGTCCGCAGAAGGCAGTCTTCACGATCGTACCGGCTTCCATCAGGTCAGCAACCGCACCATTTTTCACAAGCTCCATGTAGATCGGTGTACTTGCCGGGTAAACACTGAAGGTAAATTCATCTGATCCGATGTATTTGCCACGGATGATGTCTGCGGCAGCACAGATATTTTCAAAACCGCCGCCGGCACAGCCTGCGATGATACCCTGATCGACATAAAGTTTACCATTTACGATCTTGTCCTGAAGAGAGTAATCCACAGCACCGTCCAGGCTTACCAGCGCGCGCTGCTCTACATCGTGGAGAACATCTGCAAGGTTGGCATTGACATCCTCGATGGTGTAGACATTGGACGGATGGAACGGCATGGCGATCATAGGCTTGATCTCGCTCAAATTGACATATACAAGACCGTCATAGTAAGCGACTGCGCCAGGCTCCAGTTCCCTGAAGTCATCACCTCTTCCGTGGATATCGTAGAACTCTTTGATCTTGTCATCGGTTCTCCAGATAGAAGAAAGGCAGGTTGTCTCTGTCGTCATAACATCGATTCCGATACGGAAGTCTGCACTTAATTTGCCAACGCCAGGTCCGACAAATTCCATGACCTTGTTATTGACATAGCCATTGCCGAAGGTTGCGCCGATGATCGCAAGGGCAACGTCCTGCGGTCCGACACCTTTCACCGGTTCGCCGTCCAGATAGATTCCGACAACGCCAGGCATCTTGATATCATAAGTCTTGTTCAGAAGCTGTTTTACAAGTTCCGGTCCGCCCTCTCCCATTGCCATGGTACCGAGTGCACCATAACGGGTGTGGCTGTCAGAACCAAGGATCATCTTGCCGCCGCCTGCGAGCATTTCACGGGCAAACTGGTGGATAACGGCCTGATGAGGCGGAACATAGACACCGCCGTACTTCTTCGCACAGGTCAGTCCAAACATGTGGTCATCTTCATTGATCGTACCGCCGACTGCACACAGAGAGTTATGGCAGTTGGTCAGAACATAAGGGATCGGGAATTTCTCCAGTCCGGATGCTCTTGCAGTCTGGATGATTCCGACAAAGGTAATGTCGTGCGAAGTCAGCTTGTCAAATTTGATCTGAAGCTGCTGCATATTACCGGAAGTATTATGCGCACTTAAGATCCCATAAGCCATTGTCTCTTTTGCAGCAGCTTCTTTTGTTGTCTCAATCCCTGTCTTGCTTTTTACGGCAGCAAGTGCATCGGGTGCATCTGCAATTACCTCAGTACCGTGTAAAAGATAGGCACCGCCTTCGTATAATTTCACCATATCATGTCCTCCTATTTTCTGTTTTCTATGAATTTCATGTGGTCTGCGACCATCAGAGCAATCTTAAATGTCAGGGCGTCCTCAAACACTCTGACATCCAGCCCGGTCTGCTTCTGGATCTTCTCCAGCCGGTAGACGAGCGTATTCCGGTGGACGAAAAGCTGTCTCGCTGTCTCCGAAATATTCAGGCTGTTTTCAAAAAATTTATCAACTGTGGATAAGGTTTCTTCGTCAAACTGATCAACGGTATTTCCGGCAAATACTTCTTCCAGGAACATCTCGCATAAGGAAACGGGAAGCTGGTGGATCAGCCGTCCGATACCGAGTTCGCGGTAGGATAAAATATTGCGTTCCGGATAGAAGATACGTCCCACATCCAGAGCCATGCCAGCTTCTTTGTAAGACTGTGAGACCTCTTTGAGCTCGGGAATGATGGTTCCGAAGGAAAGCCGGACATTGACCATAGCTTCGGTGTTGATCGCATTCACCAGCATATCGGCAGTCGAACGGATCGTATCATAATCATCCGTACTGTCAAGGGATTTGATCAAAATAATATGTCCCTCATCTACGGCAGTAACAAAATCACCGGTTCCCGAGGAATAAATCCCACGGATCATATCCAGGACGATCGTGTCATCCGGATTTTTCGGTTCGATCAGATAGACGACTCTGCGCTGCTCAACTGTAATACCAAGCTTTTTCGCCTGATTGTAGATATCTACGAGAAGCAGGTTATCCAGGAGCAGGTTCTGGATAAAACGGTTACGGTCAAGACGTTCACTTCCGGATCTTAAAAGGCTCTCCAGCTGGCAGACACTTAAGCGTCCGCTGGTATGCACATCAATCTCATTGTTGTGCTCGATCACGAAAATATAAGTCAGTTCATCATCATCATAAACTGGAAACAGACCATAGCATTCATCCAGGTGCTCCTCCGATACGCCGGTAACCTCCAGCTCTTTTAAAAATGAGCAAACTGCTTTTTTCACTGAAGGTTTCTCCTTACCTACAGCTGCAAGCATCACTCCGTCTGTGTTCCAGATGGAACAGTTACACTCGATGATATCCCCTATTTCATTGATTGTTCTCTGTAAAATCTGGTTGGATAACAATCCATTCACCTCTCCATTCTTTTCAATATATGACAAATGGGAGAATTGTGAAATTCCCCCATCTTCTTCTGACAATACAATCTGATATTATTTTAGCAAATGTTTTACACTTTAGCAAGTTAAAATGAAAAACGTTCTCTCTTATTCGTCTTCGTCATCGCGTCTGTCAAGCATGGCAGCAACGATTTCAAGAATCACAGCAAGACCGATCATAGATGCAGCGGCAATCTTTCCGGCAGTGCCGGTTGCAGCCTGTGCGATACCGCCGACAACCGGAACAGAAAGCTTTACTTTTCCGATGTAGTTGTTGTAAGGGATCGGATTCATATCTTTTTCCTCATTGGCATCCCCTTTGGTGATAAACTGTCCCATCGCCGGGCTGTTGGATACTACACGGTGGGTAATGATCGAGCCGTCTGCATTGTTGCTGTAAAAAGCAATGACATCATCTTTGACGATCGTGTCTGGTTCTTCATACCGGACATAGACCAGGCTTCCCGTCGGGATCGCCGGTTCCATGCTCCCACTGATCACGGTGTACATCTGAAAACCAAAAGCTTTCGGAAGCGTCAGCGGAATACAGGCAAGAATCAGTACTGTCAGTAAAACAGTGCCCAGTGCACTGCAAAATGCAGCCACCGGGCTTTTCTTTTTCTTCGTTCTCTTCAAAAAAGACTTCTCCTTTAGTGTCGCGCTTTTTTTATTTTGCACGTTTTTTCAAGAATACGATCAGTCCTGCAAGAGCTGCTACCGCAACAACGATAATGCCGATCCCTGCTGCGATCGGAGTCTTGCTCGTCTTGTCTTTCGCATCGATATTTCCTTTTGGAGTGTCTTCATCATCCAGATCTACCAGAGACTTTGGTGTCTGTTCATCCTCAGATGTTGCAGTATCTTTATCTTTAGCTGTCGTATCCTGAGAATTGTCTGCATTCGTTGTACCACCGGCAGTACCGCCTGTTGTAGTACCGCCTGTTGTAGTACCACCCGCTGTAGTGCCACCTGCTGTAGCACCACCTACTGTAGTACCTGTACCAGTACCGGCGGCTGCACCTGTTGTACCGGCAGCTTCGGTTGTACCTGCTGCACCGGCAGGAGTTGCGGTTCCAGGAACTGTTGTTGTGACGGTAGTTGTTGTCTCAACGATACGGTCTGTAGCTCCCGGTGTGTAGGTAAACGTAAATACATTCTCAGATTCATTATCACTCAAAGTCTTCGTAAGTGCAAGAGCATCTGGAATATAATTTTCAATATAACGGTAAGCAACGACCGGTTTATCACCGATATTGCCATAGAATGTCTGACTTTCTGCCAGTGATTTACCGGATGCATCCTGATAATTGACGGTATAGGCAACCATGTTGCCTTTGATTCCATAAGCAACTACATAGTCTGCATCACCGTCGATAGGAAATGCAGGAGCGGCAAGTGCTTCGTCATTATCACGACCGCTGAGACGGATACCTTTGACATAATATCTGTCATCCGTTACCTGGATATCATTCAGATTGAAAGTAACGGTAGAATCAGATGAAAGATTTGCCACTTCAATCTTGTTCTGTCCGTTAATTGTTCCTTTATTGCCGGCTGACAATGTTACCGTATAAGTATACGGTTCTGCTGCCATAACATTTATGGAAGCAGTGCCGATCGTCATAGCTACAGTCAGAAGAGAAACCAGTAATCTTTTCCATTTTTTCATCTGCTTACTCTCCTTTCTGTCTGCGTCTTTTTGTGTTCTTATTGAGTGTGTAGATACCATATGCAAGAAGGATCAGTCCACTGATGAGTGCAAGCACACAGAAGAGAAGAACTCTTGCGGTATCACCGGTCTTAACGGTATTGGTTGTTTTTACAATCTTATTCTTGGTGATGGTTTTGCCGGCTGAAACCTTTTCTACTGCAAAGTTCATGTGGAGCTTTGCGAGTGTGAGCTGATAACCGTTGCCCTGTGTCTCACCTTCAACACCGACGGTAAGGTGTACCGTTCCGGTATTATTGGAAGCAAGTCTTCCGAGGTAGAAATATTCTTGGGTTGAGTTATCGATCTGCTTCAGACCTTCTCCTGCTTTGGAAGCACCTTCCCCTCCGACAGTTGAGCTGTCATAGAGTACCTTTTCGGCATTGTCACTTCCAACATAGGTCAGCTTGTATTCGTAAGCACCACCTTCTGCGGAAGACTGTGCATCCTCCAGTGTCTGGATCACTTCATTGGTCATGTACCAGTCGGTATCCGTACTGTCGGAGTTCTTAAGCTGAACCTTGAGCTCGATGCTGTCGCCCGGCTGGATATTTGCCAGCTCGTCAGTCACATCGGAGCTTTTAAAATTACTTTCCATCTTGCCGCCGGTGAAATTAACCTGCCATCCGTCGGCTCCCTGATAATCCTTTGCAAATGCAGTTGTGTGTACCCCTGCTGCCATTATCACTGTCATGGCGAGGCACAAAATTTTCTTTTTCATACTCTGTACCTCCCTACTGTAAGCTCATTGTTGTTTCGTCGTCTGATACATTTATGTCCACGCCCCAGGCACTCTTGATCGCGTCCTTTGCGTTGTGTGTCTGAACTGCATCCACCTCTGCGTCAATGTGGAAGGTGTAGCCATTGTACTTGTAAGTATAAGTGATGCTTTTTCCTTTTTCAGATTCGGTTACATGTTTTGTTACATCCGATGCAATCGAAGGATTGATGCGGAGTGTATCCGATAATGCCGGTGTGGTATCTCCGGCTGCAACTGCCTTTGTATAATAAAGAACGGTACGCTCTTTCGTAGACTGTGCGTTTGCAATCTGCCATCCATTGTCTGTGAGGAAGTTCAGCTCGATCAAATCCGGTGAAAGAGTGGTATTCTTCTTTCCTTCTTTGTCCTGCCAGCTCTTTGTAATGATGACACGTACAAAGGTGTCGATCGTACCGCTGTTCTTGACGCTGATTGCTTCGTTATATTTTTTGCCCGGTGTAAATGTATCATCCTTTCCGAGAAGATCTGTGAGAAGCTCGCCTTCTGAGGTTCCCTTCCATTCATTGTTCGATACATAATCCCGGCTGCTGACTACTTTGTCATTTTCCAGAAGAGATACGCCGATACTCTGCATATTCATCTGTGCGGAATAATTCTCACTGTAGTAAGTGAGTGCGGCGCGTGTACTGCCGACAGTGCTTCCAACCAGCAGGAGTGCTGCGGCTGTCAGAACCAGGGCAGGTTTTTTTGGAAATGATTTCTTTTTCTTTTTCATTCTCATTACCTCCTACTCTGTCGTCTGTGTGCTGTCGTCTTTGATTACGTGGTTCCAGTCGGCGTATGGTGTACCATCTTCCTTGTAAAGAACCGGGGTGCATTCCTGGATAACTATGACGTTGAATTCTTCTGGTTTGTCATCGCCTGATGGGAATGTGTATTTGATGTTGAGTTCCGTTTCCGTTTCTTTTCCTGCCGGGAGTACTTCATCGTAATACCAGTAGCCCGCATCACCTGCTGTCCATCCGCCGTCTGGTGCGTTATAAGTAAGCTCTACCGGTGCGAATGCTGTGACTCTTACGAAACAGTCATATTTACCGGTATTTATAATTGTAATGTGCTTTCCGTTTTCATCAACGTCTTCTTTCGGGACTGTCTCAGTAAATCCCATATTCATTTTCACACCGCCACCGGCTGTCGAATAAGTTGTAAAATACGCCATCGCGCTTCCAACTGCCAGGGTTCCGGTAAGAGCAAGTGTTGCTGCTGCCATGATTAGTGGTTTTTTATGTAACTTTCTCATTCCGATTCCCCCTTTCTAGTTCTTTGCTGCTGGTTCGGTGTACTGATACTGATCAGTTTCATCGAGTTTGAAATTATTTCTTACACCGTAGCCGCCATTGGTACGTCCATCGTGTTTGTTGATAAATGAAACCTCTGCCGGTCTGAATTCTACTTCGGTTTCTTTTTCAGGATTAGCAATGATGTCTGTTTCCTGACTTTTAGCAGAAGCGAGTTCATAGCTTGCACCGCTGTAAACCTCCGTTACCTTGACATGAGATCCGGCAGGAATTTTTTCAATCGTTACAGAATCGCTACCTGCAGCATTGAAGGTAAGCTCTTCGATTCTGGTTTCGGTCTTCTTATCCAGTGTTGTGATATCGATCTGGAATACGAACGTTGCATTGTTACCGAAGGTAGCATTGTGATCTACCAGTTCCTTATTGATCACCAGATTACCGTATCTTACGTGCTGTTCTGGTTTCAGACCAACTGCACTGTTGTATTCTTTGGTCAAATCGTAGATCCAGTCATCACTTGCACCGTTACCACTGTAGTAATTATTGGTCGGAAGTGATACAAGGTAAGGAGTAAAGGTATAAGTATAATTGGTTGTAATCACTTTTGGTGTATCTACAAGGTAAAGTCCGGTATCCAATTTATCTTGGTAGCCTCTTCCGTTCTGCAGTGTAACGGTTTCGGTTGGATCAACAACCGTATTTCCCTTTGAATCTGTCAACTTACCTTGTGCTTCTTTGGCACGTTCTGCCCAAGTAGCAGCTGCAGTATCCAGGTTATCAGCACTTACGGATGAAAAATCCAGTTTTGAAAATGCACCGGTTGCGGTATAGTTGCCGGATACATCAACTGATGCAACTTTGTACAGATTGACCTGAACAGTAACGTCGTCATTTAGAAGTTCACTGTTTCCACCAATGTCAAATTGGATGGAACACTCTGCATCGGTATCGATCGCGCTTGCGGCTTTCGCACCCGGAAGAGTGAGCAGTGGAAATGTAAGAGCGACAGCTAAGAGAAAAGTACTTCCCTGTTTTAATCGTTTATTCATCATCGCCTCATGTCCTCCTTAAAAATCTTGGTTATTCTTTGTGAGCTTTTCTCTTGGAAAGGAATCGCAAGAGAATGATCACAAGAATCGTGATTGAAAGTCCTAAAATTAAATAGAGCATATAATAATTCTGAATGGCTTTTACCATAGAATCTGTAACTGATTCGGTAGCATCCTCTTCGCCGTTATATGGAACTCTGGTTCCTCTTACGAGAAGACGATGGGAGTTGACTCCATATGGTGTACAGGTAAATAAAGTTACCTGATCTTTTCCTTCTTCAATCTGGAGTGCTTTCTCCAGTGTTTCATGATCGTCTTTGTCTACCATCGGAAGAATCTGGTCTACCTTGTAGGCAAGGACTTCATCCAGTACATGGATGTAAAATTTATCGCCAACTTTGAGCTGATCGATATCGGTAAAAAGCTTTGCGCTTGGAAGTCCACGGTGAGCTGCGAGAACACTGTGGGTACTCTCTCCTCCGATCGGAAGCTTTGTGCCGTTCAGATGTCCGACACCGGTCTGAAGTTCATCATCACCGGTACCATGGTAAATGGCAAGCTTGATGTTGATCTTCGGAATGGAAAGATATCCCATTACTCCGTCATCTGCAACGTTCAGGATCTTCCAGTATTCGGTGTCTTTGATGTCATTTTCATCTTCACCAAATACATCTCCGTAGAGGTTGTTCTGCTGAATGGTATCATTGAAAGCTTTTGCCTTTTCCCACTCAGAGGTGAAGTCCTCCGGTTCCATGTCCTGTATTGTATTGTCATAGCTGCTGATCAGCTGATTCTGTCTGTAGGTGTTCCACTGGTTGGATACCGTCGGGTAGATCAGAATCCCAAATCCTATCAAGAATAACAGACCGAAAAGGAAGGTTGAGATTTTTCTTTTCATAGGCATATTCCCTTTCTCGTTCTTATTCTCTTTTTAAGAGGTCTCATTTTTCTTCTTTTGAAGCTTCTTCTCCTTTAAGTATAACACAAGGATGAAGATTGTGGTAATTACAAGACCAATAATTACCCATAAAAGATAATTTGTATGAAGACTAATTCCGCTGAGCGGTGTCTTCTCATCGGCAACTTCCTGTTCCACATAAGGTACTCTGTGACCACGGACCAGAAGCCGCTCGGTATTGACTCCGTATGGAGTACAGGTAAGAAGTGTTACAAGATCTTTTCCTTCTTCTACTGCAAGAGAGGAAGTTTCTTCCGGTTTTACTACGGAAATCTTGTCGACTTCATAACATAATGTTTCGTTTAATACATGGATCAGAAAATGATCGCCTTCTTCCAGCTGATCCAGATCGGTAAAAAGAGACGCACTCGGAAGTCCACGGTGTGCGGAGATAACGGCGTGTGTACTTTTACCGCCGATTGGAAGAGAGCTTCCTTCCAGATGTCCGGCTGCCTGTTTGAGAACATCTTCATCGGTAGTGTGGTAGATCGGAAGCTTGATGTCAATCTTCGGGATCTCCACGATTCCCATCATCTCGTCACCGGCAATATTCAGAGCATCCATGTAGGATTGGTCTTCTTTGTCACTGGCTGCGGCTACTGCAAATGAATCAGGAAGGATACTTGGAAGTAAGGCTTCATTGTAAGCTTCTGCTTTCTGCAGTTCTGCATCATAATCAATCTCATGTGCTGCATCCTTTTCGGATACAGCCTGTTCATAACTGCTGATTAGTTGCTTCTGCCTGTAGTTATTCCACTGGTTTGCAACGAATGGATACAGCAGTAAGGACAACCCGGCTAAAAATATGATGCCAATAATAAGTTTGTTTGCTTTGCTTTTCATCCGAACTCTCCTTGCTGTTGTAGTATTTTTTAGGAATCCGGGGCGACCTGCCCCGGATTCAATATCTGGTTATAAATAATCATGAAAGATTATTTGTTTGTTTTTTTGCGGCTTGCGAAGAATAAGCCAGCTGCTGCGATCATGATGAGGCATCCAGCGATTGTGAAGATTGTAGTACCGATACCACCTGTGGATGGAAGAGCGGAGAGATTTTCATCTGTTACAGTAACATTATCAAAGTTATCAAATGTATAAACTTTGCTT
>OOBM01001302.1_pt1 | contig 14404 bp, 9 predicted proteins | sample 1671581 | NCBI WGS metagenome assembly OOBM01 (sample SAMN06348171, study PRJEB24527) | human gut metagenome
CACGACGCTCTTCCGATCTGCAATCCAAAAAGAACGGCGGGGAATGAAATGTTCCCCTCCATTCTTTTCTGGAAAACAAAAGAGAACCGAAAATAAGAAAAGGTAAAGGAAGGGAAGCCGTATGACACAGAGTAAAGAGCGTGTCATGGGAGAAGAAGGGCTGTACCGTTCTTCCTTTGAACACGACAACTGCGGTATCGGAGCCGTCGTGAATATCAAAGGTGAAAAATCCCATGCGACCGTAGAAAACGCATTAAAAATCGTAGAAAATCTTGAACATAGAGCCGGCAAAGACGCCGAGGGTAAAACAGGAGACGGAGTAGGAATCTTGTTGCAGATATCGCACAAATTCTTTTCCAAAGCCTGTTCGACCCTCGGTTTTTCATTAGGCGGAGAACGGGAATACGGCGTCGGCGTATTCTTCTTCCCACAAAATGAGCTGAAACGGAACCAGGCAAAAAAGATGTTTGAGATCATCGTGGAAAAAGAGGGACTGGAACTCCTTGGATGGAGAACCGTGCCGACCGTTCCGGAAGTTCTCGGCCATAAGGCAAGAGAGTGTATGCCTTACATCATGCAGGCATTCATCAAAAAACCGGAGGATGTGGAAAAGGGAATCGCTTTCGACCGTCGTCTGTACGTCGTACGCCGTGTTTTCGAACAGAGCAACGACAACACCTACGTGCCATCCCTTTCCAGCCGTACCATCGTATACAAAGGTATGTTCCTCGTAGGACAGCTCCGCACCTTCTTCCGCGATCTGCAGGATGTCGATTATGAATCTGCAATCGCCATGGTGCATTCCCGGTTCAGCACGAACACGAACCCAAGCTGGGAGAGAGCCCATCCGAACCGTTTCATCGTACACAACGGCGAGATCAACACCATCCGCGGAAACGCCGACAAGATGCTGGCCCGTGAGGAGACGATGTCCTCCCCGATGCTGCAGGATGAACTGCACAAGGTTCTGCCGGTTGTCAACACCCAGGGTTCTGACTCTGCAATGCTCGACAACACACTCGAGTTCCTGACCATGAGCGGTATGGATCTTCCGCTGGCTGTCATGATCACGATCCCGGAGCCGTGGGCAAACAACGATACGATTTCCCAGGAGAAACGTGATTTCTATCAGTATTATGCAACGATGATGGAGCCGTGGGACGGACCGGCATCGATCCTGTTCTCCGACGGAGATGTGATGGGAGCAGTGCTCGACCGCAACGGTCTTCGTCCTTCCCGTTACTACATCACTAACGATGGATTTCTGATCCTCTCCTCTGAGGTCGGTGTTCTGGAAGTTCCGGAAGAAAAAATCGTCTTAAAAGAGCGTCTCCATCCGGGCAAGATGCTTCTTGTCAACACCGTACAGGGAAAAGTCTTAAACGATGAGGAAGTCAAAGAATATTACGCAAAGAAACAGCCGTACGGCGAATGGCTCGACAGTTATCTGGTACAGTTAAAGGATATCAAAATCCCGAATCTGCCGGTCGAAGAGTACACGAAAGAAGAGCGGATGCGCCTGCAGAAAGCGTTCGGCTACACCTACGAGGAGTACCGTTCCTCCATCGGAAAGATGGCATTAAACGGTGTCGAGGCAACCGCTTCGATGGGTATCGATACCCCGCTTGCCGTTCTCTCCCATGAGCATCAGCCGCTGTTCAACTATTTCAAACAGCTCTTTGCACAGGTAACGAACCCGCCGATCGACTGCATCCGTGAGGAGATCGTAACTTCCACAAGCGTTTACGTCGGACGTGACGGAAACCTGCTTGAGGAGGAGCCGAAGAACTGCCAGGTATTAAAGATCAACAATCCGATCCTGACCAATACCGATATGCTGAAGATCAAGAACATGAAAGTCGAAGGCTTCAAGGCAGTGACCGTTCCGATCACCTACTACAAGAGCGCACCGCTTGACCGTGCGATGGACCGCCTTTTCGTCGAGGTTGACCGTGCACACCGGGCAGGAGCCAACATCCTGATTCTCTCTGACCGCGGTGTCGATGAGAACCATGTGGCGATTCCATCCCTCCTGGCTGTATCTGCGGTTCATCAGCATCTGGTAAAAACGAAAAAGAGAACTTCTCTTGCGATTATTCTGGAGTCCGGCGAGCCGCGCGAGGTGCACCATTTTGCAACACTGCTCGGATATGGCGCCTGCGCAATCAACCCGTATCTGGCACTCGACACGATCCATGAGCTGATCGAAGAGGGCATGATTAAGAAAGATTACTATGCAGCCGTTGAAGATTACAACCATGCTGTCATTTCCGGCATCGTAAAAATCGCGGCGAAGATGGGTATCTCGACGATTCAGTCGTATCAGGGTTCCCAGATCTTCGAAGCTATCGGTATCTCTGAGGATGTAATCGACAAATACTTTACTGGTACGGTCAGCCGTGTCGGCGGTATTACACTGGAAGACATTGCAAAAGACGTTGATGAGCGTCATTCTCAGGCATTTGATCCGCTGGAACTGACGACGGATCTGACGCTGGACAGTCTCGGACGTCATAAAGCAAGAAGTCAGGGTGAGGAGCACCGCTACAATCCCCGTACCATCCATACCCTGCAGGAGTCTACAAGACGCGGTGACTACAGGATGTTCAAAGAGTACACTGCCATGGTTGACAGCGAGGAGAGCGGTTATCTGCGAAGTCTGATGGACTTCGATTATCCGGAGCAGGGCGTTCCGCTCGAAGAAGTTGAGAGCGTAGATTCTATCGTAAAACGATTCAAAACAGGTGCGATGTCCTACGGTTCTATTTCCCAGGAGGCACATGAGACACTGGCAATTGCCATGAACCGTCTGCATGGAAAATCCAACACTGGTGAGGGCGGTGAGAGTGATGACCGTCTCGAATCCCCGGAGAGATGCTCCGCGATCAAACAGGTAGCATCGGGAAGATTCGGCGTTACCAGCAAATACCTTGTCAGTGCAAAAGAGATCCAGATCAAGATGGCCCAGGGTGCAAAACCGGGCGAGGGCGGCCACTTACCGGCCGGAAAGGTTTACCCGTGGATTGCAAAAACACGTCACTCCACACCGGGTGTATCCCTGATTTCCCCGCCGCCGCACCACGACATTTACTCCATCGAGGACCTTGCACAGCTGATTTATGACCTGAAAAACTCGAATGTGAATGCAAGAATCTCCGTTAAACTGGTATCCGAAGCAGGTGTTGGTACTGTCGCAGCCGGTGTTGCAAAAGCCGGAGCACAGGTTATCCTGATTTCCGGATATGATGGAGGAACGGGAGCAGCACCGAGAAGTTCCATCCACAATGCAGGACTTCCATGGGAGTTAGGCCTTGCCGAGACCCATCAGACGCTGATCAAAAACGGCCTCCGCAACCGTGTTATGATCGAGACCGATGGTAAGCTGATGAGCGGCCGTGACGTTGTGATTGCAGCACTCCTTGGCGCCGAGGAATTCGGTTTTGCGACCGCACCGCTTGTAACGATGGGATGCGTTATGATGCGTGTCTGCAACCTCGATACCTGCCCGATGGGTATTGCAACCCAGAACCCGGAGCTGCGCAAACGTTTCCGCGGCAAACCGGAGTACGTCATCAACTTCATGCGCTTCATCGCAGAAGAGATGCGGGAATACATGGCAAAACTTGGCTTCCGCACCGTTGACGAGATGGTCGGCCGTTCCGACCTCTTAAAGAGAAATGATAAAGTGACGAACGAGCACGCAGACCGCGTAGACTTAAGCCAGATCCTGAACAATCCGTTTGCAAAAGCAGGCGAGAAGGTAACGTTCGATCCGAAAGATGTTTACGACTTCAAACTTGGCGCAACCCTGGATGAGAAGGTACTCTTAAAGAAATTCGGTCCGGCAATGGATAAGAAAGAGAAGAAGACCGTCAAAGTCGAGATCACCAACACCGATCGTACCGTGGGAACGATTCTTGGTGCCGAGATCACCAGAAAATTCGGCACCTCTCTGGAGCCGGATACGTACACCGTACAGTGCAAGGGTGCCGGCGGACAGAGCTTCGGAGCATTTATTCCAAAAGGACTGACCCTGGAACTTGAGGGCGATTCGAACGATTACTTCGGAAAAGGCCTCTCCGGCGGAAAACTGGTTGTCTACCCGCCGAAAGCAAGAAAGTATAAACCGGAAGAAAACATCATCGTCGGAAACGTTGCCCTCTACGGCGCAACGAGCGGTGAGGCGTACATCAACGGTATCGCAGGAGAGCGTTTCTGTGTCAGAAACTCCGGTGCTTACGCCGTTGTCGAGGGTGTCGGTGAGCATGGATGCGAGTATATGACCGGCGGCCGTGTCGTTGTCCTCGGCGCAACCGGAAAGAACTTTGCAGCCGGCATGAGCGGCGGTATCGCTTATGTCCTGGATGAAAAGAGCAACCTGTACCGCAATTTGAACAAGGAAATGATTTCGATTGAACTGGTAGAAAGCAAATACGATATTGCAGAGCTGAAAAACATGATTGAAAAACACGTCGCACACACCGACTCTGAAAAAGGTAAAGAAATTCTCACACACTTTGAAGAATATCTGCCGAAATTCAAGAAGATCATTCCGAATGACTATAAGCGCATGATGATGCTGAGTGCCCAGATGGAAGACAAGGGTCTTAGCAGCGAACAGGCACAGATTGAAGCATTTTACGAAAGCATGCGTAAGTAGGAGGAAGAAGAATTATGGGTAAGCCAACTGGATTTATGGAATATCAGCGCAAGACGGGAAACACCGTTGCCCCGCTTGAGCGTATCAAAAACTTTAAGGAATTTCATCTGCAGCTCCCGAAAAAGGAACAGCAGATGCAGGCTGCCCGCTGTATGGCATGCGGTGTACCGTTCTGCCAGGCGGGAACCATGATTGCGGGAATGGCCTCCGGCTGTCCGCTGCAGAACCTCGTTCCGGAGTGGAATGACCTTGTGTATCTTGGAAACTATGAGCAGGCATACCGCCGCCTCACCAAGACAAACTGTTTTCCGGAATTTACCTCCCGTGTCTGCCCGGCACTCTGCGAAGCAGCCTGTACATGCAACGTAAACGGAGACCCGGTCTGCACGAAGGAAAATGAACGCGCGATCATCGAAAACGCATGGGCAACCGGCCTGATTACGCCGCAGCCGCCGAAAGTGCGCACCGGAAAACGCGTTGCCGTTGTAGGAAGCGGTCCTTCCGGCCTTGCAGCAGCGATGCAGCTCAACCGCCGCGGCCATTCTGTTACGGTCTTTGAACGCCGCGACCGCGTGGGCGGACTTTTACGCTACGGTATTCCGAACATGAAACTCGATAAGAGCGTCATCGACCGCCGTGTGGATCTGATGAAGGCCGAGGGCATCGAGTTTGTGACGAATGCTGATATCGGAAAAGATGTAAAAGCTGACAAACTCTTAAAAGAATTTGACCGTGTCCTGCTCTGCTGCGGTGCGGCAAATCCAAGAGATATCAAGGCAGAGGGAAGAGATGCAAAGGGCATCTACTTTGCTGTCGATTTCCTGACTTCCGTAACGAAGAGTCTTCTGGATTCCAATTTTGAGGATCATGCCTACATCGATGCAAAGGGCAAACACGTTGTTGTCATCGGAGGCGGCGACACCGGTAATGACTGTGTCGGAACTTCCATCCGTCTCGGTGCCAAATCTGTGACACAGCTTGAGATGATGCCGAAAGCACCGGATCAGCGTGCCGAGAACAATCCGTGGCCGGAGTGGCCGAAGATCTGCAAGACGGATTACGGCCAGGAAGAGGCAATCGCCGTATTCGGCCATGATCCGCGGATTTACCAGACAACCGTAACGGAATTTATCAAAAACAAAAAAGGTGAAGTCTGCCAGATCAAGACCGTAAAACTGACACCGAAAAAAGATGAGAAATCCGGCCGCATGATCATGGTTCCGGTTGAGGGAACCGAAGAGATTCTCCCGGCAGATCTCGTTCTTATTGCAGCAGGCTTTTTAGGATCCCAGAAATATGTGACCGATGCATTTAAAGTGGAAGTCAACCAGCGCACCAACGTGAAGACAGATGACGGAAAATACCAGACAACAAAAGAAAATGTCTTCACCGCAGGCGATATGCACCGCGGCCAGTCCCTGGTCGTATGGGCGATCCGCGAGGGACGCGAGGCAGCAAAGGCAGTCGATGAATCCCTGATGGGATACACGAATCTCTAAGTTTTTCTTGACAAAACACGCGAAAAACTGCTATAATATGCCCAAAACAAGGGTGTTTTTACGCAAGGTGTCTTTCTGCCCTGCCGCGTGAAAGCACCCTTTTCGTTTAGAATCGTCTTTGATAAAGGAGAGAATCGATATGGCAAAGTATACGAAGGAAGCGATCCTTCAGATGGCGGAGGAAGAAGATGTTGAATTTATCCGCCTGCAGTTTACCGATATGTTTGGAATGATGAAAAATATGGCCATCACCGCCGGACAGCTGGAAAAAGCCCTGAATAATCAGTGCGTTTTCGATGGCTCTTCGTTCGAAGGATTTGTCACCATCGAGGAAGCAGACATGTTTCTGCACCCGGATCTCGACACCTTTGCAATACTTCCGTGGCGTCCGCAGCAAGGAAAGGTTGCAAGATTGATCTGTGATGTGTATGATAGAGAGGGGAATCTTTATGCAAAGAGTTCCCGAACCATCCTTCAGAAGGTAATTTCCGAAGCGAAAGCGATGGGCTATGAGTTTGAAATCTCACCGGAGTGTGAATTTTTCCTGTTCCACACCGATGAGGACGGCGGAGCAACGAGTGTAACGCACGACAAAGGCGGTTATCTGGATCTTGGACCGCTGGACCTGGGAGAAAACGCGCGGCGCGATATGGTGCTGACTCTCGAAGAAATGGGAATCGACGTTGAGTCTTCCTTCCACGAGGTAGCGGCAGGCCAGCACGAACTGGATTTCTGTCCGGCTGCAGCACTTCGGACGGCAGATCAGCTGATGACTGCCAAATTTGCTATCCGTACGATTGCAAAACGTCATGGTCTTCACGCAACCTTTATGCCAAAACCAAAAACCGGAGTTCACGGATCGGGTCTTCATCTTTCCTTCTCTCTGTTTCAGGAGGGAAAAGATGTGTTTGCCGACAAATCCGATGAATACGGGCTCAGCAAAGAGGCATATTACTTTATGGGCGGACTGATGAAACACATCAGCGGAATCGCAGCGATTACCAATCCGCTTGTAAACTCCTACAAACGTCTGACACCGGGATACGGTGCACCGATCTACGTGGCATGGTCTGCAAAGAACAGAAGCCCGCTGATCCGCATTCCGCTGACGGGAGACGGTATCATGGCCATTGAGCTTCGATGCCCGGATTCGGCAGCCAATCCGTACCTGGCACTTGCTGTCTGCATGGCAGCAGGACTTGACGGTATCAAACAGAAAATCGTTCCGCCGTCCCCGGTGGACCGCAATATTTCCGATCTGACAGAAGAAGAACGAAACGCGATGCAGATCACCCTTCTCCCGGGAAGCCTTGGAGAAGCGGTCGCAGAGTTAAAGAAAGACGATTTTCTGTGTCAGGTACTCGGCCAGGAATTTGTGGATGGATATATCAATGCCAAAGAAGAAGAGTGGCATGAGTATCTCCGCCAGGTATCCGACTGGGAGACCGAGAAATATCTGTACCGTATTTAGACGACGAAGGGGCCTGAAAATGCATGAGCAGCATAGTGATAGTACTTCCCAAAATAGAAGATGGAAAGCGCATCCGGGATATTCTGGCAAAAAGAGGATATGAAATCGATGCTGTCTGTTCGACAGCGGCAGCGGCGCTCGGAGAGATGAACAACTTAAACGGCGGTATCGTCATCTGCGGCTACAAGCTCCCGGATATGTTTTTTACGGATCTGAATGAGTGTATGCCGTCCGGCTTCCAGATGCTTCTGATTGCATCGAGCCGCGCATTAAGTGCGGTGGAGGGAACCGGAATCATGGCGGTTACGATGCCGCTTTCCGTGTACGAGCTGGTCAATACACTGGAGATGATGCTGCAGAGTGCGGCACGGCGCAGAAAGAAAGAGCGGGCAAAGCCCAAGGTGCGCAGCGCCGAGGAACAGCACATCATCGATCGTGCAAAAAGCCTTCTGATCGAACGAAATCACATGACCGAGTCGGAGGCCCATCGCTACATGCAGAAATGCAGCATGGACAGCGGCACCAATCTGGTTGAAACGGCACAGATGGTGCTGACGCTTTTGACAGAGTAAGAAAAAGTGAAAAGGAGCGACATAATAATGTTCAAAATCAATGACAATTATCTGAAATTGCCGGGAAGCTATCTGTTTTCCACCATTGCAAAAAAAGTTGCAGCTTACACCGAGGCAAATCCGGACGCGAAAATCATCCGTCTTGGAATCGGCGACGTAACCCAGCCGATCGCACCGGCGATCATTGAAAAGCTGCACGGAGCAGTGGATGAGATGGGACACGCAGAGACCTTCCACGGATATGCACCAGATCTTGGATATGCTTTCCTTCGCGATACCATCGCAAAAAATGATTATCAGGACAGAGGATGCGATATCTCATCTGATGAAATTTTTGTATCGGACGGCGCAAAATGCGATTGCAGCAACATTCAGGAGATCTTCAGCCTGGACAACAAGATCGCTGTATGCGACCCGGTTTATCCGGTTTATGTAGACTCCAACGTAATGGCAGGCCGTGCCGGTGACTACGACGCAGCAACCGAGCGTTTCACGAATGTGATTTACATGCCGTGTACTGCAGAAAACAACTTCACCCCGGATCTCCCGAAAGAAACCCCGGATCTGATTTATCTGTGCTTCCCGAACAACCCGACCGGCGCTATGGTTTCCAAAGCCGAGCTGCAGAAATGGGTTGATTATGCAAATAAAGTAGGAGCCATCATCCTGTATGATGCTGCATACGAGGCATATATCTCAGAAAAAGACATTCCGCATTCCATCTATGAGTGCGAGGGTGCAAGAACATGTGCCATCGAAATGCGCAGCTTCTCCAAGAACGCAGGCTTTACCGGTATGCGTCTTGGATTCACCGTTATCCCGAAAGACATCAAATCCGGCGATGTGACTCTGCACAGCCTGTGGGCACGCCGTCACGGAACGAAATACAACGGAGCTCCGTACATCATCCAGAGAGCCGGCGAGGCTGTTTACTCTCCGGAAGGAAAAGCACAGTTAAAAGAGCAGGTTGCTTACTACATGAAGAACGCAAAAGTCATCTACGACGGATTAAAGGGCGCAGGCTACACCGTATCCGGCGGCGTCAACGCTCCGTATATCTGGCTGAAAACACCGGGAAATATGACTTCCTGGGAGTTCTTTGATCACCTGCTTGCAGACGCAAACGTAGTCGGAACACCAGGATCAGGCTTCGGCCCGAGCGGAGAAGGCTACTTCCGTCTGACTGCATTCGGTACGTATGAGAATACAGTAGAGGCAGTGGAGAGAATCAAAAAACTGTAAATTGTGTGCGAAATACCAATAAAACGGAATTTCTGCGCAATTTTATAAACACGCGAAAAATAATTTTGTATAGATAAAATTCATGAAAAATGCATTAGAATTTATATAAAATCCGTAAAAATTAGGTGTTTACAAATGCAAAACTGCTGTGCTATAATGCACAGTATGAAAAAGGCAGTGAAGGAAACTCCGTATGCGGAATCTGACAGGAAGCCGATGTCACCGACTGAGAGCATCAGCATGGAGGAAACATACAATGGGGAACATTCCGGAGCCGGTCTGCTGAACATGAGATCCGAACAGGAAATCAAGTAGGCAGATCCGTGATACGCGTTAAGTATAAATGAGTGGGCGTTTTCCCCCGGAAAACCGGAGAGAAAAATGCAATGCGGGTGGTACCGCGGGAACATAAAATATCCCGTCCCGGAACAGTAGTTAAAAAACTGTTCCGGGACTTTTTTATTTGAAAAAGCAATCCGGGACAGGCGAGAAAGAGAGGAGAACAAGACATGGAATTTATGACAGGCGTAAAGAAAAAAGAAGACATCTCCGTAAAAACTCTGCTGGAGACACCGGAAGGCACAGAAGTAAAACTCGAAGGAGCCGTACACATCATCCGTGACATGGGCGAGGTTGCCTTTGTCATCTTAAGAAAGAGCGAGGGACTCGTTCAGTGTGTGTACGAAGAAGGAAGCGTTGACTTCCCACTGAAAGATCTGAAAGAGGAATCGGCAGTTGCCGTAACCGGAACGGTCAAAAAAGAGGACCGCGCACCGGGCGGCGTCGAAGTCAGGCTGCAGACCATCACCGTTCTTTCCGAGCCGACCGAGCCAATGCCGCTCGCAGTCAACAAATGGAAAATGAACACCTCCCTCGAAGCAATGCTGAACATGCGGCCGATTGCTCTTCGAAATGTCAGAGAGCGTGCAAAATTCCGTATTCAGGAAGGCGTGGTACGGGCGTTCCGTGATTTCCTTCATTCCCAGGGATTCACCGAAATTCATACACCGAAGATCGGCGCGAAAGGCGCTGAAGGCGGCGCAAACATCTTCAAGCTGGAATATTTCCACCGCCCGGCTGTCCTGGCACAGAGCCCGCAGTTCTACAAACAGATGCTTGTCGGCGTGTTTGACCGTGTCTTTGAAGTCGGACCGGTTTTCCGTGCAGAGAAACACAACACGAAACGTCATCTGAACGAATATACCAGCCTTGACTTTGAGATGGGCTACATCGAGGATTACACCGACATCATGGCAATGGAAACCGGATTTTTACAGTACATGGTGGAGCTTCTTAAAAAGGATTACGCAAAAGAGCTGGAGATCCTGAAAGTTATGCTTCCAAAGACAGAAGAAATCCCAACTGTACCGTTCACGAAAGCGAAAGAGCTGGTAGCCGAGAAATACAACCGAAAGATCCGCAACCCGTTCGACCTTGAGCCAGAGGAGGAGCTTCTGATCGGCCAGTATTTCAAAGAGGAGTACGATGCAGACTTCGTATTCGTCACCGAATATCCGTCGAAAAAGAGACCGTTCTATGCGATGGACGACCCGGAGGATAAGAGATACACAAAGAGCTTCGACCTGCTGTTCCACGGTCTGGAGATTACAACCGGAGGCCAGCGTATCCACGATTACAAGATGCTCTCTGAAAAGATCGCAGCCCGCGGCATGACAGAAGAGGGCATGGAGCAGTATTTAAGTGCTTTCAAACACGGTATGCCGCCGCACGGAGGTCTTGGCATCGGTCTGGAGCGTCTGACCATGAAGCTGATCGGTGAGGACAACGTCCGCGAGACAACGCTGTTCCCGCGTGATCTTACAAGACTGGAGCCGTAAGCGGATCCTGCTGGAAAATGAAAAAGGAGAATGAGTGAAATGGCAAATGTGATTTCAGATGAAACGATGGAATATGTCGGCATCCTGGCAAAGCTGGAATTAAAGGATGAAGAAAAAGAATCCGCACGGCAGGATATGCAGAAGATGCTGGATTATGTAGATAAATTAAACGAGCTCGACACCAGCAAGGTCGAGCCGATGACCCACATTTTCGAGATGGGAAATGTATTCCGCGAGGATGAAGTAACCAATGGCGACGACCGCGATGCAATGCTTACCAATGCACCGGAAGTCAAAGAGGGCCAGTACAAGGTTCCGAAAACGGTAGAATAGCAGGAGGAGATTGATATGGAAATCAAAGATATGACAGCAGTACAGCTTTCTACCGCAATCAAAGAAGGAAAGATCACTGTAGCGGACGCTGTAGAAGCGTCTCTTGCGGTAGTCAAAGCATCGGAAGAATCAATTCACGCATTCCTTCTTGTGGATGAAAAGGGTGCAAGAGCACGTGCGGCAGAAGTGCAGAAGAAAATTGACGCAGGAGAGCTCACCGGTCCGCTGGCCGGCGTTCCGATTGCGGTCAAGGACAACATCTGTACGAAAGGTCTTGCGACGACGTGTGCGTCAAAGATCCTGCAGAATTTCGTTCCGACGTACGATGCGGAGGTTATTACACGGCTTGAAGAGGCGGGAGCCGTTATCATCGGAAAGACAAACATGGATGAGTTTGCGATGGGAAGTACGACGGAGACTTCCGCGTACGGCGTGACGAAAAATCCATGGAACACTGAACACGTTCCAGGCGGTTCCTCCGGCGGTTCCTGTGCAGCCGTTGCAGCAGGAGAAGTACCGATGGCACTTGGCTCCGATACCGGCGGATCGATCCGTCAGCCGAGTTCCTTCTGCGGCGTAACCGGCATGAAACCGACGTACGGCACCGTTTCCCGTTACGGACTGATCGCTTATGGTTCCTCCCTTGACCAGATCGGACCGGTCGCAAAGGATGTGACAGACTGTGCAGCACTGCTGCAGACGGTCGCTTCGTATGATGCAAAAGATGCGACATCGATGAAACGCGACGATTACGATTTCATGAGCGCTTTAAAAGAAGATGTCTCCGATCTGAAAATCGGTATTCCGAACAGCTGCTTCGGCGAAGGCCTGGATCCGCAGGTGAAGGAATCCATTTTAAAAGCTGCCGATGTCCTGAAGGCACGCGGAGCAGAAGTAGAGTATTTCGATCTCGACCTCATTGATTATGCCATTCCGGCTTACTACGTTATTGCATCCGCTGAGGCAAGCTCCAACCTGGAACGCTTCGACGGCGTGAAATACGGCTTCCGTGCCAAAGAGTACGAAGGACTCCACGATATGTATAAGAAGAGCCGTTCCGAGGGCTTCGGTCCGGAGGTGAAACGACGGATTATGCTGGGAAGCTTCGTCTTAAGCTCCGGTTACTATGATGCGTATTATCTGAAAGCACTGCGCACGAAAGCCCTGATTAAACAGGAATTTGACCGCGCATTTGAAAAATACGATATGATTTTAAGCCCGGCAGCACCATCGACCGCACCGCGTCTCGGGGAATCGCTTTCCGATCCGCTGCAGATGTATCTGGGCGATATTTACACCGTATCCGTCAACCTCGCCGGCCTTCCGGGCATCACCGTTCCGTGCGGTATGGATGATAAGGGGCTTCCGATCGGCATGCAGCTTATCGGAGACTGTTTCTCAGAGAAAAAACTGTTCCGTGCAGCGTACACCTATGAGCAGGCACGCGGTGCATTCGGGCAGCCGAAAGAATGGTAAGGAGGAAGCAAAACAATGTCAAAACAGTATGAAACCGTCATCGGACTTGAAGTACATGTGGAGCTTGCGACGCGAACAAAAATTTTCTGCGGCTGCTCTACCGCATTCGGCGGTGCGCCGAACACCCACACCTGCCCGGTCTGCACCGGTATGCCGGGATCCCTTCCGGTATTAAATAAGAAGGTTGTCGATTACGCCCTGCGCGTCGGACTGGCTGCAAACTGCAAAATCAACCAGCTCTGCAAATTCGACCGGAAGAACTATTTCTACCCGGACAACCCGCAGAACTATCAGATTTCCCAGCTGTATCTGCCGATCTGCCACGATGGATATGTCGAGATTGACACCGCAGCGGGAAAGAAGAAAATCGGCATTCATGAGATCCACATGGAGGAGGATGCCGGAAAGCTGATCCACGATGAGTGGGAGGATTGCTCGCTCGTTGACTACAACCGAAGCGGCGTTCCGCTGATCGAGATTGTATCCGAGCCGGATATGCGCTCTGCGGAAGAGGTTATCGCTTATCTGGAAAAACTGCGTATGATGATTCAGTATCTCGGCGCATCCGACTGCAAACTGCAGGAGGGCTCGATGCGTGCCGATGTCAACCTTTCGGTCCGTGAGGTTGGAAGTGAGAAATTCGGAACACGTACCGAGATGAAGAACCTGAACTCCTTTAAGGCCATCGGAAGAGCGATCGAGGGAGAGCGTGCAAGACAGATCGAGCTGATCGAGGAAGGAAAAGCCGTTGTCCAGGAGACCCGCCGCTGGGACGACAACAAAGAGTATTCCTACGCGATGCGTTCGAAAGAGGATGCGAAGGATTACCGCTACTTTCCGGACCCGGATCTGCCGCCGGTGCACATTTCCGACGAGTGGATCGACCGCATTGTGAAATCCATGCCGGAATTCCAGCCGGAAAAACAGGCACGCTACGTGGAGCAGTACGGACTGCCGCAGTACGATGCGGGCATTCTGACCGGTTCCAAGAAGCTGTCCGATCTCTTTGAGGAGACGACGGCGCTCTGCGGCAAACCGAAAAAAGTGGCAAACTGGCTGATGGGCGAGACCTTACGTCTCTTAAAGGAGAACGGCCAGGAGCCGGAGGGTCTGCAGTTTTCACCGAAGCATCTGGCATCCCTGATCGAACTGGCAGAAGCCGGATCGGTCAACAACCAGGTGGCAAAAGAGGTATTTGAGCAGATCTTTGCAGAGGATGTCGATCCGGAAGCATACGTCGAGGAGTACGGACTGAAAACCGTAAACGACACCGGCCTTCTGGAAGAAACCGCGAGAAAAGTTCTGGAAAACAA
>OOBM01001303.1_pt1 | contig 14402 bp, 10 predicted proteins | sample 1671581 | NCBI WGS metagenome assembly OOBM01 (sample SAMN06348171, study PRJEB24527) | human gut metagenome
TTACGGGAAACGTACTCAGTACTCAGTACTCAGTTTTTTTCGCTGTTGTTACCATCCTCTGTATAGATAGTATATTATATATTATTATATATATATAATATATAATATAAAATAATTACTTACAATCTGTAACCATAGATAAGGTAACTATCGCGAAAAAAACTGAGTACTGAGTACTGAGTACACTTTTTAGGCATTATAAGCTCTCAAAAGGCAAAAGCTTTCCAATCTGACCAACCTTGTGATATATCCATTAGCCACGATTCATGGTCATAATGAATTTGCCAACAAAGCCTGTCCCTGCTTTGATGTAAAGAAGGAGTGGGGGAAGGAGTAAACACAAAAATAGCGGATCTTCACAGACCCGCTATTTCCTATTATTTTAAATTTTTTAAGATGTTTATTAAAAATTTTCTAGCCTTATACAATGCCCTGAGCCATCATAGCCTTAGCTACCTTCAGGAAGCCGGCTACGTTTGCACCCTTTACGTAATTTACGTAACCGTCTGGCTCTGTACCATACTTCACGCAGTTAGCGTGAATATCGTTCATGATGTCGTGGAGCTTAGCATCAACCTCCTCACGAGACCACTTCAGACGCTCTGAGTTCTGGCTCATCTCAAGACCTGATACTGCAACACCACCTGCGTTGGCTGCCTTACCTGGAGAGTAGAGAATCTTAGCATCCTGGAATACCTTGATAGCCTCTGGAGTAGAAGGCATGTTAGCACCCTCGCTTACTGCGATTACGCCGTTGGCGATGAGAGCCTTGGCTGCCTCCTCGTTGATTTCGTTCTGAGTAGCTGATGGGAGAGCGATGTCTGCCTTCTCAAACCAAGGCTTAGCACCTGCAACATATTTTACACCATACTTCTCTGCATACTCCTTGATACGGCCACGCTCTACGTTCTTGAGCTCCATGATGTAATCGAGCTTCTCGCGGTCGATTCCGTCTGGGTCGTAGATGTAACCGTCTGAATCTGAACATGTAACTGGCTTAGCACCCAACTGGAGCAACTTCTCCATAGTGTACTGCGCTACATTACCTGAACCTGAAACCAAAACAGTCTTGCCCTTGATGTCAATACCCTTGGTAGCGAGCATGTTGCAGAGGAAGTATACGTTACCGTAACCTGTAGCCTCAGGACGGATCAATGAACCGCCGAACTCCTGACCCTTACCGGTCAAGACGCCCTGGAACTGGTGTGTCAACTTCTTGTACATTCCGAAGAGGTAACCTACCTCACGGCCACCTACACCGATGTCACCAGCTGGAACATCCTCGTCTGGACCCATGTGACGGTAAAGCTCTGTCATGAAAGCCTGGCAGAAACGCATTACCTCGTTGTTGCTCTTGCCACGTGGAGAGAAGTCGGAACCACCCTTAGCACCACCCATTGGGAGAGTAGTAAGAGAGTTCTTGAATGTCTGCTCGAAAGCCAAGAACTTCAAAATACTCAAGTTTACTGACTTGTGGTAGCGAAGACCTCCCTTGTAAGGGCCAATCGCGTTGTTGTGCTGTACGCGGTAACCCATGTTAGTCTGTACGTTGCCCTTATCATCTACCCAAGATACGCGGAACTGGATGATGCGGTCTGGAATGCAGAGACGCTCGATGAGGTTTGCCTTCTCAAACTCTGGGTGCTTGTTGTACTCTTCCTCGATAGTACCGAGAACCTGACTAACTGCCTGAATGTACTCAGGCTCGTTTGGGAATCTTCTTTGGAGATTCGCGATGACTTCTGATGCTTTCATAATCTTTAATCTTTTATTGAGTTTAAATTCTTATTTTTTATTTCTGATTGCAAAGATACATGTTTTTCTCGAAAACACCAACAAAAAGAAAGAAAAAATGCAGAAAAAGTAGAAAAAAGTTATTTTTTAACATTCTTAACCTCGATTTGTAGCGCTTTTGTGTACGCACACCTTATTATATAAGAGACGTTTTTCGGGGTTTAAGCCTTTATCTCCGTTTTATGGAATCTTGCATTCTGACGACTTCTGTTTATCTATCCTGCGCCATAGGGCATAAATGAGCAGGATGATAGCATAGAGACCGATTACCTGAGGCAGACTGATTCTTACGTTTTCGATGCTTGCTCCAGGCAGCATGCTGATCAGTTTTATGGCTGTATTCAAAAACTGGGTGATGCTGGTCAGGGCGCCTGATGTAAGGCTGATGAGTGGGGCGACAACCGGTGCTATGGGCGCCCATAACGTGAGTGGGGAGAACAGGATTAATGCTGCCCCAAGATATAGGATGAGGGTTGCTGCGGGAATGGCGATGTAATTGGTGAGAAGTGAATAGCACGATATTCTGCCGAAGGTGTAGACGATGACCGGAAGGGTTCCTATCTGGGCTGCCAGTGAAACGCAAAGGAGTCCCCATGCCCAACGGAGGAAACGGCTGCGGATGGGGAGGAGGGTGTAAAGGGGTGTGAAGAACAGCAGAATGGAGGCTACTGCCAGGAACGAAAGCTGGAAACTCAACTCGAAAAGATAGAGCGGACTGATGAAGAGCATCAATATATAAGCTGAGGCTAAAGTGTTGAGCGGCAGACCGGTACGATGGAAAGCTAAGCTTAAGCTGTAGGCTGAAAGCATGATGGCTGCACGGACTGCACTTGCCGGCAATCCTATGAGAAAAACGTAGGTCCAGATGGAGATGAGGGACAGGATGATGGTGTAAACTGAGTACTTTCTGCCACCTAGCAGAAAGATGAAAAGCTGGAAGATAATGCCTATATGAAGTCCGCTTACTGCCAAGATGTGACTGGCTCCGGAAATGGAGTAACTGTTTCGGGTGTTCGAGTCGAGTGCGCTCTTGTCACCCAGCGCCATGGCTGCGATGACTGCATAGTCTTGCTGTTTTACGTGAAGGGAAACCAGTTTGCTTTCAATATTGCTTTTATAGCGTTCGGTATTGATTTTAGCCCGTGTGAGGTAAGACAGTTCCTGCCAGTTTTTCAGTTGTGTAGAGGTTTGGGAATCAGCTATTTGCTTACAGGTAAGAAAAGCTCCAAGGCTCAGGATGCATAAATGAATCATCACGCATTGGGAACAGATGAGAAACTGGTGGCTCCTGCTGAAGTAAGCTTTTTTGCTTAAAAACTTAGTAAGGAAAAAGATGATGCTGCCAAGGGCGCATGAAATGATGGAGATGATGAGCCAAAAGCACATGTTGAAATCATCATAGCCCCATTTGGCTATGATGATTCCGATCGTCAGTGTGAGGCTGATGGTCATGAGCGGGGTGAGATGTAGCTCTTTCATCATTCCTCTTTCCTTTTTTAAAAGATAATTTATTTCCTATTTCTTGAATCCGAAGATGCGCTTGATGAATTTCTTCACAGCGTTTTCTTGCTTCTGTGGATTTACGATAGGGGTGTGCTTGCGTGCAGCCGGCTTGTCGCCCTTTTTCTGGGCTACGCCTCTGCCACGGCCGTTGCTGCCTGGGCGAACATTGTTCTCGGTGCCTGGTCGCTGCTGGTTGCTGTTATTGCTGTTATTGCGGCGCTTCTGGCTGTTGCTGTTCTTTGGCTGCTCGCCTGGCTGGGCTGGCTTTCTGTTCTGCTGCTTTGCGTTCGGCTGCCTGTTGCCCTGCTGAGGCTGCTGCTTTGCGTTCTGCTGCCTGTTGCCTTGCTGAGGCTGCTGCTCGTTGTTGCGTGGTGCTTTTTCCTGACGCTCGTTTGGCTTGTTTGGCTTGCGCTTGTGAGAAGTCTGGTCGCGGTCTTTCTGTCGGCGGTTCTTGGCACTGTTCTTTCCGCCCTCTCCGTTTCTGCCGTTACCGCGTCTGTTGTTTCTTCCGTTTGCGCCTTTCTTCTTCGGCTTGTTAAGCTTGATGTATTCAGGACCTTCGCCGCATCCCTCAGGGAGAGGCATTTTGTCTACCACCTTCTCCAGGAACTTCTCTATCTGCTGGAACCAGTACTGGTCTTCTTCGCTCACGAAGGTGATGGCTCTACCATCGCGGTTGGCACGGGCTGTACGGCCGATGCGGTGAACGTAATCTTCTGTATCGTGAGGAACATCGTAATTGATGACCATCTCAATATCATCGATGTCAATTCCGCGCGCCACAATATCGGTAGCTACGAGAACATCATACTGTCCGCTCTTGAACTTGAACATCACATCATCGCGCTCAGCCTGTTCCAGGTCGCTGTGCATGGCTCCGCAGTTTACTCCAATCTGCTGGAGGGAAGCTGCGAGTTGCTTCACCTTGAATTTGCTGCCGCTGAAGACGATGACGCGCTTCAGGTCGCCCGCCTTGAAGATGTCCTTGATGATGGTCATCTTCTGGGTTTCGTAGCATACGTATGCTTCCTGCTTGATTTTCTCGGCTGGCTTGCTGACGGCAAGTTTGATTTCTACCGGATTCTTGAGCAGGGTCTTAGCCAGTTCTTCTATCTTCTCAGGCATGGTTGCCGAGAACATGATGGTCTGGCAGGTCTTTGGCAGTTTTGACGCGATGGTCTTGATGTCGTCAGAGAAACCCATGTCGAGCATGCGGTCGGCCTCGTCAAGAATGAAGAAACTTACCTTGCTGAGGTCTACATTGCCCAGAGAGATATGGGAGATGAGGCGGCCCGGGGTGGCGATGACTACATCGGCGCCCATGCGGAGGCTGCGCAACTCCTGATCGTAACGGTTGCCGTCGTTGCCGCCGTATACGGCTACGCTGCTCACGCCCTGCAGGTAATAGCCGAAGCCTTGCATCGCCTGGTCTATCTGCTGGGCGAGCTCGCGGGTTGGTGACATGATGACGCAGTTGATGGCGTCTTTCGGATAACCGCCGTCATCGAGCTTGCTCAATACTGGCAGCAGATAGGCTGCGGTTTTGCCGGTTCCGGTCTGGGCTACACCCAAGACATCGTGACCTTCTAATATCTCTGGAATGCACTTTTCCTGTACTGGAGTGCATGTGTCGAAGCGCATGTCGTATAATGCGTCGAGCACGTTGTCATTTAAATCTAATTCGTCGAAATACATTCTTTCTATAGTTTATAGTTTACGGTTTATAGTTTATAGGGGGCACGGCTGCTATAAACTATAAACTCTTAATTATTAATTGATAATTACCTAGGTGCCTTGCGGTAGCAGAAGTAGGCTACGATGGCGAAGAGGAAGTTTGGAAGCCACGCTGCCAGAACAGACGGGAAGTTGGCCTGGATGGCGAAGGTGGCAGAAACCGTCTGCAGCATGATGTAGCCGAAACTCAGCGCAAGTCCAACGCCCAATGCTGCTCCCATGCCGCCCTTGCGCTTGCGGGCTGAGAGGGAGACGCCGATGATGGTGAGGATGAACGAAGCGAAGGAAGAGGCGATGCGCTTGTGGTATTCTACCTCGTACTGCACTACGTTGCCCGAACCGCGGTTAATCTGCTTGGAGATGTAATCGCGGAGCTCAGGACTGGTGAAGGTTTCCTGCTGACCCTTGGAATAGACCAGGTCGGTAGGTTCCATCATGATGATGGTGTCCTTCTGGGCTCCGCTCGTAATATGCTCCTTCATGCCCTGGAGCTTGCGGATTTTCCAGTTGCTCAGTTTCCAGTGATACTTGCTGTCGGAAATGGTGTCGTACTGGATGTCCATCGCTGTAAGGTGGCTTACGAGTTTCTTGTCCTGGAACTTGTCGAGACAGAATCCGTAGCCGCGTTTCATGCTGTTGTCGTAATGCTGCATATAGGCAATCACTCCCTTGTCTACCTGCAGCTGTACATTCTCGGCACTGGTATTCTTCTTCTTGTTCTTGTACATCGTCTCGAAGTTCTGCCTGATGACGGTTCCGTGGGGAATGACGTAGGCTGAAAGCCCGAAGGAGAGGGCTGATAGCAGCACGCAGGTAATCATGTATGGGCGGAGGAGACGCTTGAAGGATACTCCCGACGCCAGGATGGCGATGATTTCGGAATTGCTTGCCAGCTTGCTGGTGAAGAGAATGACCGCCACGAACACGAACAGCGCACTGAAGAGGTTGGCAAAATAGGGCACGAAGTTGGCGTAGTAATCGAAGATGATTGCGCGCGCCGGTGCATGGTGCTCTGTGAATTTTGACAGGTTCTCGTTGAAGTCGAAGACGATGGCGATGGAGATGATCAGGGCGATGGAGAAGAAATAGTAGCCCAGAAACTTCTTGATAATGTACCAGTCGAGCTTCTTGATGTACCTGAACGGGTTGAGAAACCGGAATATGCGCAGGAACCGGAGCTTGTGAGCCAGCCAGCGCACAGCCCTGATGAGCCACCCGAACTTGCGGGAAGCCCATCGGCCGGTGCGGTAGAGCCGGCGGTGTTTTCTTATTTTCTTAAAATCTTTCATGATGCTTGCTTACTTAAATTCTTCGGCCAAGCTGGTCGATGATGGAATTCTTCCATGCCACGAAATCGCCCTGCTCGATATGATGGCGGGCATCGGTCACGAGGCGCAGATAGAAAGAGAGGTTGTGGATGCTGGCTATCTGCATCGCCAGCAGCTCCTGGGCCTTGAAGAGGTGGTGGAGGTAGGCCTTCGTGGTTACGAGGTCGATGTCGCAGCCGTCTGGATCTACCGGACTGAAGTCTTTCTCCCACTTCTTGTTGCGCATGTTCATCGTGCCCTGATAGGTGAAGAGCATGGCGTTGCGGCCGTTGCGGGTCGGCATTACGCAGTCGAACATGTCTACGCCGCGCTCGATGGCTTCGAGGATGTTCTGCGGGGTTCCTACGCCCATCAGATATCTCGGCTTGTCTTTCGGCAGGATTTCGTTCACTACTTCTATCATCTCATACATCACCTCGGTAGGCTCTCCTACGGCAAGTCCGCCGATGGCATTTCCGTCGGCTCCCTTGTCGGCAATGTATTTGGCTGCTTCGCGGCGCAGGTCCGGGAAGGTGCAGCCCTGAACGATAGGGAAGAGACTCTGCTGATAGCCGTAGAGGGGCTCGGTTTCGTTGAACCGCTTGATGCAGCGGTCTAGCCAGCGCTGGGTGAGCATGAGGCTGTTCTTGGCGTACTGGTAATCGCTCTGTCCCGGTGGACATTCATCGAAGGCCATCATGATGTCGGCTCCGATGATGCGCTCGGTGTCCATTACATTCTCCGGTGTGAAGAAGTGCTTGCTGCCGTCGATGTGGGAGCGGAACTCGCAGCCTTCTTCCTTGAGCTTGCGGATGCCGGTGAGCGAGAAGACCTGGAAGCCGCCGCTGTCGGTGAGGATAGGACGGTCCCAGCCGTTGAACTTGTGCAATCCGCCTGCTGCCCTGATGACGTCAAGACCTGGGCGTAGGTAGAGGTGATAGGTGTTTCCGAGGATAATCTGTGCCATGACCTGCTTCTTGAGTTCCTCGAAGTGGACGCCCTTCACGCTTCCTACGGTTCCTACGGGCATGAAGATTGGGGTCTTGATCTGTCCGTGGTCGGTGGTGATGATGCCTGTACGCGCATCGCTCGCTTTATCTGTTACTTGTAATTCAAATTTCATTTCTATTCTTTTTTATCATTTTCCTCAATGCTGAAGTCTGTAGGGTTTTTCACCTTCTCGTCGGTCAGCGCGAACTGCCAGACGTCAGCCACATTCTCTACATAGTGGAAGTCTACGCCCTTGAGATATTTCTCCGGTATTTCCTCTACGTTCTTCTGGTTCTCCCTGCACATCACGATGTGCTTGATTCCTGCCCGCTTGGCTGCCAGAATCTTCTCCTTGATTCCGCCTACCGGGAGCACTTTGCCGCGGAGGGTTATCTCGCCGGTCATGGCTGTGTTGGCACGCACCTTGCGCTGGGTGATGGCTGAGGCGATGCTGGTGGCGATGGTGATTCCGGCAGAAGGACCGTCTTTCGGGGTGGCTCCCTCAGGCACGTGGATGTGGATGTTCCACTGCTCGAAGATGCGGTAGTCTATCTGCAGCAGGTCGATGTGCGACTTGACGTATTCCAGTGCGATAATGGCTGATTCCTTCATCACGTCGCCCAGGTTTCCGGTCAGGGTGAGCTTCCCTGCCTTGCCCTTGCTGAGCGAGGTTTCGATGTAGAGGATTTCGCCGCCCACTGAGGTCCAGGCAAGTCCGGTTACTACTCCTGCATAGTCGTTGCCCTGGTAGATGTCGCGGTTGAACGGCGGATTGCCCAACAGGTCTTTTACTTCGGCAGGGGTGATGGTGTAGTTTTTCAGCTCCTGGTCGCAGGCAAGTTTGTAAGCCATCTTGCGCAGACTCTTGTCAATCTGCTTCTTCAGCTGTCTTACGCCGCTCTCCCGGGTATAGTGCTCGATGATGAACTCGAGGGCATTCTTGTTGAAGCTTACCTTCGGCGAAACCTTGTCGAGTCCGGTGCTTTCCAGCTCTTCCGGTACGAGGTGGCGCTTGGCAATCTCTGTCTTCTCTTCGGTGATGTAGCCGCCTACTTCTATCAGCTCCATACGGTCGAGGAGCGGACGCGGAATGACGCTCAGGTCATTGGCTGTGGCGATGAAGAGCACCTTGGAGAGGTCGTAATCCATATCGAGATAATTGTCGTGGAAGGCATTGTTCTGTTCCGGGTCCAGCACTTCGAGCAGGGCTGATGCTGGGTCGCCGTTGAAATTGCTCTGCGCCACCTTGTCAATCTCGTCGAGGATGAAGACCGGATTGCTGCTGCCTGCCTTCAGCATGTTCTTGATGATGCGGCCCGGCATGGCTCCCACATAGGTGCGGCGGTGACCGCGGATTTCGGCTTCATCGTGCAGACCGCCCAGCGACATGCGTACATACTTGCGCTTCATGGCTGCTGCGATGCTCTTGCCCAGACTGGTCTTTCCTACGCCCGGAGGACCGTAGAGGCAGAGGATAGGACTCTTGCCGCCGCCGTTCAGTGCTCTTACGGCGAGGAATTCCAGGATGCGCTCCTTCACATTCTCCATGCCGTAGTGGTCGTGGTTCAGAATGCGCTTGGCACGGGTCAGACTGAGGTCGTCCTGGGTGTAGGAGTTCCAAGGCAAATCTACCATGGTCTGCAGGAATCCTATCTGTATCGAATAGTCAGGACTCTGTGGGTTCAGGGTGTCGAGCTTGGCAATTTCTTTCTTGAAGATTTTGGCAGTTTCCTCGCTCCAGTTCTTCTTTTTCGCCTTCTCCAGAATCTCCTTCTTCTCCGGACTGGCGTTGCCTTCTCCCAGTTCTTCCCTGATGTTCTTGATCTGCTGCTTGAGGAAGTATTCCTTCTGCTGTTCATCGAGGTCGTAGTGGGTTTTGTTCTCAATCTCAGTCTGGATGCGTAGCAGATGGCGCACCTTGTTAAGGGATCTGATGGCAATCATGATGCGCTCGCTGAGATTTTCCTCTTTCAGCATCTTGATTTTATCCTCGATGGAGAAAGGGAGGAGGGAGCACATGAAGTTGCACTGCATGTGAATGCTCGAGAGTTCGTTGATGGCCTGGATGGCCTCATCAGTATAGTTGGCGCTTGATTTGATATAGTCTGTCGCTTCGTAATGGAAGTTCTCGTAGAGCATTCTGAAGAGTTCATCGTTGTTCTCGTCAGGCCATTTCTCCGGAAGACTTTTTACGTCAATTACTGTGTAAGGCTCTTTTTGAACGAGATGTTTCATCTGACATCTGCCCAGACCCTGGATGATGATGCTCATCTGCTCTGTGCCAGGCATCTTGATCACCTTGATGAGTTTGGCGAAGACGCCTACAGGGTAGAGGTCTTCTTCGTAGGGCGATTCTGTATCTTTGTTCTTCTGGCAGAATACGCAGAATATGGTGTCTGGTTTCTTTTCCAGCATCCGGACGAGATTCAGACTTTCCTTTCTGCCCACAACGATAGGGGTCATGTTGGTTGGGAAAACTACAATATCTCGCATGCAGAGGGTAGGGTACAAGCCTTCTTCCTGGTCTTCGATCAGGGTTTTCGGGTCGCCCTCGTAATCTGCAATCATTTGTATTCGGGTACTTGTTCTTCTATTATCCATTTTGTTATGATTTCTATTTTCCGTGCAAAGGTACTCATTTTTTATGAAATATCGTGGAAGATGATAGATTATTTAATAATAAAATTGCTTTTTCTATATATTAATACCCGTTTTTATAGATGTAAGTAACTGCTTTTGCAGGTGGAAGTGGCAATTTCTGCTGCTTGCGATAAAATAAATCGGCGGCGCATTCGTTTTCTTCTGTAAAGAGACAGAAGAATTTATGGGTAATTTTCGATTTAAACAGTTTGAGATAGATCAAGACCGTTGTGCCATGAAAGTGGGAACTGACGGCGTTTTGCTGGGCGCATGGGCGCAAGGTGGCAGGCGGATTCTGGACATTGGTTCCGGAACGGGATTGATTTCGCTCATGATGGCGCAGCGTTTTCCTGAAGCTGAGGTTGTGGGGATTGATATGGATGCTGATGCCTGCGGACAGGCGAGGGAGAATGTGATGGCAAGTCCGTTTCGCGACAGGGTGGAAATAGAATGCTGCAGACTGCAGGATTTCGGGGAAGCTTCGGAAGCTGCTGAGGCTTTGGAAACTGCTGAAGGTTTGAAGGCTGCCGGTGTTTTTGATGCGATAGTGAGCAATCCTCCGTTCTTTGTAGATGGCTTGAAAAATCCGGACAGTAAGAGGACGATGGCGAGACATACGGACAGTCTTCCGTTCCGCGATTTGTTTGCGGGTGTAAAACGGTTACTTTCTGATGACGGTATTTTCTCTGCAATTGTTCCCGTAGAAGTAGTGGAGCAGTTTGTTGCAGAGTCTTGTATATTAGGTTTTTATCTTATACGGAAGTGTGGTGTAAAGACGGTAGAGCGCAAGCAGCCCAAGCGCTTTATGCTGAGTTTTGCCAAGCATCGCATTTCGCCTTATGAAGAGCATGTTGAAACGATGATGGATTCGCAGGGAAACCGCTCGGAATGGTATAGGAAAATAACGGAAGAATTTTACCTTAGTGATTAATGAACTCAAGTTTCGCATATAAGCTCCACACGCCCTGAAAGGGCAGAAGCTCCTAGCCCAGGGCGTATGGGGTGTGGCTTATGGCACACCCTCACTAATCACTACTCACTAATCATTATCTAAATCTAAAGGTTCAGCTTCTTCTGTACCAGTTTGCTGATAGCTTCTACTCTTTTGCTCTGGCGCTGGATATCTTTATGAATATCATCGCGCACGGCATTGATGTCGTTGAAGAAATCGGCAAAGGCAGACTGAATCATGTTCGGCTTGCGGTCGTTCTTGTTGGCAAATGGGTTCACCAGCATCTTGATTCCCTTTTCTTCCAGGTGAACATCAATCTCTGCACCCGTCATCACAGGGTCGCCATCATAATGGATTACGCCTGGCTGACTGCGGGTGATATGGAGCTTCTTGCAGCGGAACGACTTGATCTTCGAGTTCTTGTCCAACGTCTTGTTGAACATGTCGAAACTTACCTGAGGCGCCTCGATTACATCGAATGGTTCCATGATGACGACATCCATCAAACCGTCGCTCATGGATGCTTGAGGGGCAATATAGGCATTGTTGCCATACTGAGATGCGTTGGCGCAGGAAATGAGGAACGCCTTATACTGCTTGGTGCCCGTCTCGTCCTCCAGCGTGTAAGTCTCAGGCTTATACTTCAATCCCTCGCGCAGGATGTTTTCGGCATAAGTGATAGGACCACGCTTGCCGCTCTCGGCAAACTTCATGCTGACGAAAGCGTCAAAGCCCATGCCGCAGGTGCAGAAGAACGGGTGGTCGTTGATGACACCATAATCCAGATCTCTAATCTGGCATTGGTTGATGACCTCTATGCATTTCTTCAGGTTCATCGGGAGCAGCAGATGTCTTGCCAGTCCGTTGCCTGAACCGCAAGGCAGAATGCCGAGGGCAGTATCGGAGTGAACCAGTGAGCGGGCCACCTCGTTGACGGTTCCGTCGCCACCAACCGCCACAACCACATCTACATGGTTGTTCTTCGCTTCGGTGGCAATTTCCGAAGCGTGCCCAGCTCTTTCAGTCATTCTTATCTCGTACTCAAAAAGCTCTTTGTCCAAAACAGAATCTATCAGACTGGGAACTGCCGCCTTGCTGGCTGTTCCTGAAATCGGATTCATGATGAAAAGTATCTTTTTCTTCATTATATAGTCAAGAGTTTGTAAAATTTAGGCTGCAAAAGTAATAAAAATACCCAAAATAACAAGAAATATCGATTAAAAAAACTATAAAAGTAAACTTTCTTATGAAAAAAGCCATTTATTGAGTTCTTTTTTGTATCTTTGCACCCTGAAACTTAGAAAAATATAAAAAAAGATAATAAAGTACACCTATTAATAATGGGACAATTACAAGAAAGATACAAGAATTATCGTGAACCTCAGAAGTATATGGCTGCCGGTGTGTATCCATATTTCCGCGAGATCACAAGTAAGCAGATGACAGAGGTAACCGACATCGATGGTCATAAAATCCTGATGTTCGGTTCTAATGCTTATCAAGGTTTGACTAACGACCAGCGTGTTATTGATGCAGCAAAGGCTGCGCTCGACAAGTATGGTTCTGGTTGTGCAGGAAGCCGTTTCCTCAATGGTACGCTCGATTTGCACGTGCAGCTCGAAAAGGAGCTTGCTGAGTTTATGGGCAAGGATGAAACTTTGTGTTTCTCTACAGGATTCTCTGTAAATCAGGGTGTCTTGGCTTGCGTAGTAGGTCGTAACGACTATATTATCTGCGATGACCGCGACCACGCAAGTATCGTAGATGGCCGCCGCCTCTCATTCGCTACCCAGCTTCACTACAAGCACAACGATATGGAAGATTTGGAGCGCGTGCTCTCTAAACTCCCTGAGGAGGCTATCAAGCTCATCGTTGTGGACGGTGTGTTCTCTATGGAGGGCGACCTGGCTAACTTGCCTGAAATCGTTAAGCTCAAGCATAAGTACAACTGCTCTATCATGGTAGACGAGGCTCATGGTCTTGGCGTATTCGGCAAGCAGGGTCGTGGTGTATGCGACCACTTCGGTCTGACCGATGAGGTAGACCTCATTATGGGTACATTCTCTAAGAGTCTGGCTTCTATCGGCGGTTTCATCGCATCAGACAAGGATACGATCAACTTCCTCCGTCACAACTGCCGTACTTATATCTTCAGCGCATCTAACACTCCAGCTGCCACAGCAGCAGCTCTCGAGGCTCTCCACATTATTCAGAATGAGCCAGAGCGTTTCGAGAATCTCTGGGATGTAACCAACTATGCCTTGAAGCGTTTCCGCGAGGAAGGTTTCGAGATTGGCGAGACAGAGAGTCCTATCATTCCTCTCTACGTACGCGATGCTGAGAAGACATTCGTTGTTACCAAGATGGCTTACGATGCAGGTGTGTTCATCAACCCTGTTATTCCTCCAGCTTGTGCTCCTCAGGATACATTGGTACGTTTCGCACTCATGGCTACTCATACAAGAGAGCAGGTTGAGCAGGCTGTCCAGATCTTGAAGAAGATTTTCGTAGAAGAGGGAATCATCAAGTAAAATCAGATTTCTGATTTAAAAGTTCAGCAAGTATTGTTGCGGTTCTTTGCCGCTACTATATATAACAGAACTTTTGCATGTGGTTCAAGTACGGGCTGAAGGCCCAAAAGCTCCTAGCCCAGGGCATCGCCCTGGGTATAATGGCAATCAGCAAGGCGCCCTGTAAGGGCAAAAGCTTTATGTTTTGCCTGGAGTTTTAAAGCTTTTGCCCTTACAGGGCGATAGGCTAGCGCCCGTAATACCCGAAAGTGTAAAATGAACTGTGTCAAGGCTGTTAGATAAAGTTCGAAGATAGATACAATTTGCTGTGGATTTGTTATATTTAAACCGATAAATCGAAATTTAGCATGAAACTGATAAAAATACAGTCAAGCAAAGACCCGCTGATAGCGCAAGTTCCAGAGCTCTACGAGTCTGCTTTTTCCGAAGCGGAGAGAACTGACACTGAACGTTTCCTGTGGATGATAGACCACTGCCAGGAAATGTCTTTTTATGCCATCACTGAAGATGACGACTTCTGCGGTATGGCTGTAGTATTTGAATTAGGCATATGTCGTTATCTCCTGTATTTGGCTACGCTTGACATCCACCGTAACAAGGGTTTGGGCGCATTGACGCTGAAACTCCTGAGGGAAGAGACCAATTTGCCGATAATCGGGGAAGTGGAGCCTCCAACTGATGACATCACACGCCGACGCATCGCCTTCTACGAGCGTAACGGTTTTCATGTTGAGTTGGAGGATCCCAGAATCCTGAATGACGCACACCTCGACCCCTCCTGTGTCCTTATGCTTATCAGTACCCACCCTCTTTCCGATGCCGACGAATGCCAGCGCAGAGTGGTAGACACGGTATACAAGCCTATGCAGGCAGAGGAGGTATAACTCTGAACCATCATAAATTCGAATTTTATGGTAACTTGTTTTGATGTATGTGAGATTCTTGAAATGC
>OOBM01001313.1_pt1 | contig 14276 bp, 8 predicted proteins | sample 1671581 | NCBI WGS metagenome assembly OOBM01 (sample SAMN06348171, study PRJEB24527) | human gut metagenome
AGCGTCTGGCAGAGCAGAGCTTTGGAGAGGACATTCTGACGGTCAAACTTCAGAATTTCTGTACAATCGATGAGATTGCAAAAGAAGCCGGTGGATTTGATTTTATTCTTGCAGATTTCGGGGGATCGTTCATGCAGATCGACAATCTGAAGCGTGGTTTTTCTTTCCGTGCAGACGGACCGCTTGATCTTCGCCTGAATCAGGAAAAGGGAATCAGCGCGGCAGAGCCAGATCCACAAAAATGTGCTGGCGGTTAAGGCATGCGTCCGTCCTATATGCTAAAAATGAAGATTCTGTGAAGCGAATCAAAAGTATTGACAGTAAAACAAAGAATTATTACAATAAGCCTATCATAAAGATATGTTAAACGAGGCTGTTACAGTAGATAAATGAACTGCTCCCCGTCAAGTAGACAATTGAAAAAATATAAATTTTTCGGGGATGTGAAAAAACTCGATTGAGTTTTTTCGCATCTCCCTTTTTGTACCTGTTGTGTATAAATGACTGAAATCATGCGCAAAGAAAGCGCACTTCCCCTACCCCATAGAAATTCTTTTTTTGAATCTATGCGGCAGTTCTGTTTCTCATCTTTTTTTTCTGATATTTATATAGATTGTGGCCTATCGCCACAAGTAAAACTTCCAGTTTGACTGAATGAATACCTCTTCGGACAATTCTCTTGTACCAACGGTCGTTTATCATAATTCCGAAAGTCAAGTGTTCATAATGACGCTGTTCTTTGGATTTTCGCTTTCCACTTCCGTAAACAAATGTACTTGTATCCAGTTCCCATAAAAGTACTAGCTGCTCAACGATTTCATTCAGATAATCCGGTACATACTTAGTTACCAGTGAACCAATGGTATTTAGATAATGCAAACAATACTTGATGAAATTCCATGTTAAACGATGCTGTAGGCTTCAAACATAGTTGAAAGCTTTAATTATTTAAAGTTTTTGACTTTAAACCATAAAAGTACTTGCGTTTAAGGGTTAATATGGGCTATACTATTATGGTATCTGTCCGGGAATCAGGCTGTTGTAGATGACGTGAGCAGCATGTATCTCGGATGTTGTGAGTATGGAAGAGGGTTTAAAGTATGATAGTTACTCTGATTGAGAAAGTATATAGTTTTCTGTGGGGAGATCTGGTGCAGATTCCACTGCCGGGCGGCAGCACTCTGGGGATTTCGCTTCTGATTATATTACTGATTCCTACAGGAATTTATTTTACGGTTCGGACGCGTTTTCTGCCGATTCGCCTGTTCCCGGATATGGTGCAGGCACTGGTTGAGAAGAAACAAGAAAAAAACAGTCTGTCTTCATTTCAGACACTGATCGTTTCGACGGCAACCCGTGTCGGTATGGGAAATCTGGTCGGTGTTGTTGCGGCAATTTCGGCAGGCGGCGCCGGTGCGGTTTTTTGGATGTGGGTGACGGCAATTATCGGTTCATCAACAGCTTTTATTGAAGCGACACTGGCACAGCTTTATAAAGAAAAAGATCCGCTGTACGGAGGTTACCGCGGCGGTCCGGCGTATTATATTCATGCATATGTAGAAGAAAAACAGAAGAAAAAGAGAAACAAAGTGGTGATTTCTGTGTTGTTTGCAATCTCCGGTCTGCTCTGCTGGTGCGGTATCAGTCAAGTGATCAGTAATTCTGTTGTTTCTTCATTTAAAAATGCATTTTCCATTCCGCCGATCTATATGACGGTAGTACTTGTTGCTGTGGCTGCTGTGATAGTGCTTCGTAAAGATGCGACAGTTAAGATCCTGGATATGGTAGTGCCGGTCATGGCGGTATGCTATTTTGTAATCACGATTCTGATCATTGTGATGAATCTTGGAAGTTTGCCGGGTGTTTTTGCAAGAATTTTTGAGGAAGCATTTGGATTCCGACAGGCAGCAGCCGGCGGTTTTGGCGCAGTCCTAATGAATGGAATCAAACGTGGACTGTTTTCGAATGAAGCAGGTTCCGGATCTGCTCCGTGTGCGGCAGCAGCGGCAGAATGTGACCAGCCGGTCAAAGCCGGATTGGTACAGGCGCTCGGGGTATTTGTGGATACGATCGTGATCTGCAGCTGTACAGCATTTATCATGCTGCTTGCGCCGGAAGAAAAAGTTACAGGACTTTCCGGAATGGATCTTCTGCAGACAGCAATGGAACATCATCTTGGCCGTTTTGGTGTGATCTTTATTGCGGCGACGCTGTTTTTATTCAGTTTTTCGACGTTTCTGGGCATCCTTTTTTATGCGAGATGCAATGTTGCATATCTTTTCGGAGATAACTGGGCTTCACAGATTGCATACAAAGTACTGGCGCTTGTGATGCTGTTCATCGGCGGCCTTGCAGCATATACATTTGTGTGGGATCTTGGTGATGTTGGAATCGGACTGATGACGATCTTTAATATCATCATTCTTTACCCACAGGGTGAGAAGGCTCTGAAAGAACTGAAAGAATACGAAAAAGAAAAAAGAAAATGAAAACATCGCGGACGTTCAAATCAAATGGCAGAATCTATATGGAAAAGCATAATGACAATACACTTAAGTATGACCGTGAACCGTTTACGGTAGAAGTTGGAAATACAGAAGACATTGATAAAATCGCAGATATTCTCCGTGAGCTTGGAGACCATTATCTGGAAGAAGATGTAGCATCTATTCCGTTATCACTCACTGCTTATATGAAAGTCACATCTTTTAATCCAGTTGTATATGAAGTTTGCTACATGGATAAAGAAAGAAAACAGAGGACAGTAGAAGAGGAGAAACTTCGAAAAGAAGCAGTACAGGAACTTCTGATATACCAGGGGTAATTTTCGAACATTTTTGGGGGATGTGAAAAAAACAATTGAGTTTTTTCACATCCCCTTTTGTTATCCGAGAAGTCGGGGCACTTCTCGAAACCCAACTGCTTTGCAGTTTGGGTTCGATTTCTCGGGACGCTAAAGCGCCCCTCGGTCGTGCCAGAGCCAAGGTCCACTGGACCTTGTGGCACCCGGCTCGCTCTCTTGTTATTAAAAAGGATATCCGTCTGGATATCCTTTTTTTATTACCGAGAAGTGCGATGCACTTCTCTAACCCATGCTGTTTTACAGCAAGGGTTCGATTTCTCGGAGTGCTAAAGCTCTCCTCGGTCGTGCCTGTGCCAAGGTCCACTGGACCTTGTGGCACCCGGCTCGCGCTCTTGTCAAAAAGAGCTGCCACACTAATCTGATCAATCAGTGTGACAGCCCAAATTTTAATTATAAACTTCTTTATATATTATTGATACTCTTTAATGAAACTTTGCATTGAATCTGATATTTCTAAGCCAATATTTATCAGCTAAATCTCCATGTGCATCAAATCTATAGCATATAGCATCCACATCTGAAATATTTATAGAATACGTGTAAGTTAATGTTTTACCATTATTCTTCTTTATATCTATATCTTTTTCTGCAAATCCATACCAGCTCTGGTTAGAAGCTTTCCTATACGTTATATCCATATCTGCCCATCCATCTTTGTCCATATCAAGCTTATATGTAATAGTAAATGTCATTGTACTGCATACGCGCTTTAACTCTTCCAAATTCATTCCATCCATATATATAACATTGGTACGTCCACCATCTGTTGATGAATTACCTGCCTGGCTTCCACCTATCATAAAATGGAACTTGACTGGTGTTTCTTTGCTATCATCTGTAACATGATAGCTGTTATATGTGCTATAGTTAAACTCTACCTTAAGCCAGCTTGCATACAATGTCACTTCACCTTCGCATGCCAGATTAGATGCTGATGCTCCTGGAAGATATATAACTGCTCCACCATCCTCAACACTCCAGCCCATAAACCTGTAGCCGCTTCTTGTAGTGACTGGCAGTTCATATTCTTTATCATATGTACAAACCATATCATCAGGCTTTTCACCGGCACCTGTATCAAAATGTACAGTATATTCATTCGCTGTCCATACTGGATACAGAGTGATTCTTTCGCCATCACCTGACTTAAGTCTGCTTATAACCTCACCAGGCTCATACTTCTTCTCGCCGCCTGCTTCAACAGACCAGCCTGCAAATGTATAACCAGGTCTTACAAACTTATTATCCTCTATAGCTGCCTCAGCTGTATACATAAGTGACATTTCTTTCATAGAACCTGTTGTTCCATCACCATAAGGTATAAACTGTACAGTATAGCTGTTTTCCTTCCAGTTAGCTGTATATATCCTGTCACCTGTAGAACCTGTTGTTATAACTACTTCTTTACTTGTACCATCTATGCCTGTTCCACTCCAGCCTGTAAACGTATAACCTTTACGCACTGGTGTCTTAAGTGTAATAACACTGCTGTCAACCTCATAAGTACCTGGGTTATCTGCTTCTCCACCATTCAGATTATACACTATCTTATATACATCTTTACTCCACTTTGCTGTAAGAAGCATATTTTCTGCCGGCATGCGGTCTGGAATATCCTTATCCCAGCCTGTAAATGTGTAACCCTTCTTAACCGGAGCAGCAGGAGCGCTTATAGCTGTATCATAATCCTGTGTTATAGAGTCTATCTTACTTCCACCATCCGTTTTAAAGCTTATAGTAAACTGTGCTATATTCCAGCCTGCAGTATATGTTATATCTTCATCCGGCATAGTTTCTGCTATATCTTTATCCCAGCCTGTAAATATATAACCTTTTCTTACTGGCTGTCCTACAGATAACTTAGTACCATATCTGTACTCATAAACTCCATCATTTTCTCCATTGTTATACTTTAGTGTAAGCTTATGTATATTTCTCTTATAGTAGTACTTAATAATCTTTGTACTGTCTGTAACCTTTACGGACTGTTTTTGTGGAGATGTAAAGCCCTTAACATTTTTCACATCAGGAGTGACTGTACTTTCTACATCAGTTGTATAAACCTGTCTGTCTGTAAGCTCATATCCGCTTCCATCTATTTTTTCCATATAATGTTCAACAGTATAATTAACCTTTGACATATCCCACTTTGCATAAAGCGTTATATTCTCTTTAGGCATAACACCATTAAAGCTGTTTGTACACTCCTTATCCGTATACCAGCCAGCAAATGCATAACCATCTCTTACAGGAACCTGTGTAATAACCTTTGTTCCCCACTTAACTGCCTGCTTGTTATTCTCAAGCTTGCCTCCTGTTGTATCATATGTAATATCATATGTACTTCTGTCATAGTATACTTTAAGAACAAGACTGCCATCCGCCTTTACTATACCAGAAGGTATATCTTTTACGATATAACTGCCTTCATCATAATCCGCAGCTGCAGCTGTAACATTCTGTCCTGTTGTTCCCTTTGATATGCCAGCCTTATCTATCACATAGCCGCCATTCTCATCTTCAAGATAATACTTTGTTGTATACACAACATCATCTGACTCTTTCCATATAGCTGTATAAGTCACATCTCTTGCAGGAACTGTATAACTTACTTCTGGTTCCCATCCTGCAAACTCATATCCTGGTCTGTATACGGAAGGTGTCGGCATCTGTGTTCCATATGTGTAGCTGCCCTCAGAAACTGTCTCTCCTTCTGATACAAACTTAACATTATACTTGTTTCTTGCATAATAGTAGTTAAATCTTGTGCTTCCATCAGCCTGCACTACATATGATAATACAGGTGGTGTAATAAATCCGCTTCTTTCTGAAGGCTGTACTGTTACCGTATCATCAGTCTTTGCAGTTTCTGTACGTATAGATGCCATACTATATACGCCATCTGTGCCTTCTACATAGTCAGCAACACTATATGTCATATCTGCTGCTTCCCACTTAGCATATACTATTCTATCCTCATTAGGCATAGTATCTGGTATTTCATACTTCTTAGTAAGAGCTTCATCCTCATACCAGCCTGCAAATGTGTAACCAGTCTTAACCGGATCCTCAGGTTTAGCTACTTCTTTTCCATACTTAGCCACTACTGTATCTACTATAGAGCCTCCATTAGTCTGGAATGCTATATAATATCCATCTCTTAAGTTATCCCAGTGAAGAGAGATTCTTCTTGTAATAGGTTTAGTATTGAAGGAACCCTTCTGGCTCTTCCATGTTATTATCATCTCTCCGTCCTGCTCTGGTTTATCACCTGGGTCAACAGTTATGACATTGGTTAATGGGTCATATGTAAATGCAGGATTAGTCATTGTAATAGCATAGTATCTGCTGTCATCAGCAAATATCTTGTTGGAATACTCACCATCGTCAAGACCTTCCTTCATATCCAGATACTGCATACTAAAATATGTTTCCGGTATACGCACTGCCTTAATATCACGCTTAAGTTTTATATCCTTATACTCTTCCTGGTCATGTGTGAAATCGCATACATTTTCAACAATACCTACACTGTATAAAGGCCACTGCTTCTCAAAAAGTGTCGGATTATAACTGAACGTTCCTGCCAAAGCCTGTGCGAGGAAATCAACCTGCATATATACGCCTACTTCCATATATATCGCTCCCATAGAGCTGCTGTTTCTTCCCTCTGATGCCGCATACTTAAGCTGATAGTATAGATATCCCCATATCTGTGCGTATCCACCAACCTCTGCCGAAAATCCTACACTGGCAAGCTTCGTTGATATAAGACCAACACTGACACTCAGACGTATACCAGCTCTTATGCCTATAGTTCCTATAGCATATACAGAGAGCTCATACTTTTCTTCACTTAAATCTATAGTATCACTTGTAACATTTTTACTGAATACCATTATGCTGTATACATACCTTTTACCATTCTGGTACCAGTATGTCATTCCCATGGATATATTAACATTAGCCGATACTACGAATTCAACATCAAAATCTACATCTATGATCCCTATAACCCTTACATGTGATGATGTGAGCGACTTCGTGTATAAATCCACCCAGTCAGATTCATTTTCAAGCATATCAGAATATCTCTCGGCAAGACTTTTTGCCACTGATATTTCCTTGTCATCCTCTGAATCATCTTCATTATCATCTTTCTTTAAGTCATTTATATCTTCCAGCCTTGTTGATATATCAGAATTCTCAGAAATATATGTAGTTCCAAGCTCCATCATATTCTTTAATTCTTCTGCTATTTTATTGACTACTATATCAAGCTTTGTTGAATCTTCATCTTCTTCGTCATCGCCTTCTGCTGTTTTTACATCAACATTAAAATTAATGCCTGTATAATCATAAAGATCCAACGAAACTGCAACTCTGTAATCGTCTATATAAGGTATTATATCCTCCCACTTTTTCCATACAGCTTTACCGCTTACATTGATATTCATCTTTACTTCCTGCTCAAACGCAGCAGAAACAACTACCTTCATATTAGAGAACTCAATCTCTACACCAATATCAAGTGCAAGCCTTAATCCACTTATATTATCAAAGTGCTTAAGCTTTGTTGAAAGATCTGCTTTTATATGATCGATGCTTACAGATGGTTTATTATCATCTGCATATGCTGCTATACCATCGTCAACTGACTGCATAGCATAATCATCTTCTTCATCATTGACTGCACTGACACTTATATCAGCTGAAAGTCTGTCTGATAAGTATTCTTTCAGCTCCTGGTAAGAATCTGTCATAACAACAGCCTTTGCGACTTCATTGGCAACACTCTGTGCAAACCCACTATCTGCTGCCTGCTGTTCAACACTTCTTTCAATCTCGTTAACATCCTGGTTCTTTAATATATCATCACCTTTGATGTTGTCTGTCTGATATATATCCATAGCTGCCTGTACTTCTTCCCAGGTAACCATATTGTATAAAATTATATAATCTGTATCTGTTTTAGAAACCTCTGTTATAACTGCATACTGGATATTATCCTCTGTATCACTATATAAAGCCAGATAATCCCCATTATCTATAGTTGTATTTTCACCTAGTGACGGATTATCATCTGTACTGTTAGTATCATTATTATAAGACAGCTTGTCCTGTGCTATCGTGACACTATTGTTATCAGCATCATTGTCTTTATCATCTATCATATTAACAGGAAGTACATCAGGAACAAAAAGTATTTCCTTAGCTGCAAGTCCCCTGTATGAATAACTGCTTCCATCTACCGCAATTATCTCAAAAAATGACACATCATCATCTGAAACTGATGTTGTATCAAGTGAAGGAATAACATTTCCTTCATATACAGCTATCTTATCTCCTAAGCTTAATGTACCCTGTACATATGTAAAGCTTCCTGTAACCTTTGTTGAATCTGTTATAGTTCCATCAACACCAACTGTCATGGCAGAAACAGATATATTATCTACTGACTTGCCATCAACCATAAGATTGCTAAGACTGCCTGAACTTATATACTTTATATCCTTATTCAGCCCGGCATTTTTCACCTCTGGCTTATAAACAGTAAAATCGTACTCTCTTATAGTTGTATCATAACCTGTAAAGTATAATCTGTCATCATTAAGCTCAAGACGATATGAACTGCCCTGCTGCCAGCCTGTATTGCTTTCTACTGAAAATGTATATTCTCCATCTAAAACAGCCTTTGCAGACACAACTGCTGATGTCTCATCAGACAGGTCACTTGTATTCTTTATTGTTATAAGGCTTCTTACATCATCCTGTGTAAGACTGCCTGTCTTATCACTTACAGTTATTGAAAAACTATCTGCATCAACATCATAACTTCTTGCAAATGATTCAAGGCTTACAGTCCTTAACTCCTGTGTGTCAGTCCATGCTGCATACAACACTACATCGCTTAACAGCCTGTCCTCTGAGCTTACATAATCTGTACATGTCGAATCATAACACCAGCCAAGAAATACTGCACCTTCCTTTCCAGGTGATGGAAGCTGCGAAAGCTTAGTACCAGCTTCAAAGGTCTCTTCCGTCAGTTCTACGCTGCCCTGCTGTTCATCCTTATTCTTTGAATAAAGAGTTCCTCCGTTTGTAACATACTTTATATTATAATTAGTTGTTTCAAAGGATATATCAAATGTAAGACTGTCTGAATATGTACCAGCATACTCCGGTGCCTCTGTTAATCTTACAAAGTACTTACTTGTGTTATCAAGCTTTGTTTTAGAAAGCTCTTATACAATAGAATTATCCACAAGTGCTTCGTTGTTTCCATCAGGATAAAGACCATAATCCAGCATAATATCAGTATATGAAGTATTTTTATTAATAAGCTTCCACTTATTATCTGATGATACTGAAACACTCACCTTATCCTTTTCATATAAACCTCCTGCATGTCCAGAAACCTGTATTTCACCAGTTTCCTTACCAGCTGTATCTACATTCTGAGGTATATCAATATAATAATATCTTTCTATCCATCTGGCATAAAGCACAACTACACCTGTATAATCACCCTGATCAATCTTAGTAACAGGCTCTCCCTCAAACTGTGCATTATCATACCAGCCTCCAAACTCATATCCCTGATTAATTATTTTATCTTTATCAGGAAGTTCCTGAACCGGATAATTCACAGGAGCCTCATATCCACTTACATAGTGGCCTCCATTAAGCTGGTAATCGATTTCCTGTATATCACTGTCGCTTTTTTCCTGTGCATATACAGTCTGACTGCCAAACCCCTGTGCATAATACATCCCCGGTACTGCTGTAATCAGCATTGCCGTACACAAAAGTACACTCAAAAACCTTTTCATATTAACGCCTCCTTATATATTGGTAAATTATATGTATTTATTTAATTCCCGCTTTAACCATCATCTATAAAGATTACAATAAAAGAATAAAAATAAATCTCACCCTTATACTTATCTTTGACTTATCTTTGGATAACAGTTCCCTGATACTATGCTTATAATACATAATTAATCCACGTCTGTGGAACAATCTGCATGAATTACAATTTTTTCGACATGAATAATCATTTTTTTCGTTTTATGTGCTCGATTGTATACATATATATAATGTTTTTTATGAATTTAGACACAGTTTTGCATTTTTTGATATTTTTACTTGTATATTTCTGACAAAGTGTTAAAATGTAACTATGAATTAAAACGTGAATGGAGGTAAATATTTATTATGGCACAGAGATTTATTCTTAATGGTACATCTTATCATGGAAAGGGGGCTATTAAGGAAATAGCTACAGAAGCTGTTGCAAGGGGATTTAAGAAAGCTTTTGTCTGCTCAGATCCAGACCTTATCAAGTTCGGTGTAACTAAAAAGGTTCTTGATGTACTTGATGAAAACAACTTAGCTTATGAAGTATATTCAGATATCAAGCCTAATCCAACAGTAGAGAATGTAAAGACTGGAGTTCAGGCATTCAAGGATGCCGGTACTGATTATCTTATCGCTATCGGTGGTGGTTCTTCTATGGATACAGCCAAGGCTATCGGCATCATCATCAACAACCCTGAGTTTGCAGATGTTGTAAGTCTTGAAGGTGTTGCTCCTACTAAGAAGCCTGCTGTACCTATCATTGCTGTTCCTACTACTGCTGGTACAGCCGCAGAGGTTACTATCAACTACGTTATCACAGATACAAGCAAGAATCGTAAGATGGTATGTGTTGACCCACATGACATTCCTGTTGTTGCAGTAGTTGATCCTGACATGATGTCAAGTATGCCTAAGGGACTTACAGCCGCTACAGGTATGGATGCCCTCACACATGCTATCGAAGGATACATCACAGCTGGTGCATGGGAATTATCCGATATGTTCCATCTTAAAGCTATTAAAATCATTTCTAAGAGCCTTAGAGGTGCTGTTGAAAACACACCTGAGGGAAGAGAAGGCATGGCACTTGGCCAGTATATAGCAGGTATGGGATTCTCTAACGTAGGTCTTGGTATTGTTCATTCCATGGCTCACCCACTTGGTGCTCTCTATGATACACCACACGGTGTTGCTAACGCTATTATCCTTCCAACAGTTATGGAATACAACGCTCCAGCAACTGGTGAGAAATATCGTGATATTGCGAAAGCTATGGGTGTTAAAGGTACAGATGATATGACACAGGAAGAATACAGAAAAGCTGCTGTAGATGCTGTTAAGAAGCTGTCACAGGATGTTGGTATTCCTGCTGATCTTAAAGATATTGTTAAAGAAGAGGATATTCCATTCCTTGCACAGTCAGCTTATGATGATGCATGCAGACCTGGTAACCCAAGAGAAACAAGCGTTGAAGAGATAACAGAGCTTTATAAGAGCCTTATTTAACAGACAACTACTTAAATTTTTTGTTTATCATATTTTACACCTCTAAAAAAGAACCCTGCTATACCGCAGGGTTCTTTTACTATTTACTATTCTTAGGATTATATAACAAAATGCAGATCAGGGTTATAGAACAAAATGTGTTAATAACTTAACCCCATTCTGTAAGCAGTTCTTTAAACACATCAAGTGCGGATTGAACAACATCTGGTTTTTCCATATCAATTCCACACAGCTTAAGTAAATCAATAGGGTGAAGACTGCTGCCACCTGAAAGGAACTTTTTATACCCCTCTTTAATAGCTTTATCTCCCTTTAATATTCCAGCTGCTATTGCTATAGCTGCTGAATATCCTGTTGCATACTGGTATACATAAAATGGAGTATAAAAATGTGGTATTCTTGCCCACTCGTATGCTATCTCATCATCAATAACACACTCACTTCCAAAATACTTTTCATTAAGCTTTCTGTATACATCACACAGATTGTCAGCAGTAAGGACATTGCCTTCTTCGACCATTTTATGGGCTGTCATCTCGAATTCAGCAAACATTGTCTGTCTGAACAAAGTACCCTTAAACTGCTCAAAATAATGGTTAAGAAGATATTTTCTTCTCTTATCATCTTTGTCATTCTTACAGCTTTCCAACAGATAATTCATAAGAAGTGCTTCATTACATGTAGAGGCAACCTCTGCAACAAATATCTTGTAACCCGCATATATATATGGCTGGTTAGAATTAGAATAGTATGTATGCATTGCGTGACCCATCTCGTGGATAATAGTAAATACATCATCTAATGTTCCAGAAAAATTAAGGAATACATAAGGGTGTGTTCCATATGCACCCCACGAGAATGCTCCTGTTCGCTTTCCTTTATTCTCATATACATCAACCCAGCCTGTTTCAAAGCCTTCTTTAACCTTAGCAACATACTCTTCGCCCATAGGGGCTAAAGCTTCAAGAACCATCTGTCTGGCTTCATCATAAGTAACCTTCCACTCATAGTCCGCTACCATAGGAGCATATATATCATAAAAATGAAGCTCATCAACCCCTAAAGCTTTCTTTCTTATGTCAACATATCTGTGCATGAGATTAAGATTGTCATCTACAGTATTAATGAGATTCTTGTATACATCTACAGGAATAAATGCATCAGACAGATACATATGTAATGTTGATTCATATTTTCTAGCTTCTGCCCTAAATACTGCCTGTTTTACGTTGCCATAAAAGCAGGCTGCAAGCGTATTGATGTACTGCTTATATTCCTTATAAAGACACTCAAAGGCTTCTTTTCTTACACTTCTTTGCTGGCTCTGCATATATTTTACATATGTTGCGTTAGTCAGCTCAACCTTATTCCCAGATTCATCAATTATACTGCCAAAATGGACATCTGCGTTATTAAATTTGGAGAATATCTCATTAGGAACAGACATTACCTGCGATGCCTTTGCAAGAAGAACTTCTTCCTTCTCAGACAGCGAATGTTTTTTCTGGCTTAACATATCATCAATCATATGCTTATACAGCTTAAGTCTGTCATCTTTTAAATATTCATAGAGAACATTTTCATCCATACTTAATATTGCCGGCTCAACAAATGCGTACTTTTCTGCACATTTAGCTGCTGCCGCCTGCGCCCTGCCTGACATATCCTGATACATTGAATTAGCTGTATCCTCATAATATCTCATAAAAGCATATACATATAATCTCTCAACAAGATAATCTGTATCATTTAATTCCCTTAATACATTATAAAGATTATCAGCCGACTCAGTTAAAACAGACTGATATTCACAAGGCTCGCCCGCCTGTTTAATAAGCTTCTGGTAATCTTCCTCCCACACATTATCTGATGAGTAGATGTCATTAACTGCCCATTTGAACTCATTATCAATCTCACTTCTTAAAGGTGCTGCCATTATTCTGCCTCCGGTACATAAGCTGACACTGCTATTGCCAATGAACCATATCCAATATGGCAGGCAACACTTAACGAGAGCGGATCCATATGAAAATCATATTCTGGAAATGCTTCTTTTACAGCCTCAGCCCATTCCTTAGCTTCTTCTTCATTACCAGTATATGCAACTTCCATATGAAGCTTTGCTTCAGCTGCATAATCTTTAAATCTGTTCTCACAGTCATCCTTCATAGCTTTAAGCATAATCTTCTTAGCAGAAGCCTTACCTCTTGCCTTAGCAAAAGCATCAAGCTTCTCTCCCTGAATCTGTAATACAGGATTAAGCTTTAACATAGTTCCGATTGCCGCAGCTGCAGGTGTTATCCTTCCACCCTTTTTAAGATACTTAAGTGTCTCAAGAGTAATATATATGCTTGAATCCATCTTGTGTTTCTCAAGTATGTTCTTAATCTCTCCGGCATTCATTCCTTTATCTGCCAAAGCCTTTGCATCTATGACTGACTGGCGCATAGTTACTGATATACGCTGGTTATTGACAACCTGTACTTTGCCATCATAATCACCAGCTACCATAGTTGCTGTCTGACATGTACCGCTAAGTCCACTTGACATAGGTATAAATACAACCTCGTCATTGTCCTTTAACAATTCATCAAAATATTCCTGCAATGTTCCTATAGATGGCTGTGATGTAGATATGTCTGCATCATTTTTCAACTTTTCATAGAATTCTTCCTGTGTAAGATTAATATCCTCAAGGTATTCCACACCATCAATAAAAAAAGGCATAGGTATAACTGTTATACCCACTTCCCTAGCCTGTGCCTGTGTAATACCGCTATTGCTGTCTGTTAATATTGCTACTTTACTCATAAATCGCCCTTTCTATTATTCACATTCCACTTAATATGCTGTGAAATATAGCTGTTTATTCGTATCTGCTTGTAATATAAAACAAATATTATCTATTATTGTACATTATCTTTTAATTTGCTACAATATTTTTCGAATAAAATTTACATCATATTAACAAATTGCGTTACTGTTCAAAATTCAGCCACTATGAACAATAACGAATCAATGTCATCTAAATGATATACAAATAATA
>OOBM01001315.1_pt1 | contig 14250 bp, 12 predicted proteins | sample 1671581 | NCBI WGS metagenome assembly OOBM01 (sample SAMN06348171, study PRJEB24527) | human gut metagenome
TATCAGTGTGACTGGAGTTCAGACGTGTGCTCTTCCGATCTATCTCCAAGAATCTGGTTTCCGGATTGAAAAATTACGCTGCAACACATTTCGCCCATGAGGAAGCTTACATGGAGCATATTCATGATCCTGAGCTTCCGATCCAAAAAAAAGAACATGAAGCATTTACAAAAAAAATCAACACTTTTGCTCTGGATACTTCTTCCCCGGAAGCAGCAAGGCAATCCCTAAACGACCTGCTGGCTTATCTGGCTCGCTGGTTATACCGGCATATCTTAAGCAGTGATACGATGATCGGAAAAATGTCTTCTATTTCTGCTGATGAAGAAGATCCATTTGCATTTTGCGAAAAATACAAAACCGGCGTTGAGTTAATTGATACTGAGCACCGACGGCTGTTTGAGATCATTCACGATACCAACGATCTGATTCACGCAGAACTTCTGCATGACAAATATGATGAGATCATGCACCTGCTTGTAGAATTAAAAGACTATACAGAATTTCATTTCCGTGATGAAGAAAATCTCATGGAACGCATCCATTATCCGGAAATCAGTGCTCAGAAACGTGCACATACTGCCTTCGTGGAACGTCTTGTTGAGGTTGATTTAACAGATTTGGACGAAATGGATGACAATCAGCAGGAATATCTGATTGACCTGATCAATTTTTTGTCCGGCTGGCTGATCAATCATATCTTAGGTTCCGATAAAAAGATTGGTGAGTATATGCGTGAACATGGAATCAAGGAAGAATAGGCTCAAAGAAAAACAAGAACACAAAAAATAATATCTGATTACTAAAAATTTTAAAAGGACAGAAACTGGAATCTTCGGATTCCAACTTCTGTCCTTTTCCTATGCATCTATTTGTTACTGTTCACATCTCCAAATGTGACCAGCAGCGATTATTCTTCCCAGCTTACACATGCAGAACATATCCGGTTTACGAGAAATATACCAGCTCATCTTCCGGTTTTTCTGCCGGTTCGATGGATACCGGATAAAGTACCGGTCCTTTTCCCTTATACTCTCTCGCAAATTCCACATGCACTTCCGCAGTGATATTGATCCAGGATTTGTGCGGGATCTTGTCCTCATCCGCATATTTACACTTAAATCCGATAAATGTCACATCCTCGATGCAGCATGTCATCGCAAAACGTCCCGGCACAAACACTCCTTTTTTAAGTTTTTCCGGATTGTATACCAATGCCAGGAAAGATACTTTTTTGCCCTCATATTTTTTCGGATTATCCATACAGTCCATGTACCAGATTGCATAGTCTGCATCGGTAATCTCGATCACATCCGCAGAAAGATCAAACGGAAGTTCCTCCGGACGTTCATCCAAGCTGCCGTCCTCACGCTCGAAGACGAGCTGTGCCTTGCGGTTCTGTGCCTTGACATTACGGCGGCATTTGCCTTTGTCTGTGCTGTCATCACAGCGGTTAAAGATCACGACATCTGCCTGAAATAACTGCTCCATTACCATGGTACGCATATTTGCAAGATACATGTCAAACGTTGTCGCATCCACAGTCGCTAACTGCTGTACGATCACCCAGTGTTTCGGGAGTTCCATATCCATCAGTGTTCCCATTCCCCAGGTACCATTGTATTCGATAAACACCTGCTCCGGCAGATATTCCGCCTGCACTTTGTTTAAAAACTCTTCGGTAAAATCCTCTTCATTTTCTACCATGACAAGTCTGGCGTTGATTTTTTTTAACTCCTCCTCGTCATATTCGACATCTCCGTCCTCACAGCAGATCACAACACTTCTTCCACCCTCAGTGAAACCATCATCAAACAGCGTCTCTTTTACAAGAGTCGTCTTTCCACTGTCCATAAAACCGGTAAATAAATATACTGGTATTTCGTTCATATAAATCTCCATTCTTGCGTGTGAAAAATCTTATTTTTCACACTAATCTCCATTCCTGAGTAACTTTTTCCCGCTTTTACGCGATTCCAAACAGTTCCTCTAATCTGTGTTCGTCAATATGTGTACCAATCACACAGAGTCTTCCGGTATAATCTGGCTCTCCCTCACGGATCTCGTACTCACCCGGAACCATGTCAAAGTAGATCCAGGAACCATTCACATCGGCTACCATACCTTTTGCACGAAGGATCTCGCCGTAGTCGTCTGTCTCGCAGAGTGTCTTTAACACTTCCTCAATCTGCTCTTTTGTAAACTTATGAGGAGTCTCCTTGCCCCAGCTTGTAAATACCTCATCTGCATGATGATGGTGATGATGATCATGGCAGCCGCAGGTGCAGTTCTCGTCATGCTCCTCATGATCGTGGTCGTGATCATGGTCATGATCATGGCAGCCACAGGTGCAGTTCTCGTCATGATCCTCATGATCATGGTCGTGATCGTGATGATGCTCATGCTCCTCGTGGTCATGATCATGGTGATGTTCATGCTCTTCGTGGTCGTGGTCATGATGATGCTCATGCTCATGTTCTAAAGCTTCCTCTTTTGCATGCTGCTCTGCGAGAAGTTTTACTTCCAGAGAGTCCTGTCCCTCCACTACTTTTAAGATCTGTTCGCCTTTGATCTCATCCCATGGAGTTGTGATAACAGCAGCTTTCGGATTTAATGCCTGGATCTGTTTTACACACAGCTCTAACTGCTCCGGTGTTGCCTTCTGGCTTCTGCTTAAGACAACCGTTGTCGCATATTCGATCTGGTTGTTGAAAAATTCACCAAATGCTTTCATCTGTTTGCTTGCCTTTAATGCATTTACAACCGTGATCAGTCCGTTTAATTTGACATCCTCGTCTTTTTCCACGTCGATGACAGATTTCATAACATCGGATAATTTACCAACACCGGACGGCTCGATCAAAATACGGTCCGGATGGAACTTCTCGATGACTTCATGTAAGTTTTTACCAAAATCGCCTACTAAGGAACAGCAGATGCATCCGGAATTCATCTCTGTGATCTCAATTCCTGCATCCTTTAAAAATCCTCCGTCAATGCCGACTTCACCAAATTCGTTCTCAATCAGAACGATCTTCTCGCCCTTAAAAACTTCCTCGATCATTTTTTTAATAAATGTTGTTTTTCCAGCTCCAAGGAAACCAGATATAATATCAATTTTTGTCATTGTCTTATCTCTCCCTTCACAAACACTACTATTTTACTCTAGTTTTTCCTCTTTTGCAAATTTTTGCATGGATTTCATGAAACTTTTATATTTTACGCTATACACTTCTCTTCTACACAGCACTCTTATTTATGAAACTGCATCTGATACAGTTTTTCATACACACCGCCTTTTTCTAACAGTTCCTCATGCGTTCCTTCCTCCGCAATGCCCTCCTCCGTCAAAACCAGGATTCGCTGTGCATTTTTGATTGTGGAAAGCCGGTGTGCGATCACAAATGTTGTACGATTCTTTGCCAGTTTTTCCAGAGAATCCTGCACGACTTTCTCACTTTCATTGTCAAGTGCACTCGTCGCCTCATCAAAGATCAGGATCGGTGGATTCTTTAAAAATACCCTTGCAATGGACAAACGCTGTTTCTGCCCGCCGGAAAGTTTGATTCCCCGCTGTCCGATATCTGTTTCATACCCATTTGGCAGCGACATGATAAAATCGTGTGCATTGGCATTTTTCGCCGCTTCAATCACTTCCTCACGTGTTGCATCCGGTTTTCCATAACGGATATTATCAAAAACGGTTCCGACAAACAGATACACATCCTGCTGTACGATACCTATATGGTCGCGCAGGCTCTTTAACCTGATATCCCGGACATCGCAGCCATCAATCTTAACTGCTCCTGCCGTCACATCATAAAACCTCGGAATCAGTGAACACAGTGTACTCTTTCCGGCTCCTGACGACCCCACAAGTGCCATATAAGCCCCCGCCGGAACGTTCAGGTTAATATGATTTAACACACATTCCGTATTTTCCTCATACTGGAAAGATACATCCTCAAAGCTGATATCGCCTTTGACATTGACCAGCTCTTTTGCATCCTCTTTATCTGCAATATCCGGTTCGATCGCCATGATCTCCTGAAAACGTTCAAACCCGGTATATCCGTTCTGAAACTGTTCCGTAAAATCAATTAGTGTCCGCACCGGCTCTGTAAACACGCTGATATAAAGCAAAAATGTGACCAGATCACTGATATCCACACTTCCCTTTGCGATCAGAATGACACCCGCAAGTATGACATTTACCTGGATCAGGGTCGTAAAAGTACCAAGTCCTGCCGAGAAACTTCCCATATAATAATAACTGTTCTTTTTTGCGCGCAGAAAGCCTTCGTTTCCCTGACGGAATTTTTCTTTTTCGATATCCTCATTCGCAAATGACTTTACCACACGGATCCCGGACAAATTATCCTCGATCTGTGCATTGATATCGGCGATCCGCTCGCGGTTGCTGCGAAACGCACGTCGCATTTTTCCGTTCATGTAATAGGCAAACAGAAACATGAACGGCAGCACTGCAAATGCGGCAAGTGCAAGTGCCGGTTTAATACTCATTAAGATCACGAACGCACCAATAATTTTGATCAGGGAAAGGATAATGTTTTCCGGTCCATGGTGCATCAGTTCTGTGATATCAAATAAATCCGTCGTAATACGGGACATCAGCTGCCCAACCTTCTGATCATCATAAAAGGAAAATGACAGCTTCTGAAAATGTGCAAAAATCTCCGCACGCATGTCATACTCGATTTTAGCGCCCATCACATGCCCCTGATTTGCAATAAAAAAACGGCTGTAACAGTCTACCGCCACCAGTGCGAATAACATAAGCGCAATCCAACGGATCTGTCCTAAAATCGCCTGCGGTTCCATATAGATTAATGTAGATGTCACATAACGGATCACAAGCGGGATCACAAGCGCGACCGCCGCAGATACCGTTGCAAAAAACATATCTGCCCAGAACACTCCCAGATACGGCTTATAATATGAAATCATCTTTTTCAGGTTTTTACTCATAGTATTCCTCCATTTCCAACTCTTTTATTTTATCTATCCTGTCCCAAAAGTCAAGAATATGTGCTATACTAAAAGAAGCACACAGTGACATTGAGACTGCCAAAGTGCGATCCAATGTCAAATACGATAAAAAGGAGTACATGTATGGATACAATCAAAAGCAAATACCATGAAACACTTGCTGCAACAGTGATCAAAAACCTTGAAAAACGCCAGATGGAAGGCTACTACTGCCCGACCGTAGAAGACGCAGAAAAACTTGCATTTTCATTCTTAAAAGATGGGCAGACCGTATCTTTCGGCGGCTCCATGACCTTAGAGGAGACCGGCATGCTGACAGCGCTCCGCCATGATCCTTCCATCCATCTGATCGACCGCTCAACCGCAAAAACACCGGATGAAACAAAAAAAATGTATCACGACGCTCTTTCCAGCGACGTATATTTTATGAGTACCAATGCAATCACAACCGGTGGCGAGCTTGTCAACATCGATGGAACCGGAAACCGTGTTGCCGCACTGATCTATGGTCCGGAAACTGTTGTTATTTTAGCTGGAATGAATAAAATTGCCGCAAATGTAGACGAGGCCCTGAGCCGTGTACATAATGTTGCCACAGCACAAAACTGTATCCGTCTTGACAAAAAAACACCTTGTGCCATAACCGGTGCCTGCGCAGACTGTCTTTCTCCGGACTGTATCTGTAATCAGGTTGTCATCACCAGAAGAAGTGGAATCAAAGGACGTATCAAAGTACTTTTGATTGGAGAATCTTTCGGTTATTAATTAAAAAAGAACCGTGAAAATATGAATTTTTCAGTTTGTTAACTGTTTTTCATATTTTACGGTTCCTTTTTTCGTATCTTTTCAAAATAATTTCTCATGGCTGCTATTTCTTTTTTGCAACCATTTTACAACCATACTCTTCGGTCTCCGGATTGCTGTTCTGCTTACGAACCACTTTATACTCATAACGCATTCCTGAATCAGTTACATCCATATAAAGCTGTAGCTGCATTCCAACGTCCAGACAGCCGGAAATTCCTTTAAACAGTACACCATTTGCGCTCATATTTTTGATGGTAACCGGTATCGGCTTATGGAGCGTTATCATGTTATTTTTTATCCTGACACCTTCGATCTTGCCAGATGCTTCAATCTCATAACGCTCAAATTTTCTGCCTTTTTTCTGTTCTTCATCGTATAGCGCAATCGACATTTCGTTTGCGATCACCGCCCCCTGTACGGTACCTAAATAAGAATATATTTTGTTCTCCAGAAAAACAAGCAGTCCCACTGGTTCTTTCGGGCGATATGCCATCGCACTCGCCCGCACTTTGATGATATTTGTCAGCAGATTATGACCAAGAATTACCGTGTCTGCAAGTACACTGTTTTTTTTCTGTTCACGGATAATTACCCGGCAGTTTTTTAAATTAATCATAAAATATCATCTCCATTCTACTCATTTCGTATATTCTGTCTCTATCTTAAATTCGTATTTCATACATCTTTTCTCATATTATAAACATATTTATGCATTTCTGCAATACTATGCCCTTTGCTCCACGATATTTCTAAAGATTATCCACCTTACGAATAGACTTATTATCGCAATAAAATATATCTGGTAAATAACCTCACTCAGAGAAAAAAAAGACTACCACACATGCGGTAGTCTTTTTGCACTACAACTAATTATTAGTTGTATTTTCTTTTTCTAGCTGCTTCAGATTTTTTCTTACGTTTTACGCTTGGTTTCTCGTAGTGTTCTCTTTTACGAATCTCCTGCTGGATACCTGCTTTTGCGCAGTTTCTTTTGAAACGACGTAAAGCGCTATCTAAAGTCTCGTTTTCTTTTACAATTACACTAGACATTATCTCACACCTAACCTCCCTCCAGTTGCGTATTGTGCATATTCAACTGTTTGGGTAATATTTATTGCACTATATAGCATTATAACATATTTTCCCGGTTCGTCAACCTATTTTTGAAATAATTTCAGATTTTTATTTGAAATTATTTTACGGTAATCTGAACTTTAACAGTTTTCCCATTCGCTGTGACAAGAATGGTTGTCTTTCCTTTCCGAATGCCCCGGACAACACCTTTACTGTTTACTGTAGCGACTTTCTTGTTCTTAGACTGATATGTTATTTTTGTTTTTGGCATTGCAGTGGCTTTGATCGTCGCTTTTTTACCCTTTTTTATAGTAAGCGATGTCTTAGTCACATCCAATGTCTTTCCTGAAAATGAAACAACAGCAGGTGTATATTCCTTTTCTGATCTGTTAAGATAATACCAGCAACCACTGTTTTTTCCATTCTCATAATTTTGCTTTACAACTGATTTCTTATCTACAGTAAGTGTCACATCATCAACATAAATACTTCCCTTATATGCCTTATTAAAACCAGAGATGAACAGATGTCCATACACACTTCCCTTTGATGCAGAAATCCTGTCACAGTTATCCAATGATATTTTCACATTGACAACATAAAAATCACCATATTTTTTTACTTCTTTCGAATTCTTATCATAAGAATATCCTTCTTTCGAAGACTGTGCCATTCCGGCATATGTATCGCCATTTTTGCCTGTAAAAAAATTAACTGCAGGTTTTACCCATATTCTTCCAGTTTTCATATAAACGGCTGGCACATAAATTTTTGTCTGAAATACATAAGTCTTTCCAAAAGTAATTTTTTTATTGGAAATCAGGCTCTTTATATATATCCCGCTGTCATCTCCACTTGCTGCATTCCTGGCAAAATCAACATTTATCTCTAATGCTTTTGTTTTCGCAGCAGCTATTACTTCATTGCTTTCGCCTGCAAAAATACATGTAAACATCATTGCAAATGCCATAACCACAGCAATTATCTTTTCCTTTATTTTCATCTGCATTTTCTCTCCTCTGTATTAAACATTTAACGCAGTTTAAAACGCTCTACAAGGCCCTCTAAGGAATCTGCTTCTGCAGAAAGTTCTTCACTGGTAGCAGATGTTTCTTCCGATGCTGCAGAGTTGCTCTGGATTGCGTCGCTGATTTGTTTCGTGCTGTCTTCGATCTCTTTTACAAAGGCTGCCTCACGATCAGATGCCGTACGGATCGTTGCTACCTCACCCACAATAGCATCCAGTTCGTTCAGAACATCCGTCAGAGATTCTGCCGTCTGCTGTGTCACCTGATTACCGTGTTCTACTTCATTCTGGTTCTCTGTCAAAAGCTGTTTTGACGTATCTGCAGAATTTGCACTGCTCTCAGCAAGCATACGGATCTGCTCTGCAACAACTGCAAATCCTTTTCCTGCCTCACCGGCTCTTGCTGCCTCAATAGATGCATTTAAGGACAACAGATTTGTCTGTGATGCAATACTCTCAATTTCTTCGATAACCTGTCCGATTTCCTTGGATGTCACGGAAATACGCTCCATTGCCTCTGTCAGTTCTGTCATTTTCTGCTGGCTTACCGCTGCTGTTGTTCCAACGTCTTTCGCTTTATCATGTACAATATCAATCGACTTACTTGTTCCAAGAATCTGTTCTGTGATTTCTGAAACGCTCTGTGCTAAAGAATCAACGGCCACTGCCTGATCCGTTGCATTTTTGGCAAGATCCTGTGCGCTGACTGCAAGCTGGTCGGATCCCTGTGCCACCTGATTCGAAGATTCACGGATTGATTTTAAAGCATCACTAACATGTTCTGTTGTTGCAATCAGTTTTGCATGCACCGTATCAAATTCTCCCACATAAGCATCCCTGCATCCGGATTTTACCGTATAATCACCTTTTGCAAATGCATCCAGAATATGATTAAGATCTCCTATAATCCGTTGCAGCGTAGTTGCTGTTTTGCGAAAATCTTCTGCAAGTTCTCCGATCTCATCCTCCGACTGATAAGCAATTTCAATATCAAGTTCTCCACCAGAGATTTTTTCTGCCACACTACTTAGTTCCCTGACCGGTTCTACAATATAGTGTATCAGCATCTTAGCCCGTTTCAATGTTGCCAGAATACTGCAGACTGTTATAATCGCAAGCACAACAATACCTCCGGCAAGCACAAAATACTCTGTTGCAGACGGAACAATTTTTACTGCAAACATTAAAAATACTGCAAACGCCACGCTGACCACATATAAAACTATGATCATTTCAAAGCTTCCGTTTACCTTTTCTTTAATACTCTTATTTTTAAATTCCATTTCTTTATCCATCTTTTGCCTCCATAGCTAAAAAGCTGTCATCTTCCGTGATTCTTCAGTTGCGGGACAATCATGCTAAACAGATTTCAGGAAAGCTGTGCCTCAAGTGCTGTTTTTGCCTCTGCGATCGCCTCCAAAATACCAGCCGGATTTTTGCCTCCCGCCTGTGCCATATTTGGACGTCCGCCGCCGCCACCGCCGACTTTGCCGGCAATGCTCTTGATCAGGTTTCCTGCATGCGCTCCCTGTTTCATTGCTGCATCAGTTGCCATAACGATCAGATTTACTTTTCCTTCACAGGAAGAAGCAAGTACGATCACACCTTCACCAAGCTGTTCTTTTAACTGGTCTCCAAGATCACGCAGACCGTTCATATCTACACCGTCTACGGCAGAAGCAAGTAATTTCACACCTTTTACTTCCACAATCTGATCCATGACATCTCCAAGCGCCTCTTTTGCTGCTTTGCTCTTTAAGGACTCGTTTTCGCTGGTCAATGCTTTGATCTCTGCCTGCATATGCTCGATTTTCTCTGTTAATGTCGCCGGTGTTGCCTTTGCCGCTTTCGCTGCCTCTAAAAGTTCTTTCTCTAAATTGCGATAGTAAGCAAATACGTTGTCTCCGGTCAGTGCCTCGATTCTGCGGACGCCTGCTGCAACACCATTTTCAGAGATGATCTTGAATGCTGCTATTTCGGATGTATTCTTTACATGAGTACCACCACAGAATTCTTTGGAGAAATCCCCCATGGATACCACGCGGACAGTCTCACCGTATTTTTCGCCAAATAACGCCATGGCTCCTGTCTTTTTCGCCTCATCTACAGTCATCACATCTGTGCGTACCGGAATTGCCTCTGCGATCTTATCATTGACGATCTTTTCTACTTTTTCAAGTTCCTCCGGTGTCATGGCTGCAAAATGACTGAAATCGAAACGGGTACGCTCGCCATCCTGATAGGAACCTGCCTGCTCTACGTGGGTTCCTAATACTTCACGCAATGCTTTCTGCAGTAAATGTGTTGCGGAATGGTTCTTACAGATCTTTGCACGGAGTGCTGCATCTACCGAAAGATCTGCCTCATCTCCTGTTTTCATCATACCGGAGATCATCTTTCCGACATGTCCTACTTTTCCGCCAAGTAATTTGATCGTATCCTCTACCTGGAATTCTCCGGTTGCAGTGCGGATGATACCCTTATCTCCCTGCTGTCCACCCATGGTAGCATAGAATGGAGTCTGTTCTACGATCACGGTTCCAACCTCTCCATCGGATAATGCCTCAACGATCTCCGTCTCTGTGGTAAGTACGGTAATTTTTGACTTGCAGTTTAAGGAATCATAGCCTACAAACTCTGTGGTAACAGAAGGATCGACAGACTCATATACTGTCTCATCAGCGCCCATGTAGTTTGTCACTTTGCGGGCTTTTCTCGCTGTGGTACGCTGTACTTCCATCGCCTTTTTGAATCCCTCTTCATCGACAGAAAATCCTTTTTCTTCGAGGATCTCCTGTGTCAGATCCATCGGGAATCCATAAGTATCATAAAGTTTAAATGCATTCTCACCGGAAAGAACCTTTACGCCGTCTGCTTCCATCTGTTTTTCCATATCAGAAAGGATGGAAAGTCCCTGATCGATCGTTTTTCCAAATTTTTCTTCTTCCTGGGATAATACTTTAAAGATAAAATCTTTTTTCTCTTCAAGTTCCGGATAACCATCCTTGCTCTCATTGATTACGGTAGCAGCCAGTTTCGCCATGAAGATACCGTCAATACCGAGCATTCTTCCGTGTCTTGCCGCGCGGCGGATGATACGGCGGAGTACATAGCCGCGTCCCTCATTTGAAGGCATGATACCATCTGAGATCATAAACGTTGCAGAACGGATATGATCGGTAATCAGACGGATGGACACATCATCTAATGCATCTACCTGATACTTTTTGCCGGACATCTCACATACCTTGTCGCGGATCGCTTTCATGGTATCAATATCAAATACGGAATCTACATCCTGCATCACAACAGCCAGACGCTCTAATCCCATACCGGTATCAATGTTTTTCTGCGCAAGCTCTGTGTAACCGCCCTTACCGTCGCCCTCGAACTGGGTAAATACGTTGTTCCATACCTCCATGAAACGGTCACAGTCACAGCCTACTTTACAGTCCGGTTTGCCGCAGCCATATTTCTCTCCACGGTCATAATAGATCTCTGAACAAGGACCGCAAGGACCAGCGCCATGCTCCCAGAAGTTATCACATTCTCCGGTCTCCGGATCACGGTAAAATCTTGTGATCTTCTCTGCTGGAACACCTACTTCTTTGTTCCAGATCTCAAATGCCTCATCATCTTCCCCATAAATAGACGGATACAGTCTATCCTCCTCAAGGCCGAGAACCTGTGTCAAAAACTCCCATGACCAGTGGATTGCTTCATGTTTAAAGTAATCACCAAATGAGAAATTGCCAAGCATCTCAAAAAATGTCAGGTGACGTGCTGTCTTACCGACATTCTCAATATCGCCGGTACGGATACATTTCTGACATGTGGTCACCCTTCTTCTCGGCGGTATTTCCTGACCTGTGAAATATGGCTTAAGCGGTGCCATACCTGCATTGATCAATAGTAAACTGTTATCATTGTGTGGTACCAATGAAAAACTCTTCATCGCAAGATGTCCCTTGCTTTCAAAAAACTCAAGATACATTCTGCGCAATTCATTTTCTCCATAAAACTTCTTCACGACAAGTTCCTCCAACGTTGTATAAACTATTTCATGCCCTGTCTTTTTGCAGGGTCACGACGGCATTATTCTTTTCCGGCATTTCCGGAAGCTGCAGTGTCTTTTTTCGCTTTGCTTTTCTCTGCCCATTTTCTGCCGGCAAATACTCCAGCAACTGCAACAGCTGCAAGAATTACCATTATTAACACATAATGTACAAACCATCCAAATACTGCCATAAATACCCCTGCCTTTCTATCTTCTATAACTTATTCAGTATAACGCACTTTTTTCCTATGAGTCAAGCGTTAACATGTTACTATTCACTCGTACCTCGTTCCAGTAACGGATTTTGCCGATGCTTCGCATTCCAAATCGGCAAAATCTGCTGCCACCACTGTATCATACAGCATTTTCAGTTCAGAAAATGCCTGCCTGTGAACAGTAACTATCCGTTCGCAGCACTGTTACAGGCCGTTGAAACCGGCCATGATTTCCTAAGTGCCATATAAGAAATCAGAAAATTTGCAAACCAGCCGGCAGGTACAGCAAGCCAGACAAATGCAATGCCAAAACATGGTGCAAAAATCATGGCAACAAACAGGCGGATCGCAAGGTTAACTATATTGGCAATGAGAAATGGGCGCATAATCCCAAGTCCACGCAGAACTCCATCTGTTGCCATCTTAATACCCATGAAGATGAAAAAACAGCCAAGCCATCTCATATAATCCCCGGACACCTGATATGCTAAGTCAGTTCCATCTTTACCCAGGAATAATGAAGAAATCTGTGTGTACATGGTTTCAATAACTACAAATGCAAGAATTGCGAAACACAGGTCTAATACCAGCGCAGCGTGATATCCTTTTTTGATGCGGTTAATTTTCTTTGCACCAAGATTCTGTGAGACATACGGTGAAACCGCATTGCCGATGGACACAAATATCAACGAAAAAACATTCTCTACTCTCATTGTTGCCGCATAACCTGCGAGTGCCTGTGTACCAAATGGATTTACAACTGCCTGTACGATCATCATACCAATTGACACTGTGGACTGCTGGAGAATCGACGGTACAGCAATTTTGAGCATCAAATGTAACTCCTGACCATCAAACCACTGAAATTGACTCTTATATTGACGCATCCGGCAAAAGAAAATCAGAAATGAAAATACCGCAGAAATCCCCTGTGCAATAAGGGTTGCAAGGGCTGCCCCGAACACACCGAGACCAAGTCCTGCCACCATCCAAAGATCCATAAGAATATTTAAAATAGAAGAAAATATCAAAAGACCCAATGGTATTTTTGATTCTCCAATTGAGTTAAACATCGTTGAAAGAATATTATACATAAACAGAAATGGAAATCCTGCAAAATAAATGCGGAGATACTGTACTGCTTCCTCCAGTATATCAGTTGGTGTCTGTAATAAATTCATCATTGAATGTGAAAAACAAAAACCAAAGCCACCCAGAAGCAGGCTTAAAATCAGAAAACTGACCAACGATGTTGACACAATTGTTTTCATTTTACCATAATCTCCGGCACCAAAATAGCGGCTTACGAGCACACCGGCACCGACACCGGCACCTAATGCCACACAAATAAATACATTCGTCAGTGCAGCACAGGCACCGACAGCTGCAAGTGCAGAGGAACCGACAAACTGACCAACAATGATGGAATCAGCCATATTATACACTTGCTGAAAAAAACTGCCGAGAATCATCGGCATTGCAAATATTGTCAGTGCTTTAAGGGGCTCATCTGTGATTAAATATTCATCTTTTGACATTATCATATTTCTCCTTTTTCCCAGAGACTCTGCTCTGGCAAATACCAATGAACTTTCCTGCTTTATCCCTCACTTGCTACCCTTTTATATCTAATCGGCACATCATATCCAAATGTTCTCTTTCCATGGACTTCCATACTTTCGGATACCTCCAGACAAGTGTCTGAAAATTTCTCCCACAGCCTGAATACCATAACCGGGGTAAATTGGCTCACACTGCCCCCTTCCCAGACACCATCCTTTTCCTGATACAATGCCGGGGTAAACTTCTCAGATCTTTTCAGGTCACTATATTCTACGTTCTTCATGGAAGCATAAGAAAACGTATTTTTGTCTTCTCCTGCCGGAATTTCGTAGGAAGAAAGCATAATTCCACCGTCACAATCCGTAATAAGAAATAAATGCGGTGATGCATGGCATTTTCCATCCGTCTCATAATAACTTTCTTCTACCATAAATATTCCGGTAAAATTTTCCGGAATATTATTTATCTTATCATTACAGACTGTATTCACATGTCGG
>OOBM01001319.1_pt1 | contig 14206 bp, 11 predicted proteins | sample 1671581 | NCBI WGS metagenome assembly OOBM01 (sample SAMN06348171, study PRJEB24527) | human gut metagenome
GCCCCAAGACCGCTGAGCGGTTCGAGAAGCTGGGCATCGTGACGCTGGCCGACCTGCTGTGCCACTACCCGCGCAGATATATCGACTTCACCAAACCCTATTCCATCGCCGAAGCGCCCACCGATGTGGAGTGCGTCGTCAGGGCCGAGGTGTTCGCCAAACCCGGCGGGCGTATCCTGCCGGGCGGGCGGCGGATGGAGCGCATCACTGCCGGGGACGATGTGTCCAGTCTGGAGATCACATGGTTCAATAATCCGTATGCCGCCCAGAAGCTGCAGCTGGGGCAGGAATACTATTTTCAAGGCATCGTTACCGGCGGGATGCTGCGCCGCCAGATGGTCAACCCGCAGGTGCGCACCGCCGAGCAGATCAAGGCTTCTCCCTTTGAAGCGGTCTACCCTCAGACCGAGGGCCTGACCAGCAATGCCATTGCCAAGTGCGTGCGGCAGCTGCTGCCCCATGCAGAGCTTCTGCCCGACCCTCTTCCGCCGGAAATGCTGGCAAAATACCGTCTGCTCTCCAAGGCAGATGCCGTGCGGGCCATCCACTGCCCTGCCACCGAAGAGCAGGCCTATGCAGCCCGGCGGCGGCTGATCTATGAAGAACTTCTGGTTTTGCAGCTGGGCATTGGCCGGATGAAAAACCGGGGTGCCGCTGCCACCGGTGCGCCCATGCAGCTTGCCGACCCGTCCCTGTTCTGGGCCAGCCTGCCCTTTTCCCCCACCGGAGCCCAGCGCCGGGCCGTGAGCGAGATTCTGGCCGACATGGCGGGCGAGACTTCCATGAACCGCCTTTTGCAGGGCGATGTGGGCAGCGGCAAAACGCTGGTGGCGGCTGCCGCCATCTGGGCCTGCATCCGAGCGGGGTATCAGGCCGCGCTGCTGGCCCCGACAGAAATTCTGGCCACCCAGCACGCCGAAGGCCTGAACCGGATGCTTGCCCCCTTCGGGATGCGGGTGGCCCTGCTGACCGGCGGCATGAAGGCCGCTGCACGCCGCACCACCCTTGCCGCCATCCGGAACGACGAAGCCGACCTTGTGGTGGGCACCCACGCCATCCTCAGCGAAGGCGTAGAGTTTGCCCGGCTTGGTCTTGCCGTGATCGACGAGCAGCACCGCTTTGGGGTACGGCAGCGCGGAATGCTGGCCGAAAAGGCCGCGAATCCGCACCTGCTGGTGATGAGCGCAACGCCCATTCCCCGCACGCTGGGCCTGCTCATCTACGGCGATTTGGACATCTCCATTCTGGACGAGCTGCCGCCGGGCCGCACACCGGTCAAGACCCGCTGCATCACCGGCAAAAAGCGGCGCGACCTCTACCATTTTCTCGATCAGGAGATCGGGCGCGGGCGGCAGGTGTATCTGGTATGCCCGGCCATCGAGGACACACCGGATGGCGGGCTGAACGCCGTCAAGAGCTACTACGAGGACATTGCCAAGGCCCTGCTGCCGGACCGCCGGGTAGGCCTGATGCACGGCAAGCTCAAACCCAAGGAGAAAGCTGCCGTGATGGAGGACTTCAAAGCCGGACGGCTGGACGCACTGGTGTCCACCACCGTCATTGAGGTGGGTGTGGATGTGCCCAATGCCAGCGTAATGGTGATCGAAAACGCAGAGCGCTACGGTCTGAGCGCCCTGCATCAGCTGCGCGGCCGCGTGGGACGCGGTGCAGCGGAGAGCTGGTGCTTTCTTGTCAGCGACAACCAAAGCGAAAACGTACAAAAGCGGCTGAAATTTTTGTGCAGCACCACGGACGGCTTTGCGGTGGCGCAGTACGATCTGGAGACCCGCGGCCCCGGCGACTTTTTCGGCAGCCGCCAGCACGGCCTGCCCACCCTGCAGATCGCCGACCTGATGAACGACACCCGCACCCTGCACGCTGCGCAGGCGGAAGCCGTTGCCATGCTGGCCGACGACCCGCTGCTGGAAGCGCCGGAGCACGCACTGCTGGAACAGCAGGTGCAGCAGATGTTCGAGAAAGCCGGAGCCATGAACTGATCCGGAGATTTTTTGCGCACAAGCAACAGCAAATGCAAAAGCCGCTGCACGGCTGGTGCAGCGGCCCCTGTTATCGAACGGAACGCTTTGCGTGCCGTTCGCCCATGCTTATCACATCGCAGAACACGCAGCGGCTTTTGGTGGAAAGCTGGGTATCCTTATGGTAGCAGCCAAAAAACCACTTGTCGTAGGTCAGCTTCAACAAAATTTTATCCAGAAAGCTGTGCAGCTGGTTGGTCTCGCCGCTGGCAAGGGCGGTAAAATCCAAAAATCTGCTTGGCGCATCGTGGGTCAGCACATAATCCACTTTGTAATCGCACGCTGCAAGGTTCTCCTCACAAAAGGCGTATTCCTCCTCCGAAGGCATTTCTTCCCTCCACCAGTTCACGCCGGGTTCCCGATCCTCCACATCCTGACTTTCCGCACCGCCAAAGCACAGGTATTTTTTATTCTCCAATTCCAGCACGCTGCCGCGGCACACATGGTACACATTGCCGCCCAGTGCCTGCACCTTGCCGCCAAAGCGTTCCTCGGTGGGATACTGCTTTAAAAGGTCGTAGTTTTCGTGGCTGCCGTCCAGAAACAGCAGGGTATACGGGCGCTTGCGCAGCCAATCCAGCTTTTTCTGTTCCTCCTTGCTGCCGTCCCACACAAAGCCAAAGTCGCCCAGTACCACCACGGTATCCCGTTTGCCCAGCCAGCGCAGCTTGCCGTGCTTGAAGCGGTCGATGTCGCCGTGGGTGTCCCCTGTCAGATATACCATTCCTGTCCTCCCTGACCGGATGTGAAATCGGCACAATAAGCCTTGTCACACCCCGCCAAACCTGTTATTATAAAGAATACAGCCTTCCGCTGTGATCTCGTTCTTACCCGGCGCACTGCACCTGTGCCGTGCTGCCTGTTGTTTTATATTATCGCTTTTTAAAGGAATTGTCCACATGAAACGTATTTTTGCGCTGGTTTTGTCGTTCGCTGTCCTGTTCAGCTGCCTTGTGCTGCCCGCCGGGGCTATGTTCGACCCCACCCCGGTCTATCAGGTGCAGGCACAGAGTGCCTATATCGTCAACACCGATACCAATATCATCGTCTATGATAAGGACAGCACAAAGCAGGTATCCGCCGGTGGTCTGACAAAGTACATGACCATTGCCCTGCTGCTGACCAACTATGCCGACCATCTGGACGACACTTTCCAGATGCCCTTTGCCATCTCGGATTACGTTTATAACACCAACAACGCCGATATGCGCTCCAACGAGACCTTTACCTACCGCGAAGCCATGTACGCCATGCTGACCCGCAACGCCAACGAAGCCGCCATGGGCCTTGCCTATGCCCTTTCCGGCGGCGACCTCGCGGGCTGGGTGAGCCAGATGAACATCCTGTCCCAGCGCATCGGCACCACCGGCAGCACCTGGACGGATGCCTGCGGCATCGACAGCGGCAACGTGACCTGTGCCGTGGATATGTACCTGATCCTGCGCTATCTGATGAGCTTTGATGCCTTTGTGGAGGTTTCCGGTGCGCCCAGCTTTACCATGCCTGCCAAAGAAAAACACCGTTCTTCGTCTGTTCTGGTCAGCCAGAACGCCGCGCTGAGCAAATCCAGCGGCGGCAAATACTACCGCAGCGCCATGCAGGGCGGCATGTGCGATGTGACCGCATTCAAAAGCGACAGTGGCAATCAGAGCTATGTTTCATGGGCCAATAAGGATGGTGCCACCTATATTTTCTGCGTGATGCAAAGCCCGGACACCTGCGACGATTTCGGCTACGCCAACCGTCGCCCGGCCCTGTGCGAGACCGTGAAGCTGATGGACTGGGTGTTCGACAGTTTTTCCATTCAGGCCGCGCTGGACACCGACCTTACGCTGGCTGAGATCCCGGTGAAGTATTCCTCCGATACCAGCTCCCTGCAGCTGTATCCCGCCGACAGCATGATGACCCTGCTGCCTTCCACCGGCGACGGCAGCGTGACCCAGAAATATTTCCACCTGCCGGATTCCGTGTGTGCCCCTGTCCAGCAGGGCGATGTGGTGGGTACCGTGGAGCTAAAGCTTGCCGGTGAGACCATTGGCGTGGTGGACCTGATCGCCGGGCAGGATGTCAGCCGCAACCCGCTGCTGTTCACTGTGGCGCGTTTTCAGGAATTCTTAGGCAGTCTGTATCTCAAAGTTGTAATAACACTGAGTATTATTTCCATCATTATCTACTTTGCGTGGGTCCTTTTGAACAACTGGAACCGCCGCAAGCCCACCAGAAAGATCCGCCGCCGCTGAGCTTTGCACCGTTCAGCCGCATTTTGTGGAAAAGTGATGCAAAAAGCCCCGTCAGCCTTTTCAGGATGACGGGGCTTTTGGTTGCGCCAGCAGGAGTCGAACCTACGATGGGGGAGTCAAAGTCCCCTGCCTTACCGCTTGGCGATGGCGCATCGTGCAAGATATTATATCATATTCTTTGTTTTTCCACAAGGGGAAGGTTCCACTTTTCCGCTTTTGCGGCGGCTCTGTGCCGCCTTTTGCAGCCTGCAATTTGTGAAAAACCAATTTTTTCATCATAACAACAGAATACGCCCATTTTGTTGCGCTTTTGTTACACTATATGTGGTAAATATAGGATTGAATAAACCTCCTCTTCCCGGCTTTTTCGTCTACTGCCTCATGGCGGGGACATCGAGGTCTGTTCTGGTGTTTCCGTTCCCGGCAGGCACCACATCCCAATTCGTCAGGAAAGCGAGGAGTCATATGAAAAAGATCTTGAAAATACTGGTCCTCGGTCTGCTCAGCGCTGCACTGCTCTGCTGTGCACTGCCCTCTGCCTTTGCCGCAGAAGACAAGGATTCGCAGGTCTACACCATTGGTTTGGATGCCATGGGCGGCAGCAGCTCCGCTGTGGCAGTCACCACCAATCTGAGCGGCAAACTCAGTGCCCTGCCCGCGCAGCCTGCGCTGGAAGGCTACACCTTTGACGGCTGGTATACCGAGCCGGTGGGCGGCACAAAAATCAGCACCTCTACGGTGTTTACCGGTGATACCACTGTGTACGCACACTGGACCGTGAAAAATGCCACCACTTCCACCAGCACATCCACGCCCGCTCAGCCGGAACAGACCGCGCAGGAATACGATGACGGCCCTATTTTGAGCGTTCTGACGGTAGCCGGTGCTCTGATCACCACGCTGGCCGTGGCTGCCTTTATTTAAGTCTTTCCACACACTGTATCAATTTTATCAATAGAAAGGAAAATCTCCATGTCTACTATGAAACTGCCCGCAAACTATGCCTCCATCAGCGAAGAGGAAATGGTCTATCTGGACGGTGGTGCCCGCGACGCTTACAACAGCTTCCTGAATGTCGGTAAGGTGTTCAACGCCATTGCCCGCATCTTCTCCGGTGCAAGCTCCATCATCAACAATGTCAACGTGATCTACCAGTCCTTCCTGACTCTGGGCGATCTGCTGAAGAGCTTCTGATCCGGCTTCTATTTTCATCTGTTTTTCAAGAACTGTCTCCGTTGTGGGGACAGTTCTTTTTGTTTTTAACGCATTTTAATCGTTTACATCAAAAGAAACAATTTTTCTTTGGCTTTGGCAAAAAAATGCACGGAAAAGGCATTCTTGTTACGCTTTTGTTACGCATACTGTGCTAACATATAAGGTGGAAGGTCATTCATCAAACTGGCGCTTTCACGCCGAAAACTGATATATCAAATGTGGTTTTGTGGTGCGAAAATTTTCGTATTTGTCGAAAGTTTTCGTTCGCCCAATCCGACCACTTTTTGCGGGAGAAATCGATCATTATGCCAGACCGTGAACTGCGGCACATGCGCCGCACCGAATTAGTCGAGATCATTCTGGCGCTCAAGCAGAGCGAGGACCGGCTCCGGGCAGAAAACGCTGCCCTGTCTGCCCAGCTGCAGGAACGGCAGATCCATATTGAAAACGCAGGTTCCATTGCGCAGGCTGCACTGGAGCTGAACAAGGTGTTTGAAGCGGCGCAGGCTGCGGCTGATGAATACGTTGCATCGGTGCTCGCAGCAAACAAAAACACCGATGCCGCTGCCAGCGCTCTGCGCGCTCAGGCGGAAGCCGAAGCCCAGCAGATCCTTGCACAGGCACAGACCGAGGCTGCGAACCTGAAGGCCCGTACCCAGCAGCAGTGCGACGCGGAAACGGAAGCCGCCGCACGCAAGCGCGCCCAGACCGAAGCGGACTGCAAGGCAATGCTTGCCCGGACGCAGCAGGAGATCCAGCAGCGCCGGGCCGCTTTTGACCGCCGGGCCAGCGAACTGCTGGACGGCTATCACAGCACGGAATTCCTGCCGGAGGAGCGTGCCAAATGAAAGAGCAAAAGATCAGGTTCACGCCCATTCCATCCACAGCAGAGGTGGAAGCAGAGCGCGAACGTCTGGCCTACCGCAGCCGTTATATGCGGGTGCTGCGCAGCACGGTCTACACGCTGCTGGTGGTCGCGGCCGTTGCCGTGCTGCTGGCCACCCTGTTTCTGCCGGTGCTGCAGGTCTCCGGCGACAGCATGAACCCCACTCTGCAGGACCGGGACATCATTCTGCTGGTCAAGGGCAGCGACATGAAGACCGGCGACCTTTGCGGATTTTACTGGCAGAACAAGCTTCTGCTCAAGCGCATCATCGGCCTGCCCGGTGATGTGATCGAACTGGACGAGGACGGTGTGGTCACTGTGAACGGCCAGACGCTGGATGAGCCATATGTAGATGAACTGGCTCTGGGCGAATGCGACATCAAATTTCCCTATCAGGTGCCGGAAAACCGGTATTTCGTACTGGGTGACCATCGGGCCACCTCCATTGACAGCCGCAGCAGTGTGATCGGCTGTGTGGAAAAAAGTCAGATCGTAGGCAAGGTTTTTTTGCGGGTATGGCCCTTGTCCAACTTCTCGTTGATCCACTAAGGAGGTTTAGGAATCATGCGGGATATTGTGAAAGAATATCAGAAAAAGTTCCGTCGGAACCACCAGCGCGCCAGACGCTATACTGCGCTGTTGCTGGCACTGGCGCTTACCACCAGCCTGTTCGTGAACTGGCAGCTGCACGGCGTGGGCATTGCCAAAACGGCCGAATATCTGTGCGGCGAGTTGGAGCACGAGCACACCGCTGCCTGCTATGAAAAGCAGCTGGTGTGCGGCTATGAGGAAGGCGAACCGGAGGACTGGAACGCCACCATGACGGACGACGACATGTCTTTTGATGATACATTCGACATGGATGATGATGCGTTCGGCGTGGATGCGGATGATCCCGGCATTGCAGCCCATTCCGCAGAGCCGGAGTACATCTTTGTGCCCCATGAGCACACCGACGACTGCTACCAGGAAGTGCGGGAGCTGACCTGCCTGGAAGAAGAGCACACCCACGACGACAGCTGTTTTGATGAGGATGGTGTCACCTTCATCTGCGATAAATTCGAGCACACCCACGACGACAGCTGCTACACCACCACCTATGAGCTGGTGTGCGGTCTGGAAGAGGGCGAGCTTGTAGAAGAAGTGAACCCCGATTATGACCCGGTGGCCCTGTTTGAGGAGCCGGTGGCCGCAAAGCCCGTGGTGGTCGATCCTGTGATCGAGACCCCGGTGCACCACCACACCGATGCCTGCTACGAGGAAGTGCTGGTCTGCGGCCTGCCGGAGCATCACCACACGGTGAACTGCCTGTCTGACCCGCTGGACGGCACGCAGGACGAGGACGAATGGCTGGCACAGACCGGCACCACGCTGAGCGGCAACTGGGCCGACGACCTGCTGGCCGTAGCCGAGAGCCAGCTGGGCTATGAGCAGAGCGAGCGCAACTTCCAGCTGGACGATGCCGACGGCGAGACCGTGCGCCACTACACCCGCTACGGCAACGACTACGGCAACGACTACGGCCCATGGGACGTGATGTTCCTTTCCTACTGCCTGAAATATGCCGATATCCCCCAGAGCGCGATCCCGCAGGTTTCCAGCGTGCTGTCTTTGCACAGCCAGCTGCGCAGCGCGCTGTACAACGAAGAGACCGGCAGCGGCTATGCCATGGATTTTGACGGTGATCTGCCGTCTGATGCCGCAATGCCCGGTGATATCGTCATTTACAATGGCACCGTGACCAAGGCTGTGGCCGCGGAAAGCCAGCCGTTGCAGGTGCAGGATGATTCCGCCGATGCCGACATTGCCCTGCTCTCCATGGATGCTGCGGCCACCACTGACACCGCGCCCCACATTGAGGAATACACCGTGGATGCCAGCACCGTTGGCATCGTGAGCGATGTGGACGAAGATTTCGGCACCCTGACCGTGATCTCCGGCGATGTGGACGGCAAGGTGGCTAAAGTCACGCTGAATGCTTCGCAGGTAACAACGCTGGTGTCTGTGGCAAATGCGCAGCAGGCCGATTACGGCGTTGCTACGCCGGATTTCAAAGTCGAAGATGACGCAGATGCCATTACCACCATCAAAGGTCTGGATGCACTGGATTACCTCACTGCTCTGACGGTGCAGCGCAAGAATGGCACTGAATACGAGGATACCAATGTCACCACCATTTCGGAGCTTCTGCACAGCAGCCTGACCGTCACAGATATCCCGGCCAAAGAGATCCAGGAAAACGACTACTGTGTCCATGTTAAGCTGCCCAAGAGCTTTGATGTGCTGAACGATGAGCTTATCTCCGGCAATCTGGAAGATACCGGCAATTATGACACCTGCGGCAGCTACCGGCTGCTCAAGGGGAATGACGGCTGCTGGTACGCCGTGCTGCGGTACGACCAAAACTATATCAAGCAGAAAGAGGAGGCAGGCGCCGATCCTTCCGATGCCAAGGTCACCAGCAACGTTGCCTTCAATTTCCAGTGGAACCAGAGCGAGGTCACCAGCAGCGGCTTTAATCAGATCGAGGTTAACAAAGATTACGCCCTTGATATCACCATCAACCCGGATGAAACCCCCGATGAGGATCAAAAAGACGATAAGAACTATGACCTTAACCAGAGCGTGAAGGACCCGCGCTACAATGGCAGCGATGCCTACCTGGATTACACTGTTACGCTTGTGGTCCAGAACGAACAGGCCGGCCCGCTGACGCTTGCGGACAGCATGACCCTGCCCACCGGCGTAACCGCCGAATATGTCGAAGACTCGCTCCGGCTCAGCATGGAAAACGGCAATACAACGCTCGGCATCACTTGGGAAGATGATAATGGTGAGCGCAAGATCACCTTGGGTTCTGCCGGTTCCCCCATTGCCGCAGGCACCTATTATATCCGCTACACCGTCAAGCTGAAGGACTTTGGCAAAACGGCTGTTGACGGTGAAGTAATCAATAACATCAAGATTCTGGATACGCCCATCAGCGATGATGCCGAAAAGTCGGTAAAAACCGACAGCCTTGTGATCACCAGTCAGGCCGATCCGTCCGACTACGAACTTCCCTCTACCGGCGGGGCCGGTACCAAACTGTATACAGCAGGCGGCGGTGCGCTGATGCTTGCCGCTCTGGTGTGCGGGGTTTGCAGAAAGCACAGACGCGAAAGGAGGGCACGTTAAAAAGCCTGCATCCTTCCTGACACGGCGGCAAAATTGATTCTGCGCCGGAAGCAGACCCTGAAAATAGGAATCAGAAAAACTTGAAAGGAGACTTTCGCAAATCATGATGAAGAAAGTAATCAAAAAGCTGCTGGCCGCACTGCTGGCAGTTGCCATGGTGTGCGCCATGGCGATCCCGGCGTTTGCATACGACACTAAGGAGGACATCGACAAAAACCACTGTTACGACGCTTTCCAGATCTTCAAGGGTGATGTTAGTGATGACAATACGATTTCCAACGTTCAGTGAGGCCAAAACATCCCTGATGATAAGGATTTTCTGGCCCAATTGAAGGAAGATCCTACCCTCAGGATTCCGTTTCAAGACGCAAATAGCCTCCAGGAAGTCCTTGATGTTATGAAGGGCTGGACAACTTCTGATGATAACAGCATCGCTTTCGCGCGTTTTGTATGCAACTATATCTACACGGATGCCCATGCAAACTCGACACCCGTCAAACAAGGTGGTCACACCGGTGGCTTCGAACTTGATGAGGCAGGTTATTATCTGATCGTTGATACTTCCTCCTTTAGCAGTAGCGCTGATGGCGATTCCTATCATGCCTACAATTCCTTCCTGTTGAAGGTTAACAAAGCACACTATCACGTTCAAATTACGCCTAAGGTTGTAAAGCCCACTGTTGAGAAGAAAGTCTACGACAACGACGATAATAGCTCTTGGGGTGACAATGACGGTTGGGGCAGTTCCGCTGACCATGCGATCAACGAAGAGTTCCAGTTCCAGCTGATTGCTACCTTGCCCGCAAGCGAAGGCCGTGCTTACGATTACTATAAAAAGTACACTGTTTGCTTCAATGATACTCTGTCCGAGGGCATTACCTTTGACAAATTGGATACGGTGGAAATCACAAATGGCGATGGCGGTGCTTCACAAGTGATCGATGCTGCTAACTATACACGTACACCGAACGGTTCTCAGTTCTTCAAACTGAGCATTGATGATGTCAAGACCTGTGCACCAGGGCTCAATTTGAATGACGGCGCGACTATTACGGTCACCTATACTGCACACCTGAACGAAAATGCCGCTGTCAATGGCTCTGCCGAGAACAAAAACAGCGTACGGCTCCAGTACTCTAATAACCCCAGACCCGACGGCGAATACTTGGGCTACACTCCCAACTACACTCCCGAAAGCGAAGTCTATGTGTACACCTACCAGCTGAACAACACCAAGTATCACGATACAGCTGAAAAGGGCAACGAGTTGAAGGACGTTGGCTTCCGTCTGTACAGCGATGCGGATTATGAGAATGAAGTGGAGCTCTACCAAGACGGCGAATTCTACTACCCCATCAAAAACGCATCCAATAAACAGGCTGTTGAAATGAAGTCTGCCGAGGATGGCACGTTCAACGTTAAAGGTCTGGACGCTGGCACCTACTACCTGAAGGAGACCAATCCTCCTGCCGATTACAATCCCTGCGATGTACCCCCTGTGATCATCAAGGCAAACCACAAAGGAAATCAGGTTGATCTGAACGGTTCCACCCTGTCTACCACCATCATCAACAACAAAGCCGGCGGCATTACCCTGCCCTCCACCGGCGGCATCGGCACTACCATCTTCTATGTGGTCGGCGGCGGCCTGATGGTTGCGGCCATCGTTCTGCTGGTCACCAAGAAGCGCATGGAGAATAAGTAATTTCGCCTTTTTCCCCCAGCACCCCCGGAACTGCGGGGCCGCAAGGCTCCCGGCTCCTATCCTTATAACATTAGGGAGTAGCCCATGAAAAAGAACAAAAGCACCATCATCCTGATCCTCGTCTTTTTCGTGGGTCTATCCGTGATGTTATACCCCACCCTCAGCGATTACGTCAACCAGCTGCATCAGTCCCGTGCTGTGGCCACCTATGCCGAGGATGTGGACAAGCTGACCGATGCCGACTACAGCGCCTATTTCGAGGCGGCAGATGCGTTCAATGCACAGATCGCCGCCGACCCGGACGCGTTGTATTTCCCGCAGCGCTTTCCCACCTACGAAAGCACGCTGGATGTCACCGGCACCGGCATTATGGGCTACATCACCATTGAAAAGATCGGTGTGGAGCTGCCCATCTACCACGGCACCAGCGATGGCGTGCTGCAGATCGCCGCAGGCCACTTGGAGGGCACCAGCCTGCCGGTGGGCGGCGGCAGCACCCACGCGGTCATTTCGGCTCACCGCGGCCTGCCCAGCGCCAAGCTGTTCACCAATCTGGACCAGCTGGAAGTGGGCGACACCTTCACCATCACGGTGCTGGACCGGGTGCTCACCTACGAGGTGGACCAGATCTCCATCGTTCTGCCCACCGAGACGGACAACCTCAAGGTGGTGGACGGCAAGGATTACGTCACCCTGATGACCTGCACCCCCTACGGCATCAACTCCCACCGCCTTCTGGTGCGGGGACGGCGCATCGAAACGCCGGACAAGCTCAAGCACATCCGTGTAACAGCCGATGCCATCAAGATCGAACCGATCATCACAGCTCCCATCATGGCACTGCCCCTGCTGCTGGTGCTGCTGCTCTGGCTGCTGTTCTCCAACCGCAAACGCAAATCTACAAGAGGTGAAAAACATGAAACGCACTGATCTCAAAAAGCACGCTGCGGCCCTGCTTTTGGTGCTGTGCCTTCTGGTAACAAGTGCGCTGCCTGCCCTTGCCACCAGCGCAAACATCAAGCTGGTGGACAGCAGCGGCAATCCCACTACCGGCACCATCTGCGTTACGCTGTACGACAGCGCCAACGATAAGGCGCTGAGCGGCGGCAAGCTCACTTTGTACCGTGTGGCCGAGGTAAAGCGCCAAAACGGCAACCTGAGCTACGAATACTGCGGCGATTTCTACGGCTGCGGCATTGCGCTGGGTGATTTGACCGACAGCACCCTTGCGGCCCAGCTGCAGGAGTATCTGCCCCAAAGCGCCGAGGGCACCACAAAGACCATTGATGCGGACGGCAACGTGACCTTCCGTGGTCTGGAGCTGGGCCTGTATCTGATCGTGCAGACCGAGCCTTCCAAGGGCTATGAGCCGATCAATCCGTTCCTTGTCTCTCTGCCCATGGCGGAGGATGGCAAGTGGAATTATGCGGTGGATGCCAGCCCCAAGGTGGGTGCTTACACCCCCACCAAGCCGGACACGCCGCCTACGCCCCCTACCCCGCCTACGCCCGATTATCCTGATACGCCTACCCCGCCGGACAACCCGGATAACCCGGTCTCTCCCGGTAATCCGGACAATCCCGTGGCTCCGGGCCATCCGGACAATCCCGTGGCTCCGGGCCATCCGGATCATCCGGTAGCACCCGGTAATCCAGACAGCCCCGTTCTGCCGGGCCACCCGGATAACCCGGCAATGAGCGGTCTGCCGCAGACCGGTCAGCTGAACTGGCCCGTGCCGGTGCTGGCTGTCAGTGGTGTGGTGCTGTTTGCATTCGGCTGGGCGCTGGATCGCAAATACCGCGCAGTATAATTTTATTCTGATACAACAAAGAGGACCCGATGCATCTGCATCGGGTCCTCTTTTTCGGTTTCTTTTATGCAGTCAGGGTTTACTGCTGCTGTGCCTGCTGCTCGGCGCGCTTGGCTTCCAGCGCCAGAATGGCATCGCGGCGGCTCAGGTTGATGCGGCCCTGCTGGTCGATGTCGGTCACCTTGACCACGATGGCATCGCCCACGGCCACCACATCCTCCACGCGCTCCACACGCTTGGTGTCCAGCTTGGAGATGTGCACCAGACCTTCCTTGCCCGGTGCGATCTCAACGAAGGCACCAAAGTTCATCAGGCGGGTCACTTTGCCCTTGTAGATGGCACCGATCTCGGGGTCCTCCACAATGGTCTTGATGGTAAAGATGGCGCGCTTTGCGTCCTCCTGATCCACGGCAGAGACGAACACATGGCCGTCTTCCTGCACGTCGATCTTGCAGTTGCAGGTAGCGCAGATGTCCTGGATGACCTTGCCGCCCTTGCCGATCACGTCCTTGATCTTGTCGGTGGGGATCATCATGCTGAACATCTTGGGAGCGTAGCGGCTCAGCTCGTGGCGCGACTCGGCGATGACGGGCTTGATGATCTCGTCCAGGATATACAGGCGGCCCTTGCGGCACTTCTCGAAGGCCTCAGCAATGATGTCGTAGGTCAGGCCGTCGATCTTGATATCCATCTGGATGGCGGTGATGCCCTTGCGGGTACCGCCCACCTTGAAGTCCATATCGCCGTGGAAGTCCTCCACGCCCTGGATGTCCAGCATGGTCATCCAGCGGTCACCCTCGGTGATCAGGCCGCAGGAAATGCCGGCCACAGGGGCCTTGATGGGCACACCGGCATCCATCAGAGCCAGCGTAGAGCCGCAGATGGAAGCCTGCGAGGTGGAGCCGTTGGAGCTCAGCACCTCCGACACGCAGCGGATGGTGTAGGGGAACTCCTCCAGAGAGGGCAGCACGGGCACCAGGGCACGCTCGGCCAGAGCGCCGTGGCCGATCTCGCGGCGGCCGGGGCTGCGGGGTGCGCGGGCCTCGCCTACCGAGTACGGCGGGAAGTTGTAGTGGTGGATATAGCGCTTGGTCTGCTCGTCGGTCAGGTCATCCATGAGCTGGTTGTCCTTGGTGC
>OOBM01001339.1_pt1 | contig 13979 bp, 10 predicted proteins | sample 1671581 | NCBI WGS metagenome assembly OOBM01 (sample SAMN06348171, study PRJEB24527) | human gut metagenome
CCGTGCCCCGCTGGGCCTGCGCCGGGGCACCCGCCTGCTGCTGGAAGCGGGGGCCGGTGCCGTGGTGCTCCTGCTGCTGGGGGCCAGCCGCTGCCTTGCCACCGGGCTGGCCCTGCCGGGCCTGGGCTATGTGGAGCTGGGCGTTCTGGCTCCGCTGGTCTGGGAAGCGGGCCTTGTGGCGCTGGCCGAGAGCGTCCGCATCGCGGACGGCATCGACGGCCTGTGCTGCGGCACCGCATTTGCGGCCCAGCTGGGTCTGATGCTCTGCATGACCATCCTCGGCTGGTTCCCGCTGGCCATCTTCCCGGCGGCGCTGGCCGGTGCGCTGATGGCATTCCTGCTCTGGAACTTCCCGCCCGCCCGGCTGCGGCTGGGCAGCGTGGGCAGCCTGTTTCTGGCCGGGGCACTGGGCTGTGCGCCGCTGTGCATCGGCTGGCCGGACCTTGCGCTCCCGCTGGGGCTGCCCTACTGGCTGGAGGGCGGTATGGTGGCGGTGCAGATCGCGGTCTATCAAACCACGCATGGGAAAAAGCAGCTCTTCCGCACGGCCCCGCTCCACCGCTGGATGGAAGTGCGCGGCAGCAGTGCGGTGCAGATCTTTTATACATTCTGTGTGCTCGCCCTGCTGGGCACCGCAATGGCCCTGCAATGGGCAAAAATCAGTTGAGGAGGTGTGCAGATGGCAACCATCCGCCGAAAAAAGCCGGAGCCGTTCGCGCTGCTGCAGCGGGACCCCGGCCCCTGGTCTCCCATTCTGCTCTACTGGCTGGCAACGCTGGGCATCATCATCGTATTCGGGCTGGTGATGCTGTTCAGCGCCAGCTATACCACAGGCTATCTCCGCTTTGGCGACAGCCTGCACTACATCAAATCCCAGGTGCTCTGCCTGGGGCTGGGCCTTGTGGCCATGTTTTTGTTCTCCTATGTAGACCACCGGCTGCTCCGCAGGCTGGTCTGGCCGGGGTATTTCCTTGTGCTGGCGCTGCTGGTGCTGGTGCTGTTCAGCACCCCGCTGAACGGCTGCAAGCGCTGGCTGCGCGTGGCCGGTATGACGGTGCAGGTCTCGGAGATCGCAAAGTTTGAGATGATCCTGCTCACGGCCCATATCGCGGCCAAGGCCCCCCGGCTGGAAAAACTGGACCCCAGCCGCAGCGGCCGGGTGCCGGTGGGGCCCTGGCTGCAGCAGCGGCTAGTGCGGGAGCTGCTCCTGCCGCTGCTCCCGCTGCTGCCGGTCATTCTGCTGCTCGTGATGGAGCCGCACATGTCCGGCATCGTGCTGACCACCGCCATGGTGGGCACCATCCTGCTGCTGGGCGGCAACGGCGGCGTTATCACCTGGGTGGGCGGCGCAGCCGGCATTTTTCTGCTGGAAACGATCTTGCAGCACATCGACTCCATCCCCTACTTACAGAGCCGTCTGGACGGCTGGACGCAGGACCTGACCAAGATGACAGACCAGACCCTGCAAAGTCTGTACGCCATCGGCTCCGGCGGCGTGACGGGCCTGGGGCTGGGCAACAGCATCGAAAAGCAGCTCTGGCTGCCCGAAAGCACCAACGACTTCATCTTCAGCGTCGTCTGCGAGGAGCTGGGCTTTGCGGGGGCCGTGCTGGTCATCGTGCTGTTCGTGATCTTCCTCGTGCAGGGGTTCTGGCTGGCTTTCCACGCCGAGAACCGCTTCTGCACGCTGGTGGGCATCGGCATCATGGCGCAGATCGCGTGGCAGGTGTTCTGCAACATCGCGGTCGTCACCAACACGCTGCCCAACACCGGCATTTCGCTGCCTTTCTTCTCCTCCGGCGGCACGAGCCTGATCCTGCTGCTGGCGGAGATGGGGGTCATGGTCAACATTGGCCGCAACGGTGAGCGCATCCGTCAGGAGCGCCGCCGCGCCCACGAGGAGCGGGAGGCCCGCCGCCGGGAAAAGACCATCGTGTTGGATACCGCGCGCAGAGCGCGGACCGAATCATAAGGAGGAACCAAGATGCGTGTTCTGATCGCTGCCGGCGGCACGGCCGGCCATATCAACCCCGCACTGGCCATTGCCGGTGCATTGAAAAAAGCAGACCCGACGGCCGAGATCCATTTTGCCGGCCGCAAAGAGGGGATGGAGTACCGTCTGGTGACCCAGGCGGGCTATCCCTTCCACCACATCGAGATCACAGGCTTCCAGCGGAAGCTCTCGCTGCACAACATCAAGCGGAACCTCATCACGCTGTGGAATCTGGCCCTCTCCGGCCCCACGGCCCGGAAGATGATGCGCGAGGTGCAGCCCGATCTGGTCATCGGCTGCGGCGGCTATGTGTCCGGCCCGGTGGTGCGCTGCGCCGCCAAAATGGGCATCAAGACCGCCCTGCATGAGCAGAACGCCTTCCCCGGCGTGACCAACAAGCTGCTGGCCCCGGATGTGGACATCGTGTTCGCCGCTGTGCCCGCTGCCGTGGAAAAGCTGGGTGCCCCCGAAAAGACCCGCGTGGTGGGCAACCCCGTTCGGCCGGAGGTGTTCGCCCAGGCCGGGAACCGCGACGCCATCCGCGCCGAACTGGGGGCAGGGGACCGCACGGTCATCCTGTCGTTCGGCGGCAGTCTGGGAGCACGGCGGGTCAATGAGGTCGTGGCCGACCTCTGCGCCTGGGAGCAGAAAAATCAGAAGCCGGTGCTGCACCTGCATGCCACCGGCCAGTACGGCGTGGAGTTGTTCCAGAACCTCGAAAAAGAGAAGGGTTTTGCCCCCGGCGACAGCCTTGTCGTGAAGGAATATATCAACAACATGCCGGAGCTGCTGGCTGCGGCAGACCTCGTCATCAGCCGCGCCGGTGCCCTGACGCTGGCCGAGCTGGAGGCTGTGGGCCGCGCTGCGATCCTCATCCCCAGCCCCAATGTGGCCGAGAACCATCAGTACTACAACGCCATGGAGCTGCAAAAAGCCGGGGCTGCGGTGGTCATGGAGGAAAAAGACCTGACCGGCGAAGCACTCGTGGCCACCGTGGCCGACCTGCTGGCCGAGCCGGGAAAGCTGGCGCAGATGGGCCAGAACGCCCGGAAGCTCTCGGTGGACGACAGTCTGGACCGCATCGCCAATGCCCTGCTCCAGCTGGTCAAGACCCCGTAACAGAACGTGAAATCCAAAGGAAAGGAGGTGCGGCCCAATGGCAGACCGACCCCAGAACCGGAAGAAAAATGGGAAGCGCCGTCCGGTCTACGATCAGGCGCGGGACGCCCGGCCCAGCCGCCCGGCGGACCGGAGCAATGTGGGATACCCCAGCTCCACGACGCCCGGCAGACACCCGGTAACCAACCCGAACTATGACCCCGATGCGCCCCGGCCCAGCCGCTATGCGGCGCGGGATACCGGCTCCGGCAGCTACCCGGACAACAGCATCCAGTTTCCCACCGGAGGCCGCCCCGTCCAGAAGCAGAATCCCTCCCGGAACCGGGCACCCAATGCGCCGCGCCAGAACCAGCGGAGAACGAGCGCGCCGCAGAGCCAGCGGCCCCGCAATGGGAAGGCCCGGCCGCAGAACCCGAACGCCCGGCGCCCGGCCAGCGGCCAGCGGCTCCGCCCTACGCAGGCGAACCTGCGGGACCCCGCCCGCCGGGAAGGAAAAAAGAAACGGAAGATGACCCGCAAGGCCCTCCGACGCCGCAGAGCCATCCAGCGCCTGACCGCGCTGGCCATGCTGCTCTGCGTCATCGCGGCAGGCATCTATTTGACGGTCACCATGCTGTTCAAGATCAACACCATTGAGGTGCGGACGGCGGACGGCGTGGTGAGCGAAGCGGGCGGCTACTCCAGCGAGCAGATCCTGCAGGCGCTGGGCGTCCAGAAAGAAGAGAACATCTTCAGCTTTGACCCCGCTGCCAAAGCCGCCGCGCTGGAAAAGGTCTTCCCCATGCTGGAGGACATCCGGGTGGAGCGGGACTACCCCAGCACCGTGGTCGTGCGGGTGGCGGAAGCCCAGCCCGCCTACGCCATGCAGACGGCAAAAGGCTGGCTGACCCTCTCGGCCGGGCTGAAGATCCTGGCGGCGGACTCCGCCCAGCCCACCGGCCTGCCTACGCTGTACGGCGGCGAGCCGGTCTTCTCGGACCCCGGCGAGCAGCTGTGCTTCGAGGAGGAGACACCGGCAGACAGCAGCACCGCTTCGGAGAGTGCCTCCGACCCGGCCAGCGCCTCCGCTGCCGTGGAAGAGGAGGCGGGCGACAAGCGCCTGGAGGCTCTCAGCACCCTGCTGACGGCGCTGGATACCGCCGGGATGCGCGGGGATGTCACCCGCATCGAGTTCGCTGACCCGGAGGAGATGGCGTTCCTGTATCAGGACCGCATCAGCGTCCGGCTGGGCACCCTGAACGAACTGGACTACAAGCTCAAGCTGGCCCGGCATGTGCTGCTCAATGAGGACGGCAAGGGCTGCGCAGCCACCGACACCGGTACGCTGGACTTCACCCACATCAGCATGTCCAGCACCCGCAAATTCACCTTTGCGCAGGGCGAGCCGGAGCTGCCGTCCGGCTATGTCGTGCCGGAGCCGACGACACCGGAGGAAGCCCCGGCAGAGGAAACGGCGGACAGCACCGCAGAGGGTGCCGCCGATGCGGCAGCGTCCCCGGCGGACGCCGCTGCACAGCCTGCGGACGATGCCCAGGCTCCGACCACAGAGACAGACCCGGCTCCCGCCGCGCAGGATACGGCAGGCACCGGGGCTGCAAACTGAAAAAGTGAGGTTCATGTATGAAACTGGAACAATTGATGGAAGGCGTCCCCTTTGACCTTGTGCAGGGCAGTCTGGAGACCGAAGTGACCGATATCATCTACGACAGCCGCAAGGCAGCCGAGGGCATGGCCTTCGTCTGCATCGTGGGCACCCAGCGCGACAGCCACGACTTCGCGGCCGACTGCGCCGCCAAAGGCGTGAGCGTACTGGTCATCCAGCATGACATCGACCTGTCTGCCATGCCGGACGTGACCGTTGTGAAGGTGGAGAACAGCCGCTATGCCATGGCGCTGATGAGCTGCAACCTCTTCGGCAACCCGGCCCGGCAGATGACCGTGATCGGCGTCACCGGCACCAAGGGCAAGACCACCACCACCCACATGATCAAGAGCGTGCTGGAAGCCGCCGGCAAAAAGGTGGGCATGATCGGCACCAACGGCATCTATTTCATGGGCCGCCATCAGGAGACCGCAAACACCACCCCCGAAAGCTACGAGCTGCAAAAGACCTTCCGCCAGTTCGTGGATGCAGGCTGTGATGTGGCGCTGATGGAAGTGTCCAGCCAGGGCCTGATGATGGACCGTGTGGCGGGCATCCACTACAACGTCGGCGTCTTCACCAACCTTTCGCCGGACCACATCGGCCCCGGCGAGCACAAGACCTTTGAGGAGTACCGCAGCTGGAAGGGCCAGCTGTTCAAGCGCTGCGACGTGGGCGTGGTGAACATTGACGATGAGAATACCGAAGCACTTCTGGAAGGCCACACCTGCCGCCTTGTCACCTATGGCCGCGCTGAGCAGGCGGACTACCGCGAGACCGGCTTTGAACTGCTGCGCACCCACGATTTTCTGGGCGTGAAGTTCCATGTGACCGGCAAGGACGAGATGGATGTGAAGGTGAACATGCCCGGCGAGTTCAGCGTGTACAACGCGCTGGCAGCTCTGGCGGTGGGCAAGGTGCTGGGCCTGCCGGATCAGGCGATCTACGACGGCCTTGGCAAGTGCGTGGTCAAGGGCCGCGTGGAGCTGGTGCCCATCAGCAAGAAGTTCACCATCCTGCTGGACTATGCCCACAACGAGGTGTCCACCGAAAGCCTGCTCACCACTCTGCGGGCCTACAAGCCCCACCGTCTAGTGGTGGTGTTCGGCTGCGGCGGCAACCGCTCCAAGCTGCGCCGCTACGGCATGGGCGAGATCTGCGCCAAGATGGCGGATCTCTCCATCCTTACCGAGGACAACAACCGCTTTGAAAAGGTGGAGGACATCCTTGCTGATATCCGCGTGGGCATGAACAAGGGCAACCCGGATGCAAAGTTCGTGGAGATCCCCGACCGTCTGGATGCGCTGCACTACGCAGTGGATCACGCGCAGGAGGGCGACCTGATCGCCGTCATTGGCAAGGGCCACGAGACCTACCGTGACCGCGAGGGTGTCAAGACTCCGTTCCTGGAGCGGGAGCTGCTGGAAGAGTATGCACAGCAGATCGGGCTGGAATAACAGATAAAAAATAACGCCGTGTCGAATGTTCAGACACGGCGTTATTTTTTGCGGTAATTATGCTTTCAGCTGCGGAGCCTTGTTCTCCGGCAGGAGATTGGTCATGCTCTTCAGGCTGATGCCGATGGTGGAGAGATTATGCAGCATGGCAGAGGAGGCCGGCTGCAGGATGCCCAGAGCACCCAGCGCGATGAGGGCCGAGTTGAAGGTGAGCACGAAGCGGTAGTTTGCGTGCACGCGCTTTTGCAGAGAGTTGGCGATGGCCTTGAGGGCCACCAGTTCCTCCAGACTGTCGGCTTTGATGGTCACGTCTGCGATCTCGCGGGCGATGGCAGCGCCGGAGTTGATGGCAATGCCAATGTCGGCAGCGGACAGGGCGGGGGAGTCGTTGATGCCGTCGCCGATCATCACCACGGTGTGGCCCTCGGCCTTGGCCTGCTGGACGAAGTTTGCCTTGTCCTCGGGCAGCACCTCGGCAAAGAAGCGGTCCACGCCCACCTGCTTTGCAATGGCGGCAGCGGTGCGTTCGCTGTCGCCGGTCATCATGACGGTGTTCCGGATGCCCAGCGCACGCAGGCCGTTCAGCACAGCGGCGGCTTCCGGGCGCAGCGGGTCGGAGATGCAGATGACGCCCACCAGCTGCCCGCTGGCTGCCATGTACAGGTGCGAATACGCGGGCTTGAGGGCATCGAACTTCTGCTGCTCGGCTGTGGGGATGGTACACTTTTCATCCTCAAAGACGAAGTGGTGGCTGCCGATGACCACGCGCTGGCCGCCCACGCGGCTTGCAATGCCGTGGGCCACGATGTACTCCACCTCGGAGTGCATCTCCTCATGGGAAATGCCGCGCTCTTTGGCGGCACGCACCACGGCGTTGGCCATGGAATGGGGGAAGTGCTCTTCCAGACATGCGGCCAGCTGCAGAACTTCGCGCTCGTTGCAGCCGGAGAAGGGCACGACCTCCACTACCTGCGGGGTGGCACGGGTGAGAGTGCCGGTCTTGTCGAACACGATAGTGTCGGCCTGAGACAGCGCTTCCAGATACTTGCCGCCCTTGACGGTGATGTGGTAGCTGCCGCACTCGCGCATGGCGGAAAGCACGGCCAGCGGCATGGAGAGCTTGAGCGCGCAGGAGAAATCCACCATCAGGCAGGAGATGGCGCGGGTGGCGTTGCGGGTGAGCAGATAGGTGACCACCGTTGCGCCCAGACACCATGGCACCAGCTTGTCGGCCAGCACCAGCGCACGGTTCTCGGTGCTGGACTTGAGCTTTTCGGATTCCTCGATCATGGCCACGATCTTATCGTAGCGGTTGGAACCGCCCTCGGCCTTGGCGATAAAGACGCACTCGCCCTCCTCCACAACGGTGCCGGCATAGAGGGTGGACCCCTCTGCCTTGCGCACCGGCATAGCTTCGCCGGTCAGGGCAGCCTGATTCACCATGGCTTCGCCTTCCAGCACGGTGCCGTCCAGCGGGATCATGTTGCCGCTGCGCACGACCACCTCATCGCCGGAGCGTACTTTGGTCAGAGGCACCAGTACTTCGGTGCCCTGACTGCGCACCCACACCTTGTCCACGTTCAGGGCCATGCTGCGGGCCAGATCGTCCAGACTCTTCTTGCGGGTCCACTCTTCCAGCAGAGAGCCCAGATTCAGCAGGAACATGACAGAACCGGCGGTGCCAAAGTCGCCGCGCAGCAGCGAGACGCCGATGGACAAAGCGTCCAGCACCTCCACTTCCAGCCTGCGGCTCAGCACGCAGCGCACACCCTTCCAGAGAAAGCGGATGGAGCGGAAGGCGGTGTAGGCAGCGTCAAGGGGTGCGGGCAGGAACAGCTTGCGCAGGCAGCGGCCTGCCACCAGATCGAACATTTTATCCTGATATTCCCGGTTCAGCCTGCGGCTGTCGGCGGAGGTGACCAGAGCGTCATACTCGGCCACATCGAACTTATAGCCTGCCAGAATGGCAATGGCGGCGGTGCGCTTGCCGGTATAGGTAATGACCACATCGCCGGTGCGCTCGTAAACGGCGGCATGGACGATGGCATCATTGTGGTTCAGATAAGCTTCCAGCACATCGGCACGGTGCAGGGTCATGCGGACTTTTTCCACATGCACGCGCATCCGGCCTTTGCCTTCATGCAGAATGGTACATTTCATATATCAAATATCCTTCTCTATCTTTTTGCCGCAGCGTCAGGCTGCTATACCCTGCACGCCTGCGGCCCCACTCTCACAAAAAAGAGCCGCCCGAAGGCGGCTCGAAAGCCACGTTGGGGCTTTCAGTGCTTTACGAACCGAAAATTACTCAGCGGTCTCTTCGGTGGTCTCCTCGGCGGCATCCTCGATCACAGCAGCCTCGGCTTCAACAGCACGAGCCTCGTTGATGGCCTTTGCATCGGCCAGAATGTCACCGGCCTGCTCCTGAACTTTGCTGACGGTCTCCATGGTGGAGTCCTTCATGCGCAGCACGGCAGCAGTGGTCTGGGTGTAGACCTTCTTGGCGTCTTTGCTGGACAGCAGCTTGAAACCGGCAGAACCGAACAACGTACCGGCAGCGAACAGTGCGATCTTCTTGATATCCATAGTAACTTCCCTACCTTTTCTATTTCCTGTCAGAGACCCTCGCAGGACCTGTAAGATGAATATACCGGCCCAAAAGCCGGAGAACAGGGTGGACATTTCCCTTCTGTCGAGCCTATTGTAGCACAGAATTTACCATTTTCAAGCTTTTTCTTGAATGTTAATACATGTAAACTTTTTACGATGTGTAGTTAGAAAAAGCTATCTCTAACGCGTTTTTTAAGACAAACTACAGTTTGTAAATGAAAACTAACCGGCAGATGGGACGAGAAAGAATTTCCAGTTTGTAAAAAATCCTGGTTTGGAAATGCGGTTTGCCGCTACGGCCCTTCTCTGTGAAAAAGCAACCCGGAAAAATCCGCAGATTTTTCCGGGTTGCTAAAATAAAAATCGTTTTCCGCTGAAGATGCCAAGAGCGACGCGGCGGGCATTTTAAACCGTTTTGCTTTACAGGATGCGCACCCGGATCACGGCGGGGATGGCAGCCAGCTTTTCGGCCAGCTTCTTGTCCACAGCACCGGTAGCATCCAGCATGGTGTAGGCCATGTTCTTTTTGCTCTTGTTCACCATGTTCTCGATGTTCAGGCCGGCTTCGGTGGTCAAGGCGGTGATCTGGCTGATCATGCCGGGCTCGTTTTTGTGGATGATGCAGATGCGCTTGCCGCCGGCTCTGGGCTGGTTGACCTCCGGCATGTTCACCGAGTGGATGATATTGCCGTTCTTCAGGTAGTCGCTCAGCTCCTTTGCAGCCATCACGGCGCAGTTGTCCTCGGCTTCCGGGGTGGAAGCGCCCAGATGGGGGGTGCACACGATGCCGGGCTTGCCCAGAATGGCCTCAGACGGGAAGTCGGTCATGTAGCCGGACACCTTGCCGGTCTCCATGGCTTCCAGCAGGGCTTCGGTGTTCACCAGTTCGCCGCGGGCGTAGTTCAGGATCTTCACGCCGTCCTTGCACAGGGCAAGGGTCTGGACGTTGATGGTGTCCTTGGTGGTGGGCAGGTAGGGCACATGGATGGTGATGTAGTCGCACAGGGGCAGCATGTCGTTCAGGTTCACGCAGTGGCGTACCTGACTGCTCAGGTTCCAGGCGGCGTCAATGGAGATGTAGGGGTCGTAGCCGTAGACCTCCATGCCCAGCTCAATGGCGCAGTTGGCCACGCGGGAGCCGATGGCACCCAGACCGATGACACCCAGCGTCTTGCCCTTGATCTCGTTGCCCACGAACTGCTTCTTGCCCTTTTCCACGGTCTTTGCCATGGCGGGGTCGCCGACAAGGCCCTGACACCACTGGGCGGCAGCAGCCACATTGCGGCTGCCGGCGATCAGCATGCCGATCACCAGCTCGGCCACAGCGTTGGCGTTGGCACCGGGGGTGTTGAACACCACGATGCCCTGCTCACTGCAGCGGTCCAGCGGGATGTTGTTCACGCCGGCACCGGCGCGGGCGATGGCCAGAAGATTGTCGTTGAAGGCGGTATTCAGCATGTCGGCGCTGCGAACGAGGATGCCGTCCGGGGCATCGGTGTCCACAGCCACGTCAAACTGCTTGTTGTTCAGCTTTGCCAGACCCACCGGGCTGATGGCGTTCAAAGTTTTGATGGTGTACATAGTCCAGATTTCCCTTCTATTATACAGGAACCCTCTCAGTCACGGCTTGCGCCGTGCCAGCTCTCACGAAGGGCGAGCTTAGAAAGCGGGTTCGATCAAGTTGTCCCTCTGATAAAAAGCTCCCCCCTCGGGGGAGCTGCCGAACGAAGTGAGGCTGAGAGGGTTTTATGCATTTTCTTTGCGGAACTTCTCCATGAAGTCCACCAGCTTGTCCACGCCCTCGGCGGGCATTGCGTTGTAAATGGAAGCGCGCATACCACCTACCAGACGGTGGCCCTTCAGGTTCACGAAGCCTGCTTCTGCAGCTTCGGCGCAGAATTTCTTGTCCAGATCTGCATTGGGGCTGGTGAAGGTGACATTCATGGTGCTGCGGTAGCGGTGCTCCACAGGATTCGTGAAGAAGCCCTGACCGTCCAGATAGTCGTACAGCACTTTGGCCTTGGCTTCGTTGATCTTCTGCATGTTGGCAAGACCGCCGATGTCGTTTTCCAGATACTTGAGCACCAGACCGGTCATATAGATGCACCAGCAGGGGGGCGTGTTGTACATGCTGTCCTTGCCCAGCAGGGTGGTGTAGTTCATCATGGTGGGCACATTGTCGGCGGCATGGCCCAGCAGGTCGTCGCGGACGATGGCAATGGCCATACCGGCGGGGGCCACATTCTTCTGCACGCCGAAGTAGATGCAGCCGTACTTGGTCACATCCACGGGCTTGGAGAGGATCATGGAGCTCATGTCGGCTACCAGAGGCACACCCTCCACCTGCGGTACCTCGACAAACTGAGTGCCGAAGATGGTGTTGTTCTGGCAGATGTGGATGTAGCTGGCATCCTTATCATAGTTGATGGCGTTCACGTCCGGGATGTAGGTGAAGTTCTTGTCCTTGCTGGAAGCAACAATGTTCACCTCGCCGAACTTGGCGGCTTCCTTGGCGGCAAGATTCGAGAAGTTGCCGGTGACAAGGTAATCTGCTTTGCCGGTGGTCATGAAATTCAGCGGGACCATGGCAAACTGCTGGGTGGCACCGCCCTGAAAGAAACCGACCTTGTAGTTGTCGGGAATGTTCATTACCCGGCGCAGGGTGGCCTCGGTGTCCTTGATGATGGCATCGAACCACTTGCTGCGGTGGCTCATCTCCATCACGCTCTGACCGCTGTCGCCATACTCGAGCAGCTCTGCCTGTGCCTGCTTGAGCACCTTCTCGGGCAGCATGCTGGGGCCTGCGCTGAAGTTGTAAACTCGTGCCATAATGAACTCTCCCTTTCCTGTATCGCACAGCACCGCGGTTTTCTGTGGTGCGTTCTGTTGATTGCTGTAGCCGTAGTATACCGGTTTTGCAGGGATGAAAACAAGAGCATCTTTGCACAAAGATACGGCGCAAAAGCCCCTGTGCGGGCACAAAGCACACAAATGTCCTTGATAAAAAAACAAAAACAAAGACAAATGTAAAATAGAGCCGGAAAAGCCTGATTTCATCGGCGTTTCCGGCTCTTGCACTTTGGCGCAGAAATTGGTATAATAATAAAACAAAGACAAACGTAAAAGAAAAAAGATGCCAAAAGGAGGGAGAACAGCAGGATGTATGGCATCCCGGACAGTGTAAAGCCGCTTTCGGCGGCAGAGGAGCAGGTGATGCTGGCGGTGTGGGCCTGCCGTGCGCCCGTCACCCGGCGGGATATCGACGAAAAGCTGCGCGCAAAGGGCTGGGCCCCGGCTACCGTTCTGAACTTTCTTTACCGGCTGGAAGAAAAGGGCTGGGTGAAAAGCGGCAAGGATGGCAACCGCAATACCTACACTCCGGCCATCACCCAGCGCGCCTACAACGTGTGGAGTATGCGGGAACGGCTGGACACCCTCTTTGGCGGCGACCTTGCGGCGGCGGTGCACGCGTTGGTCAGCGAGAGCGGCTGCGGCCAAAGCGAGCTGGAACAGGCCATGAAGGTGCTGGAGGAAAAGCATCTGGAAGCGGAAGAATATGATCTGTATGACCCTTATGGGTAAAAAGGAGAGCGGAAGATGGATTGCAAACTGCGTGCCAAAAACTGCGGCGGCTGCCCGATGCTGGGCATGGACTACGCCGCACAGCTGAAACAGAAAGAAGAGACCGTGAAAAAGCTGCTGGGCAGATTCGGCCCGGTGGAGCACATCCGGGGCATGGAAATGCCGTACCACTATCGGAACAAGGTGGTCTCCACCTTTACCACCGGCTGGGGTGGAAAACTTACCTCCGGCATCTACGCGGCAAACAGCCACAAGGTGCTGCCGGTGGAAAGCTGCCTTTTGCAGGACGAAGTGCTGGATAAGACCATGCTGGCCGTGCGTGCGGCAGCGGGCACCTGCCATTACCAGCCTTTTAATGAGGATAAGGGCACCGGCCTTCTGCGTCACTGCCTGCTGCGGCGGGGCGTTATGACCGGGCAGGTGATGGTGGTGCTGGTGACGGCTCAGCCGGTGCTGCCGGGTGCCAAGAACTTTGTCAAAGCCCTGCTGACCGAAGCCGGAAAGCAGGGCGTGGCCATCACCACCATCGTCCAGAACGTGAACGACCGCAAAACCAGCGTGGTGCTGGGCGATATGGAAAAGGTGCTGTACGGCAAGGGCTTCATTCTGGATACCCTCTGCGGCAAGACCTATGCCATCAGCCCGCGCAGTTTTTACCAGATCAATCATACCCAGACCGAAGTGCTGTACGGCCTTGCGGTGGACGCGGCGCATCTCACCGGCAAAGAAGTGGTGCTGGATGCCTACTGCGGCATCGGAACCATCGGCCTGACCGCCGCCGACCATGCAAAGCAGGTAGTGGGCGTGGAGGTGAACCGCGAAGCGGTGCACGATGCCATAGGCAATGCAAAGCACAATGGCGTGAAGAACGCCCGCTTCTTTGCCGCAGATGCCACCCGGTGGATCGGCGAAGCCGCTGCGGCTGGTGAACGCGCAGACGTGATCTTTATGGACCCGCCGCGGGAGGGCTCTACGCCGCAGTTTATCGAAAGCGTGGCCCGCATGGCCCCGAAACGTGTGGTCTACGTGAGCTGCAACCCGGTCACGCTGGCCCGGGATCTGGAGCTGCTGACCCGGAAGGGATACAAAGTGGAGAGCAGCACGCCGGTGGATATGTTCCCCCACAGTGAGCATATCGAGACGGTATGCGCATTGTCCAAACTGGATATCTACCAGAAGATTACGGTGAATCTGAAAATGGATGAACTGGATGTGACTGCTGCAGAGACCAAGGCTACCTATGAAGAGATCCGGGAGTACGTCAAGGAACACACCGGTCTGAACGTGAGCGACCTCTATATTGCACAGGTCAAGCAGAAATGCGGCATCAAGGAGCGGCAGAACTACAACAAGCCTAAGGCTGAGAACCCCAAGCAGCTCAAGTGCCCGCCGGAGAAGGAAAAAGCCATCCGGGAGGCACTGAAGTATTTTAAGATGATTTGAAATAAAAAAATAGACGGATGTCTGTCAACTGGCAGACATCCGTCCGTTTTTATGATAATCTGTTATGATCGCAGTTCCTCAAGCAATGCCGTACACCCTTCCAGCACATCCTGCCATGTGGCTTCAAAATCTC
>OOBM01001359.1_pt1 | contig 13718 bp, 14 predicted proteins | sample 1671581 | NCBI WGS metagenome assembly OOBM01 (sample SAMN06348171, study PRJEB24527) | human gut metagenome
GGTCGGATATGGCAGGCACCGGAGCAGGCAGCAAGGCACCCGGCAGCAGTCAGACCGGCGCACCGAAACCTCCCAAGGCAAAGAGCAGTACCCGGCGATGGATATGCCCAAAGTGCAGCACCATCATCCGGAGCACCAAAGAAGTGCGCGTCATCTGTGCCGACTGCATGGAGACGTTCATAAAGGCCGACTAAATCACAGTAGGACAGAGAGCAAGGGCGCGAGTGAGAGTAGTGCCGATTTAAAAGTGCACTCGTAAAGACAGAGATTCGCTGGGCTGTGAGAGGACTCCCATTATATCATACGAGGAAATGTACCATGACTATCATATCAGAACGCCTGCAATACCTACGCCTAACGCACGGCTATACCCAAACCGATCTTGCACGAACCATGGGAGTGAGCCGCCGGGCAGTCTACGCATGGGAGCACGACAAATGCCCCGAAATCACCCATCTGATCCAACTCGCCCAATTTTATCAGGTATCCACCGATTATCTGTTGGGCCTGACTGAATGAGAGGTTCCCCGCCACCGGAGGCCTTACCGGAGACTTTTTGCCTGCGACAGTGCGGTCATCCATCAGTTCGCGCTCAACAGACAGAAATTAAAAGTGTACTTGTAAATCCACTTTATTGGACACATTGTTTGGTAGACTTCAGATACAGCAAAAGCAAATCCACTTCAAAATACAGGAGGAAACTATTATGGCAGGCGCTTTTTCATTTGTTTTAGGTATGTTGGGTCTTGGTGCAGCTGGTGCAGTCAGCGCGGGACAGAATGCAAAAATCAAGAAGGCAGACTATCAGTATGGCGAGGAGCACGGCCTTCACGGCACCTCTGAGGTCCTACAAATGCGTGAGCGAGTACGTAAAGAGTGGTGGAGCATCTGCGGCAAGACCTACAACGCGTGTGAGCGACCTGCATCGAGTTACGGTGATCTCAGCAGAACCCCGTGGTGCTATCTGAAAAAACGTTGGTTCATTGACCACCTGAACAAAAAGGGCATCCCCTATGATGATTTGGTCGTGAACGATGTTACCGGCGTTACCTTTTACGAGAGCCAGAAAAGAACGTCTCAAGCCTACATGAGAAAGCTGCGGTAATAGACATCGCGCCCACCTTCACCATTTCTATCAGCAGCAGGAGGTAAACTTATGGCTGAACATAAATTCGTTGTCAGAACGGTATTCCATGATGAAAACGAAGACACTCTGCTTCGTGAGGATTATCGTGAGACGCGAGAAAAAGCACAGAAACTAAAGGATTTGGCTGATTTTGGCTATGCCGGACTTTTTAGCAAAGGTCAAACGAAAGTTACCACAGAAATCATTGAACGCTGACGCCAACCACCATTTCCTATAGCAACAGAGTCCTGCCGCTCAGACACGAGTAGCAGGGCTCCTTCTATTTTATACAGTATTCAGTCAGAAAGTGAACTTAAAAAGCCGCGTTTAATATCAGCCAGCACACATCCCGGCGGATTTGTGGCTTGATTATGGGGCTCCCCAAAATTGGACACATCTTTCTTGATGGGGTCGGTCTGACTGATCTCATCTGAACTTAGGTCGTGACAGGTGCGTACTGTTTGGTACAGGGTCGTGTATGGCGATTCTATCAGCGCAACAAAGCACGTCTTGACCCTCTTTCAAAATTAGTCAAATTGACTAACAATGATAAAAAATGACGTCGGTACGTAAAAGCGTTTGCTATAGATTATGTGGGGTAATGGAAATCTGCCGCTACAGCACCCAGCCGAATGCGAATGCCTTTATAGACTGTATATACCATGTTATCATCCAGCCAAGCACCCTGCCGCCACTCTCCTATCCCCTACTATACCCCTGCCAATTCACGCCGCCGCCGTGCCGTTGTGACACATTTCAGCACTTAGCGACGTATTTGGACGCTTTTCGCCAGGTTTGGCATATTCTGCGTTACATTTATTTCGAACAGGATGGAACTGATTCAAATATATGTAATAGGAATGGTGTCAAAAATGGTTACTTCCGATTTGTCCGCCCGTATCAATGATGTACTGCGCTACGTCGGGATCACCCGCAACATGAACGCCTACATGATTCTATCACAAGCCCTGACGCTAATTGCCGAGGATGAAGACCGCCTGCGAGCCGTAGAGAAAGAGATCTACACGCCCATTGCCGACAAAAATCTGCGCGGGCCCAGAGCAGTCCAAAGCACGGTCCGCCGGGCATCCAAGGTCGCATGGGATTTCTTCCCCGATCGCGTTCAGGAACTGGCTGGCTATCCTTTGAATGGTCGCCCCTCTGCCGTGGCTATGCTTGAGCTGCTCTATAATGGTGTCGCCCGCTATGACGATCTTTCTATTCTGAAATAAGCGCCCTTCAACAGCAACACCCCGCTACTCTATGCCGAGCAGTGGGGTGTTTTTGTATCTTGATTCGATTTCAACCGTTACCAGGTTGGTAAGAGTTAATCGCAAAAAAGCGAAATACCGTAAAATTATTTGTCAAAATCTGCACAGTGTCATAGAAAGCCGTCATGTACTATGCGGAGTTTTGTGCACCCCTCAAATCGAGGGCTACCGCGAAATACCGACGCCTTTATCAGAGCGCTATTGAACTTTTACCGATTTGGATAATGTTCATTGATCGTATCATCGATAGAATATGGATTTCGTTAATTGTTTTGTCCACTGAGCTTCTGAACCCAGCTCAAATTGAGCCGTGTTGCAGGATGGTCGTGGCATGCGGCTCCCTCTGACAGCCCAAAATCCGGCCATCAAACGGTGTTCACAGTGTAGACGCCCTTATATTAATCAACGATAACATGTCGCATTTTGATCCAAGTGCACTTTTCAATCGTGTCAATCCAGATAGCGTAACGATTTGTGACGCCATCCGCCGGTCAGACGCTCACTTGTTTCTCAATATCGACGCATCATCGTGTTTTTTCAACAAACTGAGAATCAACATTATTTTGATCTTTTCGAAGAAGCACCATATATTTTGACGATGAATCGAATCATTGTGATACATTCGCTGTCGCTCATACGATTTAGAGCAACTCCAATCTTGAAAAAGCTCACAGGTTCGCTTAGTCAAGATTTCCGTTGGCGTGTTCATGATAACTGAGCGTTTCCGCCCATCCTCATTCTTCGGACGTTCGAAAGCACTCAGCTATCATTCCACGCAGAATAGAATTTGTCAATAAAAGACGCTTCCATTCTTAATCATCCATAATAAAAGCCCGACCACTCAAATCAGTAGCCAAACTTCCATAATCGATATGCGTATATTTTTCACTTTACTATATAGTGTAGTGAATTTTATGCGCATCTTACTTCTTTGTTGCTTTGTGACATTGTGCAATTTTTCGTGTAGTTTCTATAGTATCGGCACGCGTTTTTGCACATTTTGTCGATCATTATTTCAGTTCCACAAGCATCCAGACTGTCTTAAACCGCCATTTCCCTGCTGTTTCTCTTGTTGTTATAATCTCTACCCCGTATTTTTGAACCTCTCGATTTAAAAGCAATTTGCCGATCGTCTCTTGGCTAGAGCGTCCTTTAGCCGGAACAATATTCAGGACGCGAATCAGTGCTGCCTTTAGCTCATCCTTTAGCATAGGCTCATTGAGATGTTCCGCAATGTAGGCTGACACATTATCCGACTTATACTCTGGAACAGGACCACCCAAATCGCCCCGAATCATACTAAGAATTGCGTCATGATATCCATCCTGTAACATTTTCAGTGCGACACTTTTCTGATACTGGAAGAACATCTCTTTCATCTCGTTGATATGGTACTCTTTTGTTCGATGATCGTAGTACAAAGTGGACTCCTCACCGATTCGCTCGTTTACATCCGGAGCTGCCAAAAACTTCTCCCAAGTCTCCCCGCCTGCACGATAACACAGCGCTGGTTCAAGATTATAGGTGGCCTCTTTAAGGCGCGTCTCCAGCTCCCGTTTTCCCTTGCCGCGCAGATAGAGTTTAAAGGTATCCTGCTCACTCACTGGCCGCTTTCTGCCGATCTCTTGAATCACCTCCATGGGCAACCACTGCTCAATGAAAATATGTTTGACCGTCTCGTCTTTGATGTCAACACCGTTATAGAAGACAGTCGTAGTAAAAAGGATCCGCTTCAAAAGCTTTCCGTGCCGGACACAATCATACAGAGTATCCATCGCGCCGGACTTGTTGTGGTCAGAGCAGTAGTAGGAAGCCGCATCACCGTATATCAGCTTCATTTTTTCAAGTGCGGCATGACTCGTTACAAAAACGACCACTTTTTCATCTGGTGGAATGGAATCCAAGAGAGCCTTACGCTCAGCATCTCGATAGTAGAATCGAATTTCTGAGACACACGATTTTCTTCTTGGGATTCGGTAGTAGTTTTCTGGGGGAAGTGTCCCCTCCTCCTTCCACTTCTGAATCAAGAAGTCCATCGTGGCGCTCATGTAGATCGCTGTTTTACACGAAACCAACTGCTCGATGCACTGGTACGCCATGTTCGTCTTGTGGTTGAATTTGGCATCATTCACAAAATAATGAGCCTCATCACAGACAATATAGGTGTAGCAACGCTTGATGTGTTCCAGCGTCTTCTCCGGGTCTTCCTGATAGTCTTTCTGGAGCTTTTGATAGGTTTGCACCTCTACAAACTCAAAACTCAGGCACTCGATCATCGCCAATCTAACCAGGTCTGTATCTCGGAAATCCCTTTCGACTCCATCCGCTAAAATGGCTTGGACGATTTGCTCCCACAGCGTTTTCCGGTTGCAAAGATATAGAATTCGCTTTCGATTTTCCACATTGAATCTTGGGCAGCTCGTCATATTTTTCTTCAATAAGTCCATGATTGCAGTCGTTTTACCTGCACCTGTCCCTGCATCGATCACATAGCGGCCAACGCCCCAGCTTTGTATAATGTCGCCGATGGCCTGTGAGACGTAGCGTGTGTCCTCTGGCAAAGCCGGTAAAGCCCGTTCAAATAGCATTTCTTCCCGGCGGATATCATCCAGTGACCAAATCATTTCCTGTTCGGCTGCTTGCGGTTTCGTCATCGGAGCAGGTACGCGTGGCAACTCTTCACAGGGGTCCAAGCCGATGTCGGTAAGATCCCCAAATAGCGCCAAGATAGACAATGCATCGTTGGGTTTATTTTTGGGCAGAGATACAGGCTGCATGGGTGTAGTGGTAACATTTGTTTCTTCAGTCATAAAATAATATTGCTCCTATAAAAATATAAGGCGCACAGCCCAGCTATCTTGCCAGACCATGCGCCGGTTTGTTAGCATCTACCCAAAAAGCTCTGGTCAAACGCTTCGTTCTGTGCTATTATAGTGGCGGGAACTTTAGCAATACATATATATTCCCGTCTCTATAGCCGCTTTGCCTGTTGCAGCAGGTAAGGCGGTTTTTGTTTTACTGTTGCGCATGGGACTTTGCCTCGATTGCTGCCGCCGCTTCTGCAAACGTCTGCATGGCGCTGTTGTAGCCAATTTGGAACGAGTGCTCGGCAACGGACGTAACCAGCCCTTCCAGAATTTCAGATAGGATCTCGTTCTGCGCTTCGCTCAAATACGGTCGAATAAGCGCCTCTGCCTGACGATTGCTTACATCTACGGCATCCTTAAACTTCTCCCGACTCTGCTTGATCTCGTCAGCGGTCTGAAATACATCTTTTAAAAAGCTCATTTTGATCTCCTTTTTCATGTCTATAATCGTATTTTCCAGCTTTCCCCCGGCGGGGTACGGAGCAACTTCTGGGTCCCACATATTATGTAGCACCTCCGGGGTGTTATTGACCTTCTGCGCATCGAGCCATTCCATCAGCCCTTCGCGGAAGATTCGGTAGCTATTGCCCACCTTTACCGCCGGGAAGCCCGGTTTACTCACCAGCCGATAGACAAAATTCTGCCCGAACCCCAGCAGCTCTGCCACTTCGGCAACGGTCATCATGGGCGAGAGCTGTGTCGCTGTCGTCGGCTTTCCAGCGGTGTTCTTTTTGCTTCGTGTCATAATTTGTATGCTCCTATATAATCGGATTGTATTTTTTGGCAGTCAACTGGGCGTTGCTAAATTACGCCTTATTGTTTTTTCTTTATATGCTATCAAATCTTCTTGTTTTATTTATGCCAACAGTATATCACAACTTGTATTAAAATTCAATGGTTATCTGTGATTTTTTCTTCTGTATTTTAAGTAAAGTCCAATAATACTTTTTTTTGAAAGGTGCTATTGCCTTTTTGTTGATTTTTAACAAGCGCACGCCATTTTTACATCAGGTATAAAACAATCCGTATAAAGCGTCGTATCAGGCATCGTTTCCAGCACTGAGAGGATTTGGTTTTTCCCTTCTGCCGCTCTCCGACGTCCGTTCAGGCAATCATGCCATCCATAGTGCACCACCTCCTGTGCTTCTATTGGCGAAATTGCGCCGTTTTTCGCTTATTGGCGATACTATGTCTCTTTTGGTTTTTCCCCATTCCACTCAACATCGCCAACATCGCCACACTGGCGAAGTTGATTTCTGTCGCTTATTCGTCATTTTTATGCAACTTCGCCACACACTCGTCTCACCGCCCGTACAGCGCACAAGGACGTGATGAACTTGAACTTTCCGTCAGCCTGCCGCACCCGCTTGGTCTGGATCTTTTTTTCTTTTACAAGGCATGTATGTGCCCGCTCAACGGTGCGTTTGCTGCATCCTGTTTCGTCCATTACCAGCTTTTTCAGATCCATACCAGCCATCGGTCCCTGCTCTTTCAGAAGGGCCATGATGGACTCCTTGGCATCCTGCTGCGACGGCTCCAATGGCATCGGCTTGTCGGCCATCAACTCCTTATAATGCTTCTCCGTGGTCGCCGCCAGCACTGCCCTGACGGTTTCCACCTCTGCGCCTGCCTTATTTTTCACACCTACCGTCTGGGTATGGAAGAGGATACTACGTGCCTTAGTGCCAACGTTCAGCTTTTCCTGCGTTACATAGGTGACGCTCTCGTCCATCGGCAGTCTCCCCAGAATGGTCACGCTGCGAGCGGCATTCCACAGCTCACCCGAACCAGCCAGCAGCATCCGCGCATCATCGCCCGCCTTCTTTACCATGTGAGATACAATGACCACGCTGAACTGGTCTGCCAATGCTTTTTCCTGCAACATATCAAGCGCCCTGCGCATCACATCACCATTTGCCGCTGCATTACCCTCCAGAAAGCTCCTGAGCGGGTCGATGATAACCAGTGCCGGATGCAGCTCATCAATAAGCTCAAACAAGCTTGCCCCAACAACAAGCTTTTTCTTTTTCTGCTGCCAGTACCAGCCGGGAGTCGCGTAAAACACCCTGCGCATATCCGCCTCTGCCGCGATCATGCGCGGAGCCAGAGACATGCCGGGGTCATCCTCGCTCGTAAGTACTAAAACATTCCCCTGTGCAACTGCAGCATCAGGGAAGAGCATCGTGGGGCGTCCGGTCGTTATGGCAGCCACTACATCCGCCATGAATACGCCCTTGTCCACGCCGCCGGGACCTGCCACGACCGACACAGCACCCATCGGGAAGTATCCTTTAATAAGCCACCGGGTATTTACCGGCTCCACATCTCCCAGACACGGAATCATGCCTCCATGGTAGACCGGCGCAGCTGAAGCAGTGGTCACAGCAGGGATCAACGGAAAGAAACTCAGAGAACTCATATTTTACTCCTTATATTCGTTTGCGATTTTGGCACATTTTTATACTTTTTCACGCTACATCGTGCACCTTCTAAAAAATAGCAACAAAAAAAAGACGCACAAAAAGATAGAACTCCCAAGCCGCACTCATACCGTATACCGGCAGAATACAGCTTCTGGGAAACTACTCTATCTAATCATGCGTCTCGCCTTAGGCTGAGACCTCCATTCGTCTAGGTGAGGCTCAGTATCCTGAACCTCGACGAACAGATAAAATATGTTACGCAGTCCATCACTATGGGTCCGCGTAATGGCCCTCGGAAACATCATCTTTACTTCTGGGCTTCATACGAAACCTTCCGGGGGTAAGGTCATTATAGCACCGATCTGCAGGTTGAGCAGCGTGGATGCACGGCAGCCGGTACCAAGCAGGAAGTTGACAATGACCCAGTTGCGGTATTCAGCAAAGGAGCACGTCTTGCAGTCCGGTTCCTTCAGCAGCTTCTGCAGCTCGTCGGTGGTGTAGGGTTCTTTGATTGGATCATCTGCCCGCACCAGCTTGATAGAGAATTGCTCCAGATACCCTTTCTCCATGCACCAGTATAAAAACGCCCGGACCATGCGCAGGTTCGTATTGATGGTCGTATCGTGGAGCTGCTGGTCCTTCATATAGAAGATATAGTCTTCCACCGTTTCCTCTGTGATGGTAGTGATGGGCTGTTCTGTGTCCCCCAGAAACCGAAAGAAGCTTCTGCCCTTAGCAGCGTAGAAGTCGAGTGAGCCTTGGGAGAGGTTCTTGAGCCGGTTGTACTTTTGGAACCTTTCAAAGGCCTGTTGGATGGTGGGGTTTGCCTTGGCAGTGGGTCTTAAATCACGGTTACGCACGAGAGAGACTCCTCCTTTTTTCGCGAAAAATCCCTCTCGCCCATCCAATGCTTCCAAAAAATGGGGCAAAAAGAGAAAGCCCAGAATCATTCGAATCAACGAACAATTCTGAGCTTTCTCATGCCACCGGCGGGGCTTGAACCCGCACTCTGTCTCCAGAAAGGGATTTTAAGTCCCTCGTGTCTGCCAGCCTTCGGCAAATTCTATTTTTATTCGCTGTATCGTCTGATTTTTCGTTACGAGAGAGATTTTTTCTTCGTAAGCGAGAGAGATTCGCACTTTTTTGATAAGACGATATTACCATATTTTTCGCTCCATGTCAATCATGTAAAATTGTTTCATCTTGTCGTGCTTGATCTTCGGAGCGTCCGGGACCCGGGGCGTTTGCCCTTGCCCAGATGCGCTCCTCAGGGTGGATGTGATGACGGGTTGAATTACGGTTTGATTGGTGCATTGATGGGCGAAATTGAATGATGGGTTATCGCTGATTTTTTGAAGAATAAATTTTGAAGCGATTGAAGTTGTTTTTATGCGCTGACTGCCTTGATGAATTCTCACCTGTGATGCTCGTTGCTGTTTATTTGCCCAATCCCTACTTTGCCTGTGCTCTCCCCCCTTCTACCTCATCTGCTGAAATTTCACCGGAAGTGATTTTGAGGGATGAAATGAAAAACGTGTATATTTGTTCGATATGAAGCAATTCGTCTATTATAAAACCGCCTGGATGAGATTTTGTAGCCACACCCACACGGTTTGAGGTTTGAAAAGATTACTTTAGTTCAGTGCAAGGTTCAGACAGCGTAGCCCTTGTTTTTGATGACTTCCACGACCTGAGAGACGTACTTCTGGCAGGTATCGTGGTCAGGGGCTTCCACCATCACACGCACGACCGGTTCAGTGCCGGACTCACGGACAAGGATACGGCCAGTGTCGCCCAGTGCCTCGGCTACGGCCTTGACTGCTGCCTGCACTGCTTCGTCATCCTGTGCGGCCTTCTTGTCGGTCACACGAACATTCTCCAACACCTGCGGGTAGATCTTCAGGGGCTCCGCCAGCTTGCTCATGGGCTGCTTTTTGGCCAGCATGACTTCCCATTGATCAAATCACAGCGCAATCTACTTTAGAATAGAAGTTTCCTATCACCTCACAAATCTTATTTGACACTTTGCTATCAACACATGCCAAATTTCGTCCGCTTCCTATTGCTCTTATAAAAGCAACAAGTTCATAACGGATGCCTTCACCATCCAGTTGATAAAAATATCGTTTGTTCTGTGACGCTTCTTCATATCGAATCTCAAAATAATCCGTTTTCCACCACGGTGCCGGAACATAAATATATCCCTTCGTCCCGGAAACAATTAGCTCACCTTCCGATTTAACTCCCTTGGCAACTGTTGCAGACGCAACTGCGTGATCATAAAGAAATGTGATTTTTGTGAACTGATCATGTCCCTCATCATCAATATGGGAAACAATGTTTTTAGTTTTGTAACCATTTCCCAGTATATTAAATATCGGGAGCATTGCCGTAGGACCCCAATCGCAAATACTATCCCACGCATCCTCTGCAATAGATCTTAGACTGGTACATGTGGCATCTACAGAATAAACTTCGCCAATCTTTCCCTCTTTTGCCAGCAAAAGCAATCGTGAATATGCTGTTGCATATGCCGTTTTAAGTGCATCCATTAAAACACAGCCCTTTTTCGCCGCCAACGAGAACAGCGCTCTGCTTTGCTGCTCGTTTAGTGCAACAGGTGGTTCACATAAAACGTGCTTTCCTCTTTCCAATGCGCTTCGGATTTGATCGTAATGATACTTAGGTGTAGAAACAATATAGACTGCATCCACTTCTTCGAGCAATCTTTCATAGTTCTGTGTTATGAAAGGAATCTCCTCGAAATATTTCGGATTTTCCGTGCACACACCAGTAATTTCCAGCCCATTGACATATTGTCCTTCCCGAATGTACTTTTTAGCAATATGGGAATCACCAATGATTCCAAGTCGAACCTTTCGCTCCTCTGAACGAATTTCCGAACTAGAAACACCTTCTGTGCGTTCCAAATATACTACTCTGCAGTATTCTTTTAGATAATCAAATTTCCCGATCCAATCCGATCCAACAGTGAAAATATCCACATCGTACCTGCGAATATCATCAATTTTTTGACCCTCATATTCTTCTACAATGATCTTATCCGCAAGCCCGGTAGCACGTACAGCCTCAATACGCTCCATCAAAGACTGTTGTACATTGATTTTTCCACGGGTTTTATCAAAATCATCCGCTGTAACACCAACGATCAGATAATCTCCCAATGCTTTTGCACGTTCTAGCAGCTTGATATGACCATAATGAAGCAAGTCATACGTCCCGTATGTAATTACTTTTACCATTTCTTGCTTCCTCTCACATTTCACAAAAGTCCACGCCTCTGTAAATCCTTAAAAGCATTCACAAGCGTGGTGTTGTCCTCTTTTGTCAATGCACCAATATGCCCCACACGGAAAATGGTCTCTTTCATTTCTCCACCATTGGGACAAATCCAAATACCATACTCATCTTTGAGCATCGTAAAAACATCATAGGCCGATACATTCAAAGGATGCAACGGTGTAACTGCATTGGACATCGACTCAGAAACGATTTCAAAAGGCAATCCCTTAATCTTATCTCTAAAATCTTGAGCAAGTTCCGCAATTTTCTTTGTTTCGTTCTCAACCCCGCCTGCAGCTTCAATTTCTTTTAGACGGGCATTGATCTGGCGTAAAGTACCAACTGCTGGTGTAAAGGGTGTTTGTCCCCGCTCGCCATTTTTAAGAGCAGACTTCAGATTCAGATACATACACTTCACATCACGCTCTTCTACACGCTTGACTGCTTCATTAGATAAGACAATAACTGACACACCCGGAGGACAAGCCAATGCTTTCTGGGAACCAGTAATCATTACCTGTACACCCAGTTTGTTCATATCAAAATCGTCTGCAAGGAAAGAGCTAATGGCATCCACGACCAGAAAAATTCCGTTTTTCTTACAAAACTCACTGATCATCTCAATGTCATAGTGAACACCTGTTGAGGTTTCATGTACATTCACAAGGAATCCAGTAAAGCCTTTCCCATCGTACATATCCAACTGTTCTTTTTTGAGTGCTTTACCTTTCTCTAGCTTGATTTCCTCATACGGGATCTCATGAATTTGGCACAACTCAACAAAACGCTGGCCAAAGCTGCCGCCGTTTACAACCAAAACTTTATCTGTCTTATCAAAGACATTCATAACAGTTGCTTCCATAGATGCCGTACCAGAGCCAGTGATAAACACCGCTCTTGCGTCATCGCCCGCTTTCGCAAACTTTTTTATCAGCTTTTCATTTTCAAGCATAACAGCAGAGAACTCTGGCGTTCTAAAATATGGAACCTGTTCTGCGCCAATAGCACGCACTACATCATCCGACATTACCGGGCCAACTGTAAAATTAAGCATCTTCATCCTCCAATTTCAAATTATTAATTCACTTGTTTTCAACACTTAAAGGGATTCATTGTCTTTCGTTTCAGTGACAGAACGTTTGCTTTTGTTTTTTCGTAATCCTTATATATAGAAGTTGCCCCCTCCCACAGTGTTTCATAAAATTCCATCTGGCCGAAAATATCAAATTCATGATTCACTTTTAGCTTCATTTCATGGAAGCTTCGTAGCCGTCTCATGCACTTCTTGACATCTTCGTAATTCGATGGATCACATAGTCTGGCTCCTTCCAGAAACTCTGTGATTTTATAGCCATTTCCCGGGTTGATATATGCAATATCATCGCAGATATGCTTTCCATCAATCGTTTGGTAAACTGCAGCTTCTTGTCGGCGGTTAATTAACTGGTCTGTTTCCTCTCCAGGAATACGCATGATATATTTCTTTCCTTTACAAGTAAACAGGAAAAAACGATTCGTCATACCCTTTTTCAAGACCGTAATATCTGTAACGTCTTTCTCCTTTGCTTCTAAGGCTCTGCAAATCACCCGAATGACATCTGTTTTTAACTGATTAGAGTCGCTGTCAATTTCTCGTATAGCAGTTTTCAATAATACGGCAGAGAGTGCTTTAACTTTTGAGCAAAAAGAGGTATAACAGAGGCAAAGAAAGTGAGAACTATGCTGCACAATGAAGCTCAAAAATTGATTCTGGAAGCATACGACAAAGGCGTTAGCGTAAAAGAACTGGCAAAGTGCTTTTCTGTAAACACCTGTTCGCGATATATCGTTTGCTGAAGCGTCGGAACGAAACAGGCAGTTACGAAACTCAAACGAATCTCCGTGGAAAGAAGCCCAAATTGTCAGATGTAGATCATCAGCACATCCTTTCGCTTCTGGAAAAACAGCCGGATATCACATGTCTGGAAATCATTGAAACGTTGGATTTGCCTGTCAGTATTGATACTGTCTGGCGTTTTCTTCAGAAAGCAGGATACCGCCGGAAGAAAAAGTCTCTTCATGCCAATGAACAGGAGCGTCCCCGATGTGGCGCAGAAGAGAAAAGACTGGAACGGCCTTATATCTGGATTCAAGGCAAGTGACCTTGTGTTTCTGGATGAAAGCGGATGCAATACGGATATGACAAGGCGGTATGCCTATTCGCTTGGAGGAAGCAGAGCTGTTGATTCCGCACCACTTTCTAAGCCCAAGAACACGACCATTCTGTCATCGATTCAGTTGGATGGGACACTACGCTATACGACTTTCTCAGGCGGAACAACTGAGGAGAGGTTTAAGCGGTATCTGGAAACTGATTTGCTGCCTCATCTGAACGGAAATTCTGTTCTCATAATGGATAATATGAAGTCGCACCATGCAAAGGCAGTGAGAAATCTGCTGGACAGCTCCGGTGTTCGATGCATTTATCTTCCACCATATAGTCCTGATCTGAATCCTATTGAAAAGCTCTGGTCGAAGGTGAAGTCTTTCCTTCGTAAATTCAAGGCACGGACCCTGGATACTCTTCCGAACGCGATACAATGTGCTTTTCAGACAGTTTCGCCTTCTGACTGCTCAGGCTGGTTCCATTCCTGCGGCTATTCGCCTTATTTTTGAAAATTGCTATAAGTCGACAGTGTATTTACAACCTTAAATATACTCAAATATCCGCAAACGGTTCCCGCCTGCG
>OOBM01001383.1_pt1 | contig 13509 bp, 10 predicted proteins | sample 1671581 | NCBI WGS metagenome assembly OOBM01 (sample SAMN06348171, study PRJEB24527) | human gut metagenome
GGATGGGCAGGATCTTGACCATGCCCTTGCCCCAGATGTTGCAGACGATGACCGTGCCCAGCGCCACAAAGGCCAGCAGCCAGTTCGACTCACAGTTGGTGATGGCAGAGGGAGCCAGGATCAGGCCGATGGAGATGATGATGGGGCCCGTGACCACCGGCGGGAAGAACTTCATGATGCGGCGGATGCCGAAGGTGGAGATGAGCAGGCTGACCACCAGATACAGGATGCCGGAGAAGGCAACGCCTGCGCAGGCATAGGGCAGCATCTTCGTGTTGGCAACGGTCAGGTTGCCGTTGGCATCTGCCAGCATGGGGGCCACGATGGAAAAGCCGCCCAGATAGGCAAACGACGAGCCAAGAAAAGCCGGAACCTTGCCTCTGGTGACCAGATGGAACAGCAGCGTACCCAGACCTGCGCAGAGCAGCGTGGTGGAAACGCTCAGGCCCGTCAGCAGCGGCACCAGCACCGTGGCACCGAACATGGCGAACATGTGCTGTACGCCGAGGATCAGCATCCGACCCGTGCCCAGCTGGCGCGCGTCGTAAATGCCTTTGGAGTAGTCGATTTTTTCACTCATAAAAGAGTCCTCCTTTCGCGTTTTGCTCCCAAAAAAAGAGGCATTGCCGCAAAAAAGCGACAGTGCCTCAGCTTTCGGGAAGAAAAAACATTCGGGATGGGAGAGCAGCCTCCGTGCTCCGCAAAGTTGAACCGCGCATTCTGCTCTCCCCTTCCCTTCGTACATTGTAAAGTATATCAGAAACCACCCCGTTCTGCAATGGATTTTCGGTTTTTTGGTATTCTCTCTGCGATTGCTTTCTTTTTCAGGTTTTATTCCCCTGCGGCAGCATTTTGCACCTGCATCTTGCAATCCGGCCCCCTGCGCACTATAATAATACCGATTAAATGGATTGAGATTTAAGGAGACCCAATGATCTATCTGGATTATTCCGCCAATACCCCGGCCGACCCGCAGGTACTCGACCGGTTCTGCTCCGTAGAGCGGCGCTGCATCGGCAACGCCAACTCCCATCATCAGGCAGGCACCGCCGCCAGAGCCGAGATCGACGCTGCCACGATGAAGATCGCCGCTTTGCTGGGCGTACAGCCTGCCGAGATCATCTATACCTCCGGTGCCAGCGAATCCAACAACTTCGCGCTCAAGGGGCTGGCCCGGCTCTCCCGCCATGCGGGCAGGCACATCATCTCCACCCCGCTGGAGCATTCGTCCGTCAGCGGCACTCTGACCGCGCTGCAGGAGCAGGGCTATGAGATCGACCTGCTGGACATCCGGCGGGACGGTACCGTAGACCTTGACCATCTGAAAGAGCTGCTGCGGCCGGACACCATTGCCGTGGCGGTCACGCTGGTTGACAGCGAACTCGGCGTCGTGCAGCCGGTGGAGGAAATCGCCGCCATCCTGAAGAACTACCCCAACTGCCATCTGCATGTCGATGCCACCCAGGCCGTTGGAAAGATCCCCGTCTCGTTTGAAGGGGTAGACACCATGAGCCTGACAGCTCACAAATTCTATGGCCTGAACGGCATCGGCCTGCTGCTCAAGCGGCGGAATCTGGCACTGGAGCCGCTCATCCACGGCGGCGAAAGCACTACCATCTATCGCAGCGGCACCCCTACGGTGGCGCTGGCGTCTTCCCTGGCCTGTGCGCTGGAACTTGCCGTGGAAAACCTGCCGGAACGCTCTGCCTCTGTCCAAAAGCGGAACGCGGAACTCCGCGCGGCCCTGTGCCAGCACCCGGAGGTGCGCATCAACAGCCCCGAAAATGCCATCCCGCACATCCTGAACCTCAGTGTCCGGGACGTGAAGGGCACGGTCTTTCAGCGGGAACTGGACGCCCACGGCGTCTGCGTCTCGGTCAAATCGGCCTGCTCGTCGGACGGCCTGCCCTCCCGCGCAGTGTTTGCCGTCAGCCGGGATCGCCGCAATGCCCTCTCGTCCTGGCGCATCAGTCTGAGCCATCTGACCACCGAGGCAGAGATCCAGGAATTTTTACGGGTGTTCGACGTCTGCTGCCAGCAGCTGACCGCCGCACACGGAGATCGATAAGGAGAAATCATGAAACGCGAACTCGAACCCTATCAGATGATCGAACGCAGCATCATCAAAAAATACCGCAAAGAGCTTTGGACCCCCTTCATCGTAGCCGTCAAACGGTATGAGCTCATCCAGGCAGGCGACAAGATCGCCGTCTGCATCTCCGGCGGCAAGGACTCCATGCTGATGGCAAAGCTCATGCAGGAACTGCAAAAGCACAGCGATGTTCCCTTTGAGCTGGTCTTCCTCGTGATGGACCCCGGCTACAATGAGCTCAACCGCCAGAAGATCGAATCCAACGCGGCACTGCTGCACATCCCAGTGACCATCTTTGAGAGCAACATCTTTTCGGTGGCCAACAACACCGACAAGAATCCCTGCTACCTCTGCGCCCGGATGCGCCGCGGCCACCTGTACAGCAAGGCCAAGGAGCTCGGCTGCAACAAGATCGCGCTGGGACACCACTTCAACGATGTCATCGAGACGACCGTCATGAGCATGTTCTACGGCTCCCAGCTGCAGGCTATGCCGCCCAAGCTCCACAGCACCAGCTTCCCCGGCATGACCCTCATCCGCCCGATGTACTGCATCCGCGAGGAGGACATTCTGGCCTGGAAGCGGTACAACGACCTGGAATTCATCCAGTGCGCCTGCCGCTTCACCGAGAACTGCACCATGTGCGACAATGGCGGCGGCGGTTCCAAGCGGCAGGAGACCAAGCTCCTGCTCCGCCGCCTCAAGCGCGACAACCCCAACATCGAAAACAGCATTTTCCGCAGCATCCATGCCGTCGCGCTGGACACCATGCCGGGGTATAAATCCGAAGGCGTGGATCACAGCTTTCTGGAACGGTTTCATGCGATGGAAGCAGCAGCTGACGTTGAGCTGTGAGCTTCTGCGAAAAATCATGCAGCATCGGTGGTATCATAAACAAGCTGTTTCACTAAAAAAGCGGGAATGGACCGGACGATTCCGATCCATTCCCGCTTTTCAGCTTTGTGAAACCAGTTGGAGTCAAACGCTTACAGCAAGTTCACGTACACTCAACAGGGGCTTCCTCTTTTATTAGATAGAGATCGTGTTACAAACGTCGATCAGCACCGGGTCGAGGGTCTTGGTCATTTCAAGAGCCTCATCGACGGGGTAATCCACGAGGTGCTCTCCCTTCATGCCGACGATGCGGTTGTACTTTCCCTCTTCCAGCAGGCAGACAGCGTGGTAGCCCATGGCGGAAGCGTTTACGCGGTCGCGCAGAGTGGGCGAGCCGCCGCGCTGGACGTGGCCCAGGATGGTGGCACGGGTATCAATGCCGGTGCGGGCCTGGATCTCGTTGGCGATCTCCTGCGAGTGGCCGATGCCCTCGGCAACGATGACGATGAAGTGGCGCTTGCCGGTGCGCTGCGTCTCGGTGATCTTATCGAGGATGTCGTGCTGCATGTCGAATTCCTTCTCCGGCAGCAGGACCGCCATTGCACCAGAGGCGATGGCGACGTTCAGAGCGATGTAACCCGCATTACGGCCCATGACCTCGACAACGCTGCAGCGGTCGTGGCTCTGGGTGGTGTCGCGCAGTTTGTCGATCATTTCCAGAGCGGTGTTCATCGCAGTATCGTAGCCGATGGTGTAATCGGTGCAGGCAATATCATTGTCGATGGTGCCGGGCAGGCCGATCATCGGGATGCCGCGGTGTGCCAGCTCACGGGCACCACGGTAGGAGCCGTCGCCGCCGATGACGACCAGCGCATCAATGCCGAGTTCACGGCACTTGGCAGCACCCTTGTCCTGACCCTCTTTGGTCTTGAACTCCAGGCAGCGGGCGGTGTACAGGATGGTGCCGCCGGCCTGGATGATGTTGGAAACACTGCGCAGGTTCATTTCAAAGCATTCGCCGTTCAGCAGGCCGTTGTAGCCGCGCTGAATGCCGATCATCCGAAATCCCTTGTGCAGGCCGGTACGAACCACAGCGCGCACTGCAGCATTCATGCCGGGAGCGTCGCCGCCGCTGGTCAAGACACCAATCGTTTTGATTTGCTTTTCCATAAGAGAGATTCCCTCCAATTGTTTCTTCATTCACCTCAGAGCAGTGCCCCTTCTTCCTGACACTGCTCCATTGCTTTGCTCATTTCTGATACGACTTGCCTTGAATTATTATAGCACAGTTTTCCTGTGAATCCAATACCTTTTTGAAACTCTGTTAAAATTTTGTTAAAGTATGCTTTGCTGCGAAGCTTCGATGATTTTTATGAAAGTTGCATCTGCACGATTCGTTCCATAGCACGTTATTTTGTTGCAACGTTCTTTTCGCCGACCAGACGCCGCAGCTCCTGGAAGAAGAGCGGATGGCCGGAAGTATACAGCCTGCGGGGGGCCGCAAGCTTCTGTTTGGTGTCCTCCAGATAGAAGATGACCGGCATATCACCGTCAAAAATCTCCAGCAGGTTGACGACTTTTGCATACTGTGGGCAGCTGCGCGACGGCAGACGGATATAGAGCCGCTGGGCCGCATCCCGCATCCGGTTCGGACGGTTCGCCTGCGGGTGCTTGGGGTCGTAGCCTTCAATGGGCGAGATGCTTTCGGCCATCAGCTTGGACGGCTCGTCCTCGCGGACCGACAGACGTCCCTCAATGACCACAACGGCATTTTCCCGGATGGCATCCCGGAAGACCTCCAGCACCTTCGGGAAGACGATGACCTCCATCGTGCCGGTCAGGTCTTCCACGCTGGTAAAGGCCATCAGGCTGTTCGACTTGGTGGTCATCATCCGGCTCTTGACAATGGTGCAGACGATGCGAACATGGGCATTGTCCAGCCCATGCGCTTCCTCGCCGGTCAGGGCCTTGATGGAATGGGTCGCAAACTTTGCCGACTGCTCCCGGTACGCATCCAGCGGGTGGCCGGACAGGTACAGGCCGCTGACCTCTTTTTCCTGCTGCAGCAGTTCGGTGTGGGAGTATTCTTCGAGGTGCCGGATCTCATACACATCCTTCGATGCGCTCTGTACTCCCCCGCTCATCAGCGAGAACAGGTCGAGCTGCCCGTCCAGATTCCGCCGGGAGTCGCTCTCCACGCTCTTGATGATGCCATCCACGGCCTCCACGAGGCTGTGGCGGTTCTCGCCCATGCTGTCGAACGCGCCCGCCTTGACGAGGCTTTCCACGGCCCGGCGGTTCATTTCGTTGCCGTACAGCCGCTTGCAGAAATCATACAGGCTGGCATAGGGCTTTTCTTTGCGCTCTTCCACGATGCGTTCCACAAGGTTGCGGCCCACGCTCTTGACCGCGTTCAGCCCGAACCGGATCTGCCCCCTGGCATCCGCCGTAAAGCCGCCGTTCGAGATATTGATATCCGGCGGGAGCACCCGGATGCCCAGGCGGGCACACTCGCCCGAATACTCAATGACCTTATCGGTATTATCGAGTACGCTGGTCAGCAAGGCCGCCATGAACTCACTGGGGTAATGGCACTTGAGATAGGCCGTCTGGAATGCGACATACGCATAGCAGGCCGCGTGGCTCTTGTTGAACGCATAGGACGCAAAGCTCGACATTTCGTCATAGATCTCGTTGGCGACCTTTTCCGAGATGCCGTTGGCCACGCAGCCGGGGCACTCGTGGCCGGGCTCGGTGCAGCCGTGAACAAAGTGTTCCCGCTCCGCCTCCATGACCGCATGTTTCTTCTTGCTCATGGCGCGGCGGACATTGTCTGCCTGCCCGAACGAAAAGCCTGCCAGCTCACGGAAGATCTGCATGACCTGCTCCTGATAGACGATGCAGCCGTTGGTCACATCCAGAATGTGGGCCAGCTGCGGGGTCTTATAGCTGATCTTTTCCGGCTCGTGGCGGTTGCGCAGATAGGTCGGGATGGAATCCATCGGGCCGGGGCGGTACAAACTGATGAGTGCGATGACGTCTTCCAGGTTCTGCGGCTGCAGCCCTACGAGGACCTGCTTCATGCCCGAAGATTCGAGCTGGAACACGCCCTCCGTCTCGCCCTGACCCAGCATTTTGTAGGTCTCCGGGTCATCGTAATCGAGCGCTGCAACGGAGAAATCCGGCTCTTTTTTCTGGATGGCCGTTTCCGCATCCCGAATGACCGTCAGTGTGCGCAGGCCGAGGAAGTCCATCTTCAGCAGGCCAAGCTCCTCGATCTCGGTCATGTTGAACTGGGTCACAGGCAGACCGTCGTTGGTGGCGAGGGGCAGATAGTAGTCGGTCGGTTCCGGGGTGATGACGACGCCCGCCGCATGGGTGGACGCATGGCGCGGCATTCCCTCCACCTTGAGGGCCGTGTCGATCAGTTCCTGGACCTTCGGGTCGGTGTCGTACATCCGCTTCAGCTCAGCCGAGACTTCCAATGCGCGCTTCAGCGTCATCTTCAGTTCCATCGGGACCTGCTTTGCGACCACATCCACATCCTGATAGGGCATCCCCATCACACGGCCCACGTCACGGATGGCGTTGCGGGCGGCCATGGTGCCAAAGGTGACGATCTGCGCCACATGGTCAGCACCGTATTTCCGGTTGACGTAGTCGATGACTTCCTGACGGCGCTCATAGCAGAAGTCCACGTCGAAGTCGGGCATACTGACACGTTCGGGGTTCAGGAAACGCTCGAAGATGAGGTTGTAGCGGATGGGGTCGATGTCGGTGATGCCGACGCTGTAGGCGGCAATGCTGCCTGCACCGGAACCACGGCCCGGCCCCACCGGGATGCCCTGGCTCTTGGCGTAGTTGATATAATCCCAGACGATCAGATAGTAGTTCGTGTAGCCCATCGTCTTGACCACGCCGATCTCGTAGGTCAGGCGGTCTTTGTTGGCCTGCGGGACATCGGGGCCGTAGCGGCGCTCCAGACCCTCCCAGCAGAGCTTTTCAAAAAAGGCCTGGTTGTCCATCCCGTTGGGCGCTTTGTAGTAGGGGATCTTGGTGTGGCCGAAGTCAAAATCAAAGTTACACTGGTCTGCGATCTTCTGGGTGTTCTCGCAGGCCTTCGGCACCATGGCGAACAGATCGTACATTTCATCCGTCGTCTTGACGTAAAACTCATCGGTCTGGAACTCCATCTTATCGGCGTCCTGCATGGTCTTGCCGGTCTGGATGCAGAGAAGGATGCTCTGCATTTTGGCGTCTTCCCTGCGCAGATAGTGGGAGTCGTTGGTAGCGGCCATGGGGATGCCCGTCTCCCGCGCCAGCTTGATGAGCTGGGGCAGAACGATGGTGTCCTCTTCCAGGCCGTGGTCCTGCAGCTCAATGTAGTAATTGCCTTCGCCAAACAGGTCCCGGTACCACAGTGCCGCGTTTTTTGCCCGCTCGTAGTCCCCCGCCAGAATGGCCTGCGGGATCTCGCCCGCCAGACAGGCCGAAAGGCAGATGAGTCCTTCGTGGTATTGTTCGAGCAGCTGCTTATCAACGCGGGGCTTGGAGTAGAACCCCTCGGTGAAGGCTGCGGAGACCATCTTGATGAGGTTCTTGTAGCCGGTCTCATTTTTGCACAGCAGGATCAGATGGTTGTTGCCGTCGATCTTGTTGACCTTATCGAACCGGGTGCGGGTGGCAACGTAGACTTCGCAGCCGATGATGGGCTTGATGCCCGCTTTTCTGGCCGCTTTGTAAAACTGCACACAGCCGTACATAACGCCGTGGTCGGTGCAGGCGATGGCCGTCTGCCCGCACTCCTTCACGCGGTCCATCAGCTGGTCGATGCGGCAGGCACCGTCCAGCAGGCTGTATTCCGTATGGATATGGAGGTGGACGAAATCCCGCCCCAGGTGATTGTTTTCGCTGATCTCGCTCACGTCGTTGCCTCCTGTTCCAACCGTTCCCGCATGGTCTGCGCCAGCAGTTCCAGCTTTTTCATCCGATGCGACAGCCCTGATTTGCTGACCGGCGGGTCAAAGCAGGCACAGAGCGCCGTCAACGAGAGGTCCGGATTTTCCAACCGCTTTGCCGCCGCCTGCTGTAGCACCTCCGGCAGGGTCTCCAGCGCATTCTGCTCCTGCAAAAAGCGGATGGCTTTCAACGTCTGCGCGTTAGCGCGGGCTGTTTTGCCGAGGTTGGCGGTATCGCAGTTGGTGTGGCGGTTGATCTGGTTCCGCATCTGCTTCACGGCTTTCTGCGCATTGATCTGCGCTGCCGCCTGGGCCGCCCCCATAAACGCCAGAATGCGCTCCACGTTGGCGCAGCTCTTGACGTAAACCAGGTTCACGCCGTTGCGGCGGGTGCGGTGGGGCGCAAACTCATGCTCGGCCAGCAGCGCTTCAAAGTCTCTGGCGAGATTAGTGCGGCTCGTTAAAAATTCGATGTTGTATTCTTTTTTTGGGTCTGTGACAGTTCCGCCGCAGAGAAACGCCATGCCGATGTAGGCGCTGACGCAGGTCTGGCAGCGGATCATCCGGGGGTCGATCTGCAAGCTCGTCTCGCTGCCGGTGGTGCCGAACAGTTCATGCAGCCGCGCCACCTGTTCAGGCTCCCGGATGCCAAACTCGTACACCACCCCGCTGGGGCGGCTCTTTTCCAGAATGGTGCCCTGGACGCCGCAGCGGGCAAACAGCTGCTCGGCCACGCGGGCCGTCAGCTCCTGCTCCGTCTGGAGCACAAGGCCCTTGGCGTCGAAATATTTGGCAAAGCAGGCGATGCCGTAGGCCGCCGCGCGGACGCAGCAGTCTTTCTGCAATTGCAGGCTGTGCTGCGCGATCTCTTCCCGTGCCTGGGATGCAAAACTCATCTTGTCGTTCCTTCTTCGATCTGCCGTTCAGCGGGAGGCATCGCGGTGCTGGACGCCGGGCTGGTAGCCCAGGCCCTCGCAGTATTCCGCGATCTTACGCGCAAAGGTGATGGAGCGGTGTTTGCCGCCCGTGCACCCCACGGCAATGGTCAGCTGGCTCTTGCCCTCCTTGACGTAAAGCGGCAGGGCATATTCCAGAAATGCTTCGTACCGGCGCAGCAGTTCCTGCGCCTCCGGTTTGCCCATGACGAAATCCACGACCTCCTGATCCAGGCCGGTCTTGAACTTCAAATCCGGGACATAGAACGGATTGGGCAGGCAGCGCACATCCAGCACCAGGTCTGCGTCCGCCGGGACGCCGAACTTGAAGCCGAACGACATCACCGTCAGCCGCATCGCGCTTTTCGCCCCGCCGTTCTGCACAAAGAGTTCGCAGATGCGCTCCTTGTTCTGCGCGGTGGAGAGCAGCGCCGTATCCACGATATAATTCGCGCGCTCCTTAAAGGGGCGGAGGATCTGGTGTTCTTTCTGGAAAGCTTCCCGCGTGGAGATGCCCTCCGCAATGCTGATCGGGTGGCGGCGGCGGGTCTCGCTGTAACGGCGCATCAGCACATCGTCCGGTGCATCGAGGAAGAGGATCTCGTAGGCGATCCCCTGCTGGTCCAGCAGGTCGAGCGCCTTTTCGATCTCCTCGCTGGAACGGCAGCCGCGCACGTCCATGGACAGCGCCACCCGCTTCAGCTTGTTGTCACCAGCTTTGGAGAATGCGGTGATGCTCGGCAGCAGTTCCGCCGGGACATTGTCGATGCAGAAAAAGCCGATATCTTCCAGCGCATTCATAGCCACAGACTTTCCTGCGCCGGAAAGCCCGCTTACGATCAGCAGATCCATTTTTCTTCCCTCTTACGCTTTCACGACACGAATCTCTTTTTCCAGGTCGAACCCGGTCTTTTCCTTTACGATGGCCCGCACCTCGTCGCACAGAGCCAGCACATCGGCGCAGGTCGCGCCGCCCAGGTTCACCACGAAGCCGCAGTGCTTCTCGCTGACAGCCGCGCCGCCGTGGCGGAAGCCACGCAAGCCGCACTGGTCGATGAGGGCCGCCGCAAACGCGCCCGCTGGGCGCTTGAAGGTGCTGCCGGCGCTGGGCTTGTCAAGCGGCTGCTTTTCCACCCGCTTTGCCATCAGCTCGTTCATCCGGGCTTTGATGGCGCCCGGGTCGCCCCGCTTCAGATGGAACGTTGCGCTCAGGATGCAGCCGCCGTTTTCCTCAAAGATGCTGTGCCGGTAGGAAAGGTCGAGCGCGGCAGTCTCTGCCTCCACGATGTCGCCGTCCTGCGTCAGATACCGCACCGACTGCAGCACATCCTTCATCTCGCCGCCGTAGGCTCCAGCGTTCATATAGACCGCACCGCCCACCGTGCCGGGGATGCCGTAGGCAAATTCCAGCCCGGTCAGGCTGTTTTCCAATGCGGCGGTGCACAGGCTCGAAAGCTTCAGGCCCGCACTGGCGACCACAGCATCATAGACCTCGCCCGGCGCTGCCCCCGGATGCGCGACCTGTTCCAGAAAGCCGATGCCCATTTTCAGGGCCATGGTATCAATGATCACGCCCCGGTAACCGGCATCCTCAAACAGAATGTTGCTGCCGTTGCCCAGCAGGTAGTACTTCACGCCCTGCTCTTTGCAGAGTGCGATCACGCGGCAGAGCTGCTCTTCGGTCTCCGGCAGGGCGAACACATCCGCCGGGCCGCCGATCTTAAAGGTGCAGTGGGCTGCCAGCGGCTCGTCTGCCCGGTAGGCGATGCCCTCGGCCTGCAGCTGTTGTTTCAATCGTTCCATAAACGCTTCGTTCCTTTTCATATGAGAATCTTATTCGATGGTGCCTTCGAGGCCCAGACGGATGAGCAGCTCCTTGGCGGCGTTGTAGCCCATCTTCTTCTGGCGGTTGTTGATGGCTGCCGTTTCCAGCACAACGGCGAGGTTGCGTCCCGGCGAGACCGGGATGCTGGTGCTGGGGATGTTGACGCCCAGGATCTCGTAATACTCGCTTTCGAGACCGGTGCGCTGATAGTTTTTGGTGGGGTCCCAGGCTTCCAGCTGGACCACGAGGTCCAGACTCTCGCTCACCTTGACCGCGCCCACACCGAACACGCGGGCCACATTGACGATGCCGATGCCGCGCAGCTCAATGAAGTGGCGGATGTTCTCCGGGGCCGTGCCCATGATCTGGCGGTTCGAGACCTTGCGCAGCTCCACAGCATCGTCGGCCACAAGGCGGTGGCCGCGCTTGACCAGCTCGATCGCCAGCTCGCTCTTGCCGATGCCGCTGTCACCCAGAATGAGGATGCCCTCGCCGTACACCTCCACCAGCACACCGTGGCGGGTGATGCGGGGGGCCAGCTCCAGGTTCAGCACACTGATGATGCTGCCCATCAGGGTGCAGGTCGTTTCGTTGGAGCGCAGCAGCGCCACGCCGTGCTTTCTGGCCAGCTCCTGCATCTCCGGGAACGGTTTCAGCTCCTCACTGCGGCCCACGATGACAGCCGGCGGCTGCTGACGGAACAGCTGGTCCAGCGCTTCGTAGCGCTTTTCCGGCGAAAGGCCGGACAGGAAGTTCATCTCGGCCAGACCCATGATCTGCAGCCGCAGTTTATCAAAGTAATCGTAATAGCCCGCCAGGAACAGACCCGGACGGTTGACTTCCGCGATCTCGACGCTGATGTTTTCGAGGTCCTGCGGAGCGTAGACCACATCCATGCTGACCTTTTCGGTCAGCTTCTTGAGCGAAACGGTAAAATTCGCCATCGTTCTTCCTCCTGCGTGTATTCCTCAACTGCGGGCAGACCCTCCCGCAGGCATTCCTTCTCTTATTATAAACGAGATGGTTTCGGATTACAATGATTCTTTTGGGAAAAGTTCCTATTGGTGGATTGACCGCTGAAAACAGACTGACAAATAACAAGACACCCCGCTTGCTGTGCAGACTCTGCTGCGGAACAAACGGAGTGTCTTGTTTCTTCCTGTTTATTTCTTTCTAAGATATTTGATGAGCGCAATGACTAATAAAATGCCGATAATCAGCGGCAAAAGAGAAAATAACGAGAAAATCAGTTCGCCAAGTCCAATTCGCATAGTTTTTCCTCCTTCGGAAGCCGGGTTTATTTGTGGAACTATTATTTCCGTCTTGTGGTTATTATATAACATTTTGTTTTATATGTCAATATAACAAAATGTTTTCCCTATACTTTTGTTAACGGCATCCATGAGTAGAGGTGTATGCTTATGTACCAACGCATCCGCGACTTGCGAGAAGACCGGGATTTGATGCAGAAAGACCTTGCGGCCTATTTGAAATGCACACAGGTCTGTTACTCCAATTATGAGATGGGGAAGCGCGATATTCCAACAGACGTTCTCAAAGCACTCGCCATATATTACGATACCAGCGTAGATTATATTCTCGGCTTGACCGATGAACCGAAACCATATCCGAAAACATCCTAACCAACCAGCCTGGCGGAGATTCCACCGGACTGGTTTTGTTTTTACTACTTTTCCGGATGTGTACCTTGCATCCACCCGATTTTCCTTTATAATAGGAAGTAAGCCCTGAAGAGCGGAAAAAGTCTGTCGCTTTACATGAATTTTACACTCTGCCGATTTCCGATTTTACATTGCGTGTCTATACTCAGAATCAGGAGAATTTCACGTCAATGAAAAGTGAGGAACGCACATATGACAATCTTCAATGTTTTTTCGCTCCTGGGAGGCCTGGCCCTGTTCCTGTTCGGCATGGACATCATGGGCAAGGCTCTGGAAAAGCAGGCAGGCGGCCAGCTGCAAAAGATCCTGAGCAAGCTGACCGATAACCCGCTCAAGGGCTTTTTCCTGGGCCTCGGCGTCACCGCCGTGATCCAGTCTTCCAGCGCCACCACCGTTATGGTGGTCGGCTTCGTCAACAGCGGCATCATGGAGCTGCACCAGGCCATCGGCATCATCATGGGCAGCAACGTGGGCACCACCGTCACCAGCTGGATCCTGAGCCTTTCCGGTCTGCAGGGCGACAGCTTCTTCATCCAGCTGCTCAAGCCCACCTCGTTCAGCCCCCTGCTGGCCTTCATCGGCATCCTGCTCTACATGGGCAAGAGCGAAAAGCGGAAGGGCATCGGCACCATCCTCATCGGCTTTGCCGTTCTGATGACCGGCATGACCGCCATGTCCAATGCGGTCACCCCGCTGCAGGATGAAGTCTGGTTCACCAACCTCTTCATCCGCTTCTCCAACCCGCTGCTGGGTGTTCTGGTCGGCGCACTCGTCACCGGCATCATCCAGAGCTCCAGCGCCAGCGTCGGCATCCTGCAGGCGCTCAGCTCCACCGGCGTCATCACCTACGGCAGCGCCATCCCCATCATCATGGGCCAGAACATCGGCACCTGCGTCACCGCGCTGATCTCCTCTGTGGGTGCCAACAAAAACGCCCGCCGCGCCGCCATGGTGCATCTGTACTTTAACATCATCGGTGTGACCCTCTTTCTGGCAATGTACTATGGCCTGAATCTGGTCCTGCACTTCACCTTTGTCAACGATACCGTCACGGCGTGGGGCATCGCTGTCATCCACTCTGTGTTCAACATTGCGGCCACGGCGGTCCTGCTGCCGTTCGCCAACGTTCTGGAAAAGCTGGCCATCCTCACCATCCCGGACTCCCCGGAAAAAGAGAGCTTTG
>OOBM01001386.1_pt1 | contig 13483 bp, 8 predicted proteins | sample 1671581 | NCBI WGS metagenome assembly OOBM01 (sample SAMN06348171, study PRJEB24527) | human gut metagenome
AGCCGATGGACCGACCTCCATTTTTTTTAAGAAAAATGCAAAACTTACTCTAAAACAGAAAATTCAAAGAGCAAAAAATAAAATTAAGCGGTTCTATGTGGATAAAACCCTTTCATGTGAAAGTCATAGTTTGGATGAAGTAATAGAGTATATCGTAAATAGATATAGGTTTGCTGAAGTCGATAAGGATGCTGAAGAATTTCCAGAAGAATATCAGCAGATGAGAGCCTCTTTTATCATTCAATATGCTCCAGAATTATTAGGAGAATCTACTGCATGTCCTAAATTAAAGAGCGAATCGCCAAAAGATGTGGAGGCTTATATCAGGCAAAGCGAGGAGCGAATGCAGAGGGCAATGGAAATCCCTTCGACAGAATTTGATATTGACTTTCATAAATTCAAAAAAGCATTTGATGATATCAATGATACCATGTATATTGTTATCGAAAAAAAATATGCATATATTGGCGGTGGGGCTGGTGGAAATAAAAAGGTGGTTAAAAACTTTCAGAGTATCTATAAAGATATATACAGATATTACGGTGTCACAAAAGAGGATAAAGTAAGCAAATCGGAACGATATAAGGATGTGGTTCGAACCTTGAGTCAGTAATACAGTTTTGCAATCATTCAAGATATAGAAAAATCTATAAAAAGGAGCTGAGACACTGCTGATTTTAATCAGATAGTTTGACAGCCCCGAGACCGTTTCAAGTTTTGTGTAAACGCTAAAAACTGATATAAGATTTGTGAATAGTTACAAATGGGCAGAGCCGATTTTCCGGATTCTGCCCATATCTGCATTATACAGGAGTTTTTGGGCATGTCAATAAGACCTGCCCAAAACAAGCTGGTTTTACAGGTTGCGTCCGTTCAGACGCTCTTCAAATTTCTCTCATTGCTGCTTTTTGTGGGCTGTCTTTTCTTCTTGCCATAAAAATAACCTCCAAGCTGAGTAATTTTATCTTACATCAGTTTGGAGGTTTACACAAACTTTGGGATGCTCCCTTTTAATTAGAATCCGGGAACGAACCATTTTTAAGGCAGCTTAGAATCCAGAAACATCTGGCACCGCCTGGTCTCTTCTTTACTTCTTCATCACACGCATCAGGTTCACCATCTCAATCGCACCCACAGCGCATTCATATCCCTTATTTCCCGCCTTACTGCCTGCGCGCTCGATTGCCTGTTCAATATTGTCTGTCGTAAGGACGCCAAACATAACCGGAATTTTGCTCTGTAAGGAAACGCTTGCAATCCCTTTGGAAACTTCACTGCACACATAATCATAATGGCTCGTTGCCCCGCGTATCACTGCCCCAAGGCAGATCACTGCATCATACTTTCCACTTGCCGCCATCTTTTCTGCAATCACCGGAATCTCAAACGCTCCCGGCACCCATGCCAGATCAATCTGCTCCTCCGGTACATCATGGCGCTTCAACCCGTCAAGTGCACCCCCGATCAGCCTTGACACGATAAATTCATTAAACCTCGCTGCCACAATCCCAATCTTAATGTCCTCTGCTCCTGTTAATTTTCCTTCTAAAACGTTCATTTTTTAATCTCCTTTTTATAACGTTGGTGTCAGGTTGACACCATAGATATTTAATATGTATCCTCTTATTCAAAACGAAGCATATGCCCCATCTTTTCCTGTTTTGTCCGCAGATAAAACAGATCATACGGTGTCGCCTTCATCTGGATCGGCACGCGCTCTTTGATCTCCATGCCATAATCTTTCAGTTGGTAAACTTTATCCGGGTTATTGGTCAGAAGCCGCAGCGTTTTTACACCGAGATCTTTTAAAATCTGTGCTCCGATGTAATACTCCCGCTCATCCCCCGCAAAACCGAGCGCAAGATTTGCCTCTAACGTATCCATTCCTTCCTCCTGCAATGTATAGGCGCGCAGCTTGTTCAGTAATCCGATGCCTCTTCCCTCCTGCCGCATATAAAGCAGGATTCCGCGGCCTTCTTTTTCGATCTGTTCCATTGCCGCAGCAAGCTGTTCCCCGCAGTCACACCTCAGAGATCCGAATACATCTCCCGTCAGGCACTCGGAGTGTACACGGCACAGCACATCCTCTCCGTCTCCGATCTCACCTTTTACCAGCGCAACATGATGTTCCCCGTTTAAAATATTCTGATAGCCATACGCTTTAAATTCTCCATATTTTGTCGGGAGTTTTGCCACTGCTGCACGCTCCACAAGCCTGTCATATTTTTTGCGGTATTCAATGATGGCGGCAATCGTGATAAAACAGATATTCCATTCTTCTGCCAGTTCCATGAGTTCTGTTGTACGCATCATTGTTCCGTCCTCACGCATGATCTCACAGCATAAACCGCACTCTTTTAATCCGGCAAGACGCATCAGGTCAACGGTTGCTTCTGTATGACCGTCGCGTTCTAACACCCCATTCTTTTTTGCAAGCAGAGGAAACATGTGTCCCGGTCTGCGAAAGTCTTCCGGTTTTGCATCCTCACTGATGCAATGCCTTGCTGTCATACCGCGTTCCTCCGCTGAAATTCCAGTCGTTGTACCGGCATAATCGATCGATACGGTAAATGCAGTCTCATGGTTGTCCGTATTGTCAGTTACCATCTGCGGGAGTTTTAATTTTTCACAAATCTCCTTTGACATCGGCATACAGATCAATCCTTTTCCATATGTCGCCATAAAATTCAGATTTTCTGTCGTTGCAAACTCTGCCGCGCAGATAAAATCCCCTTCATTTTCACGATCTTCATCATCTGTCACAAGAATGATCTTTCCTCTTTTCAATTCTTCCAATGCCTGTTCCACTGTATCAAATTTCTTCATTGTACTTCTTCCTTTCCGTGCCAAAAACTGCATTTTGTTTTCTTATCAGAATCCATTAGAAAATAAAAATTCCCTCGTGATCTTACTCTCCGTTGTTTTTTCTTTCTCCCAGTTCAAAAAATGTTCAATATACTTCCCGATACAGTCATTTTCCAGATTTACCGTATCTCCCGCCTTTTTGTATGCAAGAACTGTACACTGCGCCGTATGTGGGATGACAGACACCATAAAAGTGGTCTGTGTCGTTTTTGCAACGGTAAGGCTGATCCCATCCACCGCAACAGAACCCTTTTCAACAATGTAATGCATGATCTTCTCCGGTGCTTTGATGGAATAACAAACCGCGATCTCGTCTGATTTGACCTCACAGATCGTTCCGGTTCCGTCAATATGTCCTGTCACGATATGACCGCCAAATCTGCTGTTTGCCGCCATCGCACGTTCCAGGTTCACCGGACTTCCCGCCGCTGCTTCTCCAATCGATGACCTCCGCAGCGTTTCGTGCATCACATCGGCGGTAAAATAATTTTTCCCGAAAGATGTCACTGTAAGACAGATTCCATTTACGGCAATGCTGTCACCAATTTTGATATCCTCTAATACTTTTTCTGCCTCTATTTTCAGTCTGGCAGAATTGCCTTTCCGGTCTGCTGTTATGATCCTTCCGACCTCTTCCACAATTCCTGTAAACAAGTTTTCTCCCCTCCCTGCTTTTTACGGTATGTTCAAACCTTATGTATCTGTTTTCCTCTCATTTATTTTTCAGTTCCCCAGCAATCAGAATGTCCTCCCCCACTTGCTGTACCCTCTGACTGACCAGGCAATACGCATCATCGGGATGATCCACGCCCATTCCTGCAACCGGACTTTTGGCATCTGCACCGCCAAACAGTTTCGGTGCCACATACGCATACACCTCATTGACGATCCCGGCTTCTAACGCCGACCAGTTCAGCATGGCACCGCCCTCAAGCAATACGCTCTCGATCCCGTCTGCTCCGAGCTGCCGCATCAGTTCTTTTAAATCCACTTTTCCATCCGCATGTTCTGTCACTATGATCCGGCATCCATATTTCTGATATTCCCTGATCTTCGCCTCATCCTGACAGCAGGTTGCAATGATGGTATTCTGCTCCTCTGCGGTCTGCACGATCCGGCTCTTAAGCGGTATACGCAATGTCGTATCACAGACGATCCTGACCGGGTCTTTTGTCTGCGGCAGACGGCAGTTTAACATTGGATCATCCGCAATTACCGTGCCTGCCCCAACCATGATTCCGGTCATTTCATGCCGCATGCGGTGTACCTGTTCTCTTGCCGCCTCTCCGGTAATCCATTGCGATTTTCCGGATGCCGACGCTATTTTTCCATCCAGTGTCATCGCATATTTCATCCGCACATAGGGCAGTTTTGTCTGGATATAATGAAAAAATACCCGATTTTGGTACTCACATTCCTCCTGTAAAACTCCTTCCGTCACCAGGATGCCCTGCTCCCTTAACTGCCGGATCCCGGCTCCCGCCACAAGCGGATTGATGTCTTCCGCCCCAACAAACACATGGCTGATCCCGGCTTCTATGACCGCCTGTGTACACGGAGGCGTTTTCCCGTAATGGCAGCACGGTTCTAATGTCACATAAAGATCTGCTCCTGCCGGATCCTCTCCCCTGCTCCTGCAATCCGCCAGCGCTTCCCGCTCTGCGTGAAGTCCGCCAAATTTTTTATGATAGCCTTCCCCGATGATTCTGTCCTCTTTTACAAGAACCGCACCGACCACCGGATTTGTCTTTGTCCATCCTCTGCCAAGCTCTGCAAGTTCCATTGCCCGGCGCATATATCTTTCCTGCTGCATGAATACCTTCCCTTTCCTGCAAGATAAAATCTGCAATCTCTGTTGCTTCATGACGATAGAATACACGCTCCGGGAATATTCTATTGCCATAAAAAGAAGCTCTGAACACGATCGTTCAGAGCTTCTTAAAACCGGATTTTAGGGATTTCTAAAATGACATATTTTAAAAACCGGGATACCATGCGAAACTTTTTTCCGTTTCTGATATCCGGCAGGATATCTAATTTTTGCAGCAATAAAATGCGCGCTCCGCGAACATTCTATTGTCACAAACAAAAAGACTCTGAAATAAAACTATTTCAGAGCCATGTATGCATTATCTTACCAACCGTTTAAAACGATCCTTTAAATCCTGCTTATCCATATCTTCTTTCATCCAGACTATACTGTCGGCTTCGGAATTACACCGAATCATGCCTTACGGCTCGTGGGCTATACCACCGGTAGGGAATCACACCCTGCCCTGAAGATCATATTCTATTTTTATGTGTCTGAGTATAACACGCTTTCTTAAAATGTCAATACTGTTTTTCAGACCAAATTTTACTGCAGCATATAAATAAGTCCAAAACAGCCGGCTCCACAGTTACTTGTAATCGCTGCTGATGCCTCCTGCATGTAGATCTGATCAAATTTTTTATACTTTTGCACTTCCTCTAAAATCATATCTTTCGTCTCTTTCGAACAACCCGCAGATGTTATAAATAAGACTTTCTGATCAATCGGCGACCATCGCGCCATCTGCGCATGTATATATTTTTTATAAACATCCTGTGTATTTCCAAAAAAGATCGCTGCCGGTACAATTTTCTTTTTGTGCAATGCCAGAACCGGATGACACTGCAGCATCTCTGTCATTTTCCATACCTGCTTATTTAAAAGTCCACTGCGGTAGAGCTGTTTTGAACTGTCTAAAATAAAGCTTGTCTGTATTTTAGGCTGTATTGCTTCCAGACTCTGTAATATTTCATCCAGATCCTTATTTTTCAGCACCATATTGGCTGCATGCATAACCATCAGGCCTGTACCGCTCGACAAATGACCGGAATCAAACACCTGCACATGGGAAAATCCGGCTGCCGCCTGGCTTGCATTCTCAAATCCCTTTCCGGATCCTGAAGCAATACTGATATGCAGTACCTGTTCCGCCTCCTCAAGCAGATTTCCAAAAAATGTCTCATATTCCCCGACTGTCGGTGCTTCCGACTTGGCATACTGATCTTTTTCAATATAAGACAGCAGACTGTCTGAATGGATTTCCACCATATCCTCGTAATGCCCGTATTCCGTATTTACAAAATAATGCATGACCGGTATTCCAAGCTGCCGGATCACATCATTTGGCAGATCCACAACGTTGTCCGTGCTGACGATCAGCCTTTGCTTTTTCTTCTGCCCTAAGATACGGAATCCGTCCATCTCACTGATTTCATCCGGATCGATCATATATTCAATACGCTCTTTCGGCAGATAACGGAGCAGCATTGCCTCAAAAAGGATTCCGTTGATCGGTTTTGCAAGATAGTCGGAAAATCCCATTTTACGATACTTTTCTTCCGCACCTGACATTGCATTTGCCGTCAATGCAATAATCGGTGTTTTGCGGCAGAATCCACCCTGCTGGTTGCGCACCAGATCCATGGTTTTTTCACCATCCATCTCCGGCATCATGTGATCCATAAAAATCACATCGTAATTATTTTTTGCCGTCAGCTTCAGACATTCCATTCCACTATGCGCCAATGCAAGCTGGACTTTGGTTTCCCGAAGCAGTTTTTTAGCGACAAGCAGATTCATATCATTGTCATCCACAACAAGAACTTTTGCTTCCGGTGCTTCAAAACTTTTTTTATATGAAGACCTCTGATGTCTTGAGGAACTATTGTAATTGAGATTTCCAAGCGGCGTGGCATTTACAATTTTCTGTGGAATCGTAATCGTAAATGTAGAACCTTTCTGATAAATACTGTCAACCGTGATCTGACCACCCATCAGATTTACAAGCTGGCTGCAGATAGAAAGTCCAAGGCCTGTTCCCTCGATTCCTTTTGTGCTGCCTTCATTGACCCGTTTAAAACTGTCAAACAGATATTTCATATCATCCTGACGGATTCCCATACCGGTATCGATCACAGCCATTTTTAAAAGGATTTCGTCCGCTCCCGTCTGCTCACTCTCCACAAACAGCGTGACGGATCCCTTTTGCGTATACTTGATCGCATTACTTAAAATATTGGTTAAAACCTGTTTGATCCTCATCTCGTCGCCATAAAGCATGGATGGCAGTTTTTCAGATACATTGACACAAAATTCCAGATTTTTCTCATGTGCACGGATCCAGGTCGTGTTTACAATTTCACTGAATAATTCTCCTGTCTCATAACGCGCCGGAACAACTTCCATTTTCCCCGCCTCAATTTTGGACAGGTCTAAAATATCATTGATCAGGGACAAAAGCATCTTACTTGCACTCTGGATATTATTGGCATTCTCAATAATATCGTCTGACAGATTCTCCTCCCGAAGTGTCATTTCATTTAATCCTATGATCGTATTGATCGGCGTACGGATTTCATGGCTCATATTTGCAAGGAAACGGCTCTGTGTATTCATTGCGGCAACTAACTCCGCCTGCTGCTTTTCATTTTCTTTTCTCTGATATTCAGAGAGTGTGATCTGGATAAACATAAACGCACAGGTCAGAAAGATGGTTATGACCGCACTCACGATAATATCCCCATAAACTACAGATTCCGATTCCATATAAGTGATCCGTTCCGGATGAACATATGCAGTGTAAAAACAATACGCATCCGCAATGATCGTTATAACAGTTCCCGCGACAAGACTTTTCCCCCGCAGCAGGAAAAAAAGCGAGATGAAACCAAGAACAAACCAAAGCGGCATACCGCTTTTTAAGCCTCCGGAGCGCAGAAACGTAACTGGAAGAAAAATTCCATTCAGCCCTGACATCAGAATGAAAGAACAGAGATCATATTGCTGGAATTTATTTCCTGCCCAGAAAAGCATGCCCATAAAAAGCGCCCCGGCAAATAATGCTGCGACATTTTTTATCTCCATTCCCTCGGCAAGCGTATAAACTCCCCCCACTGCCATCGCGATCGTTCCAAGCAGCGACATAAAGCGGAATAACTGTGCATGAATTGAAACATCTTTCCGGATCAGTACCTGGATAATTCTGTCACTCAGCTTACTCATTATCCGCACCTCCCCATTTTTTTAATGTTTCCGCAGCACTGATAAAATCAAACAGTTCAATCTGGGCTTCCATATCAGCGATCAACTGTGTATCCGAATCCGCCATCGAACTGCCCATCTCATTTTTTATCATCTCTAACAGCTTCATTGCCTCTGCCTGGTCAAAATTGTCGATTGCTGCCGATAGTTTCTGCACTGGATTTTTTTCTTCCCCCACCGTCACATACTTAGACAGCCCATCAAGGATCGAACAATAGTCTGCGATCAGCTCCGTATGGTTTTGTATGATATAATTTTCATCCCCATGCTCACATGCCTCCTGCATCCTCTTTGCCCTTTTTGAAAGCTCTTTTGCACCGATCGTAAGACTTTGTCCTTTCAGGGAATGTACATTGATCTTATAATTTTCCCAGTCTTTTTTATCATACAGCTCCTGTAATGTCTGGATCTGACTTCTTCCCTGTTCATAAAAACACTGCACGATCTCCATATAATCCGCTTCATTATTGTCAAAGTAGGAAAGCCCAAGCCGGCGGTCAATTCCTGCAGCCTCAAATTCTTTCCTTCCTTCTTTGAATTGTCCGGATAATCCACTGTTTTCTTCTGTCTTGCAGGTAACCTGTTCCTCTCCCGTATCTTTTTCAATAAACATGCTTAAATATTTGCGAAGGACACGTTCCATCGCAGATTTTTCAATCGGTTTCGCAACAAAATCATCGAATCCTTCCCTGATCAGCATCTCTCTGGCTCCGCCTATGGCGTTGGCTGTCAGTGCAATGATCGGTATTTTCCGTTCACGGAACCGCGGTAATTCATGAATCCTGTGCATACATTCCACGCCATCCATTTCCGGCATCATATGATCCATAAACACGAGATCATAGCTTCTGTCACTGATTTTATCAATTGCCTCACTACCGCTCAATGCCGTATCGATCGTGATGCCATAATGGCTTAACAGACTTGAAACAACTTTTAAATTCATGGCACTGTCATCCACTGCAAGAATTTTGGCTCCTTTTACACGGAATCTGTCATGATGCCACCGTTCGTCGTATGCGTCCTGCTGAAGTTTTTCTCCATTCAAAATGGTTGCAACCGAGAATACATGCATCGGGCGATAGATAAGCAGAACTTCCGGTCCGATTTTTTGCAGATCACAATCCCTGTTTGCCATGACAACAACTTTCATTTTTGCAGTCAGGCTGTCAAAATAACTTTGATCTATAAAATATTCGACATCCGCAACAAACAAAAACTGATAATTTTCATGATCGATGCGGTTTTTTAGTTCATGCATGGTCGAACAGCGCACGGCATCTACATGAAGCTGATCGACCATCCTCTGGATACATTCAAGATATCCGTCACGAAGCTGTCCGAAACGGTATCTCTCGAGATCCATATAAAAAATGATCTTTTTATCTCCGGCATCACGCACGGATACAAGCGGCATATCCGTCAGTACTCTCTGTGGAATGATAATAGAAACCGTCGTCCCTGCATCAGGAACACTCTCAATATGCATATGTCCATTCATTTTTGCAATCATTTTACGTGAGATTGCAAGACCTAAGCCAATGCCCCCCGCACGCCGGTCACGGGTCGTATCTACCTGATTGTATGTGTTTTCCAGTGCATCTATATTTTTTTCGCTCATCCCGATTCCGGTATCTTTCACCTTTACCATAAGATTGATGCCGTATGATTCCTTGCGGGCGCCGACAAACAAAATGACACCACCGGCATCTGTAAATTTGATCGCATTGTTGATGAGATTTAAGATAATGCGATATATTTTCTGACTGTCTCCAAGCAGGTTATTCGGAATATCCGCCTCACAATCCACAATGATCTCAAGATTCTTTTCTTTATTCCACACATGTGCCATGTTAACCACATCATTGATCACAGACGTAATGTTATATGGTTCTTCCACCAGCTCCATCGTGTCATTTTCAAGTTCTGAAAAATCCAGGATATCTGATACCAAAGACATCAGATTCCTGCCCGCAACTGTAATATCATACAGCTGTTCCTTTGTCGTATCATCCACTTTCGCATCCAGTAATTCTGATCCGATTCCGATGATAGAATTTAACGGTGTACGGATCTCATGCGAAATATTTGCCATAAAATCATCTTTTGCCTGTTTGGCATCCTCGAGTTCACGCATTGTCTCATTGAATTCCATATCATGCTGTATACGGTTTTTTAACTGTTTATTTTCCATGATCTCGAGAATAATGATCGCAAAAAACTGCATAAAAAATTCCATTTCCCGTATCGGATTATCATAATTTACTTTATCTAACAGGAATGTATCAAGACAAAACAAAAAGATCGTTGCTACCAACGAAATATAATTGATCTCGATCAGATCAAAAAGAGACAACATCACAACACTTGCTGCTACTGTTGCCATGGTAAGAGACGAACCGTCCGTGAATACCGTATATAAAATAATATTCATCCATATCATAACAGAACAAAATAACTTCGCCAGTCTGCTGTACCGTCCTGTCAGCATCCGAAGTCCGATACTCGCCAAAAGCCCACAAATTATCACCGCAGCTACCCAGCTTGGCCATTTTAAATAAACTGCTGCCACTACCATATAAACAGTATATATGAAATAAAGTACATACGGGATCATTCCCGCCCTGTCCTTTTTGATTTCTCTTATCATAACGTCCCCTCTCATTCACTTATATCCGTAATTTCCCGCTGCAATTCCAGAAATATCTCTGTAAGGTTCGGATCAAACTGAGAGCCGCTATTTTCCTTTATAATTTCAAACACCTTAGATGCGGGACGGATTGCTTTCTTATAACACCGGTCCTGATATAATGCATCAAAAACATCAGCAAGTGCCATGATCCTTGCACATAACGGAATCTCCTCCCCGGATAATCCATCCGGATAGCCCGTACCGTCCCATCTTTCATGATGATATCGTGCTATTTTTCTGGCAATATCCACATATTCCTCATGTTCCACATTTCCGATGATCCGGTCAATGATCTCACACCCGGCTACCGTATGCTGTTTCATGACTTCAAACTCTTCGTCCGTCAGCCGTCCCGGTTTTAAAAGAATCGCATCTGGTGTTTTTATTTTTCCAATATCGTGAAGTACCGATGCCTTTACTGTATTGAGCTCATAATTATGATCAAGGATATCCGGATACATCCCCTTTTCCCTCAACGCTTTTGTCAGTATCTGTACATAATTCTGGGTATTTTTTACATGAAGTCCCGTACTGCCATCACGGCTCTCGATCAGGTTGGCGATACCGGTAATCACTTCATCCTGCATACGCGTCATTTCCGCAACCTGCGAGGCGACCATCTCTTCTAAATGATTCTGGTACTGTCTGTTCTCTAAAATTCGTTTCACACGGCTGACTAATACCTGGGAAACAAACGGCTTCCCGACAAAATCCATAGCCCCTGCCTCAAAACATTTTGTTTCTGTTTCAGCATCATTATCACCGGTCAGAAACACAACCGGTATCATAGATCCATTTTCAAGTTCCCGAATCTTTTTCAGTGTTTCAAATCCGTTCATTTCCGGCATATTTACATCCAAAAGGATCAGATCCGGTGTCACTTTTGAAAGAAGTGACAATGCCATTTTCCCAGATGTAGTCGCAGAAATACGAAATTCTTCCCCCAGAATCGTCTGTGCTCTTTTGAGATTGCCCGGATCATCATCTACCAGCAGGATCAGTTCTTTGTTACTTGTCTGCATACGTTTCTCCTTTGTAAAAATCTAAATTGCCCGACTCCTTTACACGTAGGAATGATCTACTTTGATAATCACGTAATAATTATTTCCAAGACGCTCCCTTACCTGCGACGTAATACGCGCTACCAGTTCGTCATCCTGTATATGAAACTTATACGGTATCAGGACATCAAATATAATATTCGTATGTGTCGGTCCCGTTACAACGCGGAAATCATGCATATTGATCCGCTCATCAATTCCCTTGATAATAGATATTACCGCCGCTTTCATCTCACTGACATGTTCATCCGATGTCACGATCGGATCCATATGTATCGTCGCATCACAGCCTAACTTTTCTTTTAATTCATTTTCAACATTATCAATAATATCATGGATCTCTAAGATATTGCCCTCCGCAGGTACTTCCGCATGCAGTGATACCATCTGTCTTCCCGGGCCATAATCGTGTACGATCAGGTCATGGATTCCACAGATCTCCTCATGTGCCATTACGATCTGATCGATCTTCTGCACAAATTCCTCCTCCGGCGGCTGCCCTAAAAGCGGATTTAAGGTATCTTTCGCGGCTCCGATGCCCGCAAACATGATAAATACACCAACTAATGCACCACAATAGCCATCCACATAGATTCCGGTAAAATGTCCGATCAAAGCTGCCACAAGTACCACTGCTGTTGCGCAGGTATCGCTCAGACTGTCGGTTGCCGTTGCCTTCATGGCAGCAGAGTCAATTTTTTTTGCAACCCCACTGTTATAAAGATACATATACAGTTTTACAAGAATCGAAATAATGAGGATCACAACCACCATTACGGAAAACTCTGTTTCTTCCGGATGAATGATCTTTATAATAGAATCCCTGATCAGTTCATACGCCATCAGAAGGATTGCTGCCGCAACGATCAGTCCCGATACATATTCGATCCGTCCGTGGCCAAACGGATGCTCCGAGTCCGGTTTTGCTCCTGCCAGTTTAAATCCGATCAGCGTAACAGCGGAAGATCCTGCATCTGACAGGTTGTTGAATGCATCCGCAGTCACAGCGATCGAATGGCTGATCGTTCCTGCAAAAAATTTGCCACAGAAAAGCAGAATATTTAAAAAGATTCCGACCATACCGCAGAGAATACCATACTCCTGTCTGATCTTTCCTTTATCCTCTTTTTCTTTAATAAAAAACTTTGAAAGAAATGTTATCATGTCTGATCCCCCTGTGTCCGATCTCATACAATGCCTGTTTCCAAACACTTCCATTTAAAATCTATGCATTTTTGATTGCTATCTGATTTTTCCGATGTCCTGCAGCGGCCAGTAAATGACCTCTCCTTTACCGAGGATTTTATCGATACTTACATATTTGTTATCCCAGTAACGCGCGTCCCAGGAGTCATTCCGGTTATCCCCTAATACCAGATAACAGTCATCCGGTACTTCAAATAAATATGGTCCTGTTGCCACCGTCCATTCTTCCTTCAAATAATCTTCCTCCAGCGGCGTTTCACTTCCATCAATATAAATCTTTCCATCGTCAATGCGGACTTCCTCCCCCGGCAGTCCGATCACTCTTTTTACATAAAGTTCTTCCTCATCATCCGGATAATGGAAAATCACAACATCCCCGCGCTCCGGTGTATCCTTTAAAAATGCGAGACGATTTCCGATCAGGCGGTCCCCCGGCATGATCGTATTTTCCATGGAGCCTGTCGGCACATCTGCGTTGATGATCAGATAATTCTTGATCAGAAATGCTGCCCCGATCGCCAGGGCAAATGTAAGTACCCAGCTTAAAATCTCGCGGACCGCACTGGTGCTTTTCTGCGTTTCTTCTTT
>OOBM01001403.1_pt1 | contig 13335 bp, 7 predicted proteins | sample 1671581 | NCBI WGS metagenome assembly OOBM01 (sample SAMN06348171, study PRJEB24527) | human gut metagenome
TAGAAGTACTTCCTACCATGGAAATGCTGCCGGACAGATCTGTGGTGGTCTCAGCAGGTGCTGCTGCGCTGCTCTCTGCCACAGTGCTTTCTGCTGCGCTGCTCTCTACTGCGGAAGGCTGTGCTGTGGCTGCATCACCGTTACCGCATGCAACCAATGCGGTTACTGCTAATATTCCTGCTCCGATCAGAGCTAATAATTTGCTGTGTCTTACTCTCATAATAATGTCCTCCATGTTTTTGTTTTTCTTTCTCTTGATTACGCAATCATACTAACATGGGGGAAATTCACATAATATCACAGTCCGGTAATTTATTTGTAAGAATTAGGTAAAATCAGATGCTCTCCAGAATGCCGTCGGCAATAGCCCGGGCGATCTCGTCAAACCGGCTGTCAAAGAGTTCGTTGTCCGCATCCGTATTGATAAATCCCACTTCTATCAGCACAGCCGGCATATTTGTGCTGTTGAGCACCACCAGATTCGGTCTTTCATTCACTCCCAGATTTACGAACCCCACCTGCTCCAGTCCGGCATTGATGTTGTACGCCATCCTGGCTGCCGCTCCATAGCGGTTGTAGACTAAACTCTCCACTCCACTGTACTGGTTCGGATAAGGACTGGAATTGCGATGGATCGAGACAAAATAATCTCCTCCCACCTCATTTCCCTCCTGTGCCTTCTGATAGGGGGACTCATAGATATCTGTGGTCCGGGTGTAATACACATCCACTCCGTTTTCTTCTAAGATGCTTCCCACCGCCAGTGTCAGTGCCAGCGCATCCTCACTTTCTTTTCTTCCATTATAGGTGGCCCCGGGGTTCGCACCACCATGCCCCGCATCCAATACAATCAATGACATAAAAAAACTCCCGCATATCCTTTTGTTTCATGATATGCGGGAGTTTCCCCATTTAGATATTTTTTGCTTACTTTAAAATTGCTGCCGTCACTTCCTGCGGAATCACAAATTCCGGTGCTCCCATAGAACCGGGAGCCACTTCGTATTCGTCAAAGGCAATGACCAGTTCGTCTTTTTCATTAAAATAGAAGTTCGTCTGCTCCGTGATCCCCTGAAAATTGAATTCCGGCATATCGTCATTATCCAGGAAATAGATCACGCCTTCGTCCGCCGCCATCTGCTCCTGCATCTGGGTCTTAATGTTCTCGCTGATCGCGGAAATATAGTCGCTCCCTTCCACAAACAGATCTTCCAGTGTCACCACATTTCCCGTCTGTTTATCAATCGTATAAAACTGATTATTCTCGTAGCCGCTGGCTTCCGTCTCCAACACGCTTAATTTTACGGTGTAATACCTCTCATTGTCCGTAACGACCTCCTGGGACACATGCAGACCATGGTATCCTTCCTCGGATAAGGTATCCTCGAACTGACGGATCAGTTCCTCTACCGTAGCCTCCATATCCTGGTTGACCGCTTCCACACCGTCTTCCGACAGATTTGCTACCGCAGCCTCCTGTCCGACACCTTCCACACTTCCGGCTGCTGTGCCCTTAGGAGTGGCTGCCACTTCTCCAACGGAAGCACCTTCTCCTGCGTCTTCTCCATAGTTGATCTGTGCAAGTTCTACTTCAGCATCATGGTTCTCGTCACTGTAATTGTACTGCCGCACTGTTACCAGCCTAAAAAAGCCACCCAGCAACGGAATATTTTCCATGGCATGGGCTATCTGTATATTGGTATTTGGCAGTGCGATCATCACGACTGCTGCAGCCGCCACTGCTGTCCATGCAGAACGCCTTCTGGCGTGCTCTACTCTTTTTTTCTCCATCCGGGCTCTGTCGATACCTGCCTGCAGCCGTTCCCGTCCCGCTTCGGGTATTATCATATTCTCATACTCCTCTTTTAATTGTCTCAACTGTTCCTGTTCTGTCATATCTATTCTCCATCTGCCCGGTCGGTTCGGACCGGTCATGTTATCTCTTCCTATATCTTCCTATATCTCTTTGTCTGTATCTGTCTTATGTCCTGCCTATATATGATGTCGGGGCAAAATCCCACGACTTTGACTACGGATTGCTCAGCCCATGCTGCCCTCGAGGTTCAGCCGCAGTTTTTTCATCACCCGGTACAGCCTGCTCTTTACCGTACTCAGGTTCTCATCCAGGATCTTAGCGATCTCCTCCAGCTGCCTGTCCTCAAAAAATCGTAGGACTACGATGGCACGATCCTTTGGGTCAAGATTTTCTATTGCGCGCTTTAAATCAATATTTTCATAGATATCTTCACTTGCCGCCTGGATCTCCTCCACATCCACGCTCTCCTTCCGGCTGCGCAGGAAGCTGCACGCCTCGTTGATCACGATCCGGTACACCCAGGTCTCCACGTATTGCGGCTCCTTCAGGCTGTCACTTTTTAAAATAGCTTTATAGGCTGCTTCCTGTACAATATCCAGCGCGTCCGCTTCATTATGTACATAACTATAAGCAAGACGGTAATACTTCTCATACCCTTCCGTCAGGGCACGCTCCACCGCCTGTTCTTTTTTTCTGTCCGACATATATCCTTTCCTCACTTTTGAAAACTGCATGCAATTATTTTTCGGTATTTATTGTAACACATATTCTTTTGATATATTCTACGATTTTGACGCTGTATTCCCGCAAAAAGTTTCACCGACAAAAAATATTCCAGACTGAGGTTTTTTTTTCTTTTTTCTTTTAGTTTCTTTTTTTCTTTAGTTTTTTTCTTTTTTTCTTTAGTTTTTTTCTTTTTTCTTTTTTTCTTTTAGTTTTCTATCATTTTTGACGCAAATAAGCGGCATACGTCTCTTCATCAAGACATACACCGCTTTTCATGTTTATACTGTTACACCCTTTGCCAGTACGCTCCCACATTCCCACTTTTATTCAATTACTATGTCAGATACTTATTCTTCCTCAGAACCACTCTTTTTTCTTACATAGAATACAGCTCCAAAAACATTCAGTATAATACAGATACCTATAATAATGATTATCGTATTATTCCATGCATATTTTGAAGTGCTGTCATCTGTCTTAGGTGCAGGAATGGTTTCATCAGATTTGTTGTCTGCCTGACCGTTATCACTCATAATCTTGGCATCAACAACAATCGTGTAATCTGATGCATGGGTAAATACAAGTTCCACATTTCCATCCGGATCAATCTGTCCGGCACTGATAAATTCCAGTTCTCCGGTCTGTTCATTGTAGTAGAACAGGTTCGCATACAGTCCTGCATTCTTTGATTCCATGTTGACGGTCAGTGTGGCTGTAAATCCAAACTCTCCGTCATAAGCAAGCGTCAGGTTCATGGAAGAACGTTCCCCTGTCACGTTGTTGATCACATCCACAGGAATGGATTTTCCTGCATCGGCTCCGACTGTCACATCAAAATCAATATCTCCGGCTGCATCAGTAATATCCTGTCCATTGATTTTCCAGGAAAGACCATTTCCCATGTCAAGAACAAGTGTTGTATCTTTGCCCTTGATACTGTCAATTACATCTTTCGGTACTACCGTCGTTCCGTTCATTGCAACCGTTACCGTATCGCCTGCCTTAGCTTCTTCAAGCTGTGGCTTGATCACATCCCAGCCTTCCTTGCCGCTGTCATCCTTGATGTATGGCTTAATTGAAGTACCATTGTCCTTACCATTATCCGTATCAGGCTGTGGCTTCTGATTCTGATTACCATTGTGTGTGCCAGACTGCGGTTTCTGGTTTTGGCTGCCATTATCCTTGTTGCTGTCATCGGACTTGATCTTAGCGATCGGCTGTGTGTAACTGTGTCCGCACTTGGAGCAGGTGTAGGTCATGATGCCTTCCTCTGTTGTCGTTGCAGCTTTGGTTACTTTTGATACATAGCTGTGTCCTGTTGCCGGAATATTCTCCGTGTAGCTGTCTCCACAGGAACAGGTATAAGACCTTACCCCTGCCTCTGTACAGGTTGCTTCCTTCGTAATGCTTCCCGTATAGTTGTGAGTGTGCTTTTCCTCCGGCAGCTTCGCAATGCTCTCTGTGTAGCTGCTGTTGCATCTGGTGCAGGTGTAGGTTCTGATGCCTTCCTCGGTTGTCGTTGGCTGCTTTGTTACGGTTACTTTATAATCATGTCCCAATGCTGCCAGCTCTTTTCCGGTACTCATAAGTTTATCGCAGTCCGTACAATAGGTATCTCCTGCGTATCCGGTCTGCGTGCAGGTCGCTTCCCGCTGATTCCGTATTTCAGTGTGCGTGTGATCACATTCTCTTCTTGTAATCGTAATGCTTACACTTTCTGTCTCATAATTTCCCTTGTCAGCTCCTATATAAACCGCAGTCGCCGTCACAGCCACACCATCTGCAAGCACCGTGTCCTTATCTGCCTCCTGCCAGCTCCATCCTTCCTGAAGTGTAATATTGCCAACCTTCTTTGTGCTGTGTGCCGGTGTCATTGCAGCTTCCGGCATGTTTGGAGCTTTCGCTGCCTTATTGACCGTAACTGTTATTGTTCTAGTTACTGTATTGTAGTTGTTTGTGTCATCAGGTGTAAATACTGCCTGATAGCCTTTGTTGTTTACAGTCGGAATGATGTTCGTTCCTGTAAAGCTCCATGTTCCGGCAAGTGAATTGCCATCTGCCCCTGTCACACTTCCGCCTGTTATATCTGAACCGGTAAGCGCAGCATCCGGATTGTATCCACGCTCTGCAACGGTTGGTACTGTTACAACTATCGGAGTTGCCTTGGCTACTGTGATGGCTGCTGTTCCGGTAAGTTCCGCGTAATACGTACTGTCTGCCGGCTTGAATACCCAGCCCGCCTGTGTGGTTCCGGCTGCCGGTATCTCGTCCGGATTGCTCCATGAAAGAATACCTTCTATCACATCATCTGTACCGGCTTCCACAAAAACGGTATTTCCAAGTGTCAGCTTTGAAACCTTTTCCCCATAGGTCAGCGCATTGCTTCCATCTACAGATACGGTGTTTCCGCTCTTAATCTCTACCGTCTTCTTATCTGTAATACTAATCGTCAGCGTGTATCCAGCATTCGCATAGTTCTCCATCGAAGCTGTTACCGTGATAATTGCTGTCTTTCCAACCTTGGACGCATCTACCTGATTTACTTTATAGGTCAGATTTCCGGCTGTATCGACTGTTACCTCACTTAAAAGCTTCTCTGTATCTGTCTTTGCAACCGCATATGCTGTAGTTCCCCTATCCGTCGGAAGCTTTCCTGCAATATTCACACCGATTGCCTTACCGTCTGAACCGGAAGCATACGCATAGGTCTTATTTTCCGTGATGCTGGAAACGGTGAGTGGGCGTTTGGTAATATTTACCCAGGCGGAGCCGGAAGCATCCGCATAGCCGAACTGGGAGACCTTATAAAATACGATCTTTGGACCATTCGTGAAGTTGGTGTAGGTCAGGCTGTCCTGTGTGCAGCTATCTGCGCTTTCGCCGTATTTTACGGTTGCGCCACTGGGCACGCCGGTGAGGGTGATTCCGTGCGCCTTACCGTCATACACACCATCATAAGCCTCAGGCGAAATGCCGCTGAAGTTCTTCTGCGTGAGTTTGACCTTGATCTGCGCCGTCACAGGCATGCCGGGCTGCTCCACCTCGTTAGCAATCGAAGTAAGATCTAATGTTCCGGTGAGCGTCTGCTCCTCCAGCGTATTCGGATTATAACCGCTCCATGTGACGGGGATCTTATCAAATGTTTTGCCGTCCTCCGTGGTGATCGTCACGGTTTCGGGTAGTCCCAGCTCTTCCAGCGCCGTTCCGTAGGGCTTGTCCGTAATGCCAGTCAGCGTATGGCAGCTCTTTACCGTACGCTTGACAACCGTTACGTTATAGTCCTGAGTCAGCTCCTTGTAATTATTGGTATCTGTGGGAGTAAACACAATCGTGGTGGTCTTGCTGCCTGCGCTGTCCCAAGATTTCGCAGCACCTGCCTTGAAAGCGAAGGTGCCTTCGCCGCTGCCGCCGGTGAGGGTCGCTTCACTGTTGACATAAACCGATGCAGAAAGCGTCGGCCATTCGGTCACCACCGGATTAGCCTTCTGAATGGTATACTCCACGCTGGCAGTGGCAGCCTTGTTACCCTCGCCCACCGTGATGCTGGCGGTGTACTCGCCCGCGTCGGTGGGGAGCGCGCCGTTTTCCAACATCTGTTGACCATACGTGCCCGTCTTTATGTAGCTGATGGTGATCCCACTCGCCGCCGGACCCTGCCAATCGCTGCTTGCAGTCACCGTGGCGGGTTTGCCTTCCCCGCTGTAGGTCAGCTCGGCGGGGGCCGCAATGGTCACGCTGCCGCCGTTTCCGTCGGTCAGATAGCAGCCCTCTGCCGTACACTTCGCGGTGATGGTCGCGCCGCTTGCCGTGTACGTCCAGCTATGCTGATGCTGGGTCACGGTGAACGGCTCGCTGTAGCAATTGTAGCCGTTGCTGCACTGGACGTAAATGTGGTACTGATAGCTCTTGTCTACGGGCAGCCCGGAGATTGTGAGCGTCTTGCTCTTCTCGCCGGTATGCGTTGCAGTATTAACTTTTTTGAAACTCGTGGTCCAGTCGTTTTCTGATTCGTTAAACAGCTCCCACCAGTAGTAGTAGGTGACGTTCTCCGTTTCGGGCTCGGACGCGATTACCGCAGTCAGCGTGATATTGCCGTCCGTCGCAAACGCCGAGCTTCCGGTGTAGTTCGTATCGCTATTCGGATAGATCTTTTCGACCGCGAAGGGGGCTTTTTCAACGGTGACTTTTGACGGGATTGAATTGGCGTTGGGGAGCCATTCATTATCCGTTGTTTTTTTGTAAGCGTACCCCTTCGCCAGCAGCGCGTAGGGCTTGACATAGCCGGCATCGCTCGTGATCGCGCCGTAGCTGCCGCCGCTGAGGCTGGCGCTGCTGCCGTCGTCCTTTACAGCCACACGGCTGAAGGTGCCGTTGCTCAGCGAAAGCTTTCCGCCGTTCTTCGCCGTGACAATGGCGAGCTTCGTATCCTTGTCCTTGACGGTCAATTCCGCGTCTTTGCCGTCCACCGTCACATAGAAGCCTCCGTTGCTGCCCGTGACCGTCAGAGAAATGCCCTTGGCGATGAGGTCCACACCATCGACCGTTTTCCCGCCGGTCGCCAGCGTCACCGGCCCGCGGGTCAGCTCATAGGTGGTCCGCTTCCCGTTGACAGTGTCATCCACATTCTGATACAGCGTGATGGTCTTTGCACCGTCCGCCGCGTTCGCCGCCTCAATGGCAGTGGCAAAGGCCGTGTACCAGCTCGTCTTGTCGCCGATGGTCAGCGACGCCGCCATCTGCTTCTTACAGACACTGCAAATGCCCTTGCCGTCCGTGCCGCCGTTGTGCGTATGCGACACGACCTTGACATTTTCCAGCGTATTCACTCTATCATTGGTCACAGCCTGATTATCACTTGCTCCGTAATACGCCGCGCCCTCCGCCAGCAGGTCGGCGAGTTTGCGGTCGCCGTTGGTTTTGATCATCGTAAATGTGCCGCCGGAGAGCTTGACTTTGGTGGTGTAAAAATCCGCGAAGGTAAACGTGCCGCCGGTGATCGTCCCCGTGACATTGTAGTCAAACGTAACGCCGCCATATTTCTTTTCATTATTAAAGCTGCCGCCGCTGATGTTCGCGATGCTGCTGCCGTTGAATTTGACATTACCAGTGAAGGTACCGCCCTTGGCGTTCAGCGTACCGTTCACCTCGACGGAGGCGTCGGTAAATGTGACGCCCTCCTTCACCGTCGCCGTGCCGTCGATGGTCGCACCTTTATAGCTGCCGCTGGCAAAGGTCACGTCCGCGTTTTTAGCGACCGTCACATTCTTGGCGGTGTGCGTTCCGCCCTTCAGCGTCAGCGTGCCGGTCAGCGGCATGGAGGTGCCGAAAGCATACATATCCCGCAGCAGGGTCAGCGTCGGCTCGGTGCAGCCCTCATTGCTCCAGCCGTTCAAGGTCTGGATGGCCTCTACATAGCCGTGTTCCAGCGCACTGTCTTCCGTGAAGTAGGCAGTCTTGGTCGTGCCGTCGGTGCTCTGGGCGGTAATTTTCGTATACAGGTCCTTGTGGCACACAGAGCACACGGGGTTGCTGTCATCGGCGCACTGATGGACGCACTCCGGGAACTGCACCTTGTACGTTGTATAGCCGGTCAAGTCCACAATTTTAGCGCTCTTATCAACGATGCTCCATGTACCGTCCTTTTCGCCGTACAGCTCGCACTTTGCATGGTTGGTTTTCAGCAGGTCTTGAACGGTGAGGCTCTTGCTCTTCGTGCTGTCCGTGATCTTGCCGATGGTGCAGGCGTTTGTATTGCCATTCCACAGCTTCAGATTGTAGCCCGTACTTGTGGAGCCAGCCGCAGCATTGCTTAATACCAACTCGCCGATTTCGCCGCCAAAGCGCTCCAATGCGCCGCCGGCCTGCAGCTCCACGCGCGAAATCTTGCCGGTGTAGGAGTCGCCGACTGCAAGCGTTCCGTTGGAGGAAACGTAAAACGTGACATCGAGCGCCTGCGTTCCGCCGCCTGTTCCGGAATCCTTGACCGTCAGAGTCCTGGGTTTGTTCCCACCTCCGACGCTAATGTAATAACGCTCGCTGCTGACAGTTTTGCCATTCAGATCCAGCGTCGCTGAGTAGGTGTAAGAAGAAGAGCAATTTCCTGCGAGTGTCACATCCCGCAGCAGCGTCACGGTGTTGCCTCTGGCTGCATCAAACGCCTTCGTCAGCGTCTGATAATAGGCGCTATCGCCCACGCGCGCGTCGAATTGCGTATGGCACTTCTTGCAGGTGTAGCCGGTATCGTCCATCTCGTGCGTGCAGGGCACAAGATAGACCTTGCCGTCATCGCCCAGGCTGGTCACGCAGTCGGCGGCGTCCGCCTTGAAGTTCTCGGCGCTGAGCGTCACGCCGCTTGCCGGTTCGGCGATGGCCCCAAGATTTATGCCTTCACGCACGCCCACACGGATGACCGAATCCTCTCTCAATGCGCCTGATACAAGAATGGGCAGCTTCCAAGCTTCATTGGCGTAATAACCGGCCTTCACCGAGCCGGAAATAGTGAGCTCAGGAGTGTTGCTTTCCCTTCCGTCGTAGTAAACGTCATATTGAGAGTTGTCGGTAACGGTAGCATCGGTGAGGGTAATAGCGCCCTTTCCATAGATGCCGCCGCCCTCAAAGGTACTGTTGTTTCCGGTGATCGTCACATTCTCGACGGTTACCCCTCTCTCCGAATAAATGCCGCCCCCGTGGCCATAACTTGTATTCCCCGTGGCGGACGCCTTGTTGCCGGTGATCGTGGCGTTGGAGATCGAAACTGTGCCGGCGTTAAAGTGGATATAGATCCCGCCGCCGTTGCCGGCGGTCGCCTTGTTGCCGGTGATGGCTCCGCCGTCCATGGTGAAGCTGCACTTCTCACCCACATATACGCCGCCGCCACCGCCGTCAGACGCACCCGCAGTGTTATCGGAAATGGTTCCGCCATGCATGGTGAATCTTGGCGGGTCGGTCTGATTCGTCGTGCCGACAAGGAACACACCGCCGCCGCTGCCTGCTTTATTACCGGTAATCTCTCCACCATACATGGTAAAGGACGAGCCGGTCTGATAGGCGCTGCCCTTTATACCGACCTGCACGCCGCCGGTGATCGTGCCGCTGTACAGTTCAAATTTGCCGCCGTTGACGGTCACTTCGCCTTGAACCCTGCCGCTGCCGATGGTGATTTTGCCGTTGATCGTCTGCCCGTTCAGGCAGAGGTTGACCTCGCCTTCTGGCACAGCCCAGCTCCCCGACACAGACCGCGTCAGATAATAGCTGCCCGCAGAATTAGGCAGGGAATCGGCTGCCGTCCATGCTGTGCTGTTGTTATGGGTATGACCGTTGTACCGCTGTCCTTGCCGCAGACACAGTGGGTATGCTCGCCGGACTGTGCGTCCGCCAACAGCGCGGTCTGGCTGTTGAACCAGCCGAGCAGCGCCTCGAAGTCTGCGCCGGTGATCTGCGCCTGCTGCTCTGCGTTCAGTGCTTCATAAGCATCATACGCCGCCTGAATGTCGTCATAAGCTGCGTCCAGCTCGTCGGCGGTCATGCCGTCCAACTCACTCACGATGGGCAGCGCATCGATCATCGTCTGCACAGCGGATACCGCCGCGTCCGCATTGTTCCCGGCGTTTTCATCCTCGCCGCTCTCCGGCGCATCTGCTTTACTGTCCTCAGCGCCACCGGCGTCAGGGGTACCGGTATTTTGCGGGTCACCCTCTGAACCGTTCTCTTCCTCATTCGTTCCAGCCTGTTCGGATACGGCGGGCGAAATTTCCTCCTGCCGCTCCTGCTGCACGATGGCGCCGCTCTCCGGCGTATCCTCCGCCGCTCGCACGGGTGCGGGCAGGAGCGTCAGACACAGCGCCAGCGCCATGAACATACTCAATACTCGTTTTTTCATAAGATTCTCCTTTAGGATATATGTATAAGGTTTATATTCAGCCCGTTCAAGCACAGGCTCAGCTTTTATAGATCATCCGGAATGAGCCACAGCTTTTTTGCGGCTGTCCTGGCTTCCGCCCGGCGCTTCACGTCCAGCTTGTCGAGAATGTGGCTGACGTGGGTCTTCACCGTGGGCAGCTTCACGTCCATGATCTGCGCAATCTCGGCGTTGGACTTGTCCGCGCAGATGAGATGCAGAATTTGTAGCTCCGTGGGCGTCAGCTCCTCGCCGGGGGCAAGGCGGGGTTCGAGGAAATGCGGGTAGAACGCCGCCTGCATCCGCACCGCCGCCATTAACTGCTTATACCACTTTTTGTCGCCATCCCATTCCAGTGCCCCCAGCAGCGGCAGCACTGCCGTGCCGTATACGCTGACGGTGCGGATGAATCGGTACTCTGCCGCCGCGCCCAGCGCCGCCGTCAATCGCTCGCGCCACCGCTCATCCTTCTTGCGGCGCAGGGCGATGGCAGTCAGGACATTCAGGTGAATGCCGTCGATGATGCGGGCGCAGTTTTGAATGTACGGCTCCATGGGTGAGAGCGTCAGCAAAGCGGCGTCCGGGCGGTTCTGCATAATTTCCACCATTGCCTGCGTGAGATACTGGTAGCGCCGCATGACATTCAGGTGCGTTGGTTCGCAAGGGGCTTTTTCCCGGTACCACGCATCCGCCGCATCAAGGTCGCCGGTGTGCATGTCAATACGGCAGAGCATGGCGTCCATATTGGGCAGAAAGCGAGTCAAACCGCGCTCGACAAAGCATTCATGGAGCACCTCGATGGTGCGCCGCGCGTCGGTGGGCTGCCCGTTTGCCAGCTGGCTGCGGGCCAGCAATCCGCTGACGGCGAACTCCATGTCCGACGTGCCGTGGTTGCGGACCTCGTTCATCTGCGGGAGAAGGGACAGCATCCGGCCGGCGACGTCCTCGCCCTTTTCAAACTTGCTCTCGGCAATGGCGCAGTCGGCAAGACACACACTGTCCCGCCCCAGTACTGCCTCCACGGGGAGACGGAGGGTTTTGTAGAGCAGGTCGTCCTTTTTGCTCCATTCGGAAAAGTCCTTGCCACCGTTCATGATGCTCGGCAGCGCGCTCGTGACGGAGAAGGACGGCAGCGCCACCTCTTTGTTCGTCAGAAGCCGGAACACGGCGGGGATGGTTTCCGTCAGACCCTTCACGCCCCGCTGGGGCAGGGAGATGTCCAGCCATGCAAGGCGGCCGCGCGCCTGCTTTCCGGCGGCGTCCTGCCTGCCGCAGTGTTCGACAAACTTTTGCAGTTCGCCATACCAGCGCTCCGAGCCTTCGTAATCCATGACCAGCGCGCAGAGCATGCTCATGCCCTGCATCAGAGAGGGGGATGCGAGAATTTCCGCCTCCGGCAGGCTGCGGTAGTATTTTTCCATCTCGGCATAGTGCCCCATGCCGGGGTGAAGTTCTGCATTACGCACTAGCAGCTCGGAAACCTTGGAATGGTCACCGCCGCTGGTGTAGCATTCTAGGGCGTGGGCGTAGTCTTCCTTCAGCTCATAGTACAGCCCGCCCCGGCCGATGAGCGCTTTGCGCTTTTCCTCGGTATACTCCCGTTCCATCTCCCAAAGGAGAAAAGCCCGGAAACCCGACCAGAAGTGGAAGCGCTGGCAGTCGTCGTAGCGCAGCATAGTAGTGTATCGAAAAATCCAGTCCAGCCGTTCGCCGGCACGGGGATCACCGCTGACCATCCGCGCCATTTCCAGGTCAAAACTTTCAAAGGGGGCTAGCTCCAACAAGAAGCGCCGCACCGGCAGGTCAAAGCGCCGGTAGATGGCGGTCTCAAAGTAGAGGAACACCTCGTAGAACACCCGCGCCACCAGCTCCGGCGTCCACGGCTTGTCCGGGGACATGCACCGCGCCGTGATGGCCACACCCAACGGATAGCCCACGGATTCTTTCAAAATTCCATCAATCTCGCTATCTGTTACGTTTACTCCCGAAAGCTGAAACAGCCGCCGCACATCGCCCTCATCAAAAAGCAGGTCGTCGGCCTCCAGCACTGTCATCAGCCCCGTATACTGAAACGCCGTCAGGCAGCCGGGCGGCACACCGCGCGAGAGCAGCACAAAACGGCGCTCCGGACTTGAGCGAATCAGTTCGCAAAGAGCCTGCTGCCCGGCTTCCTCCTGCATGAACTGAAGATCGTCAATCAGCAGAATGTCCCAATCCTGCGCTGACGGTGGGATTGCGCAGTCTGGGTCTGCTGCACTTTGCCGCAGCACGTTCCGACCGCGCAGCAGTGCGTCCGCCAGTACTGTCTTTCCAAAGCCGCAGGGTGCGCTGAAAAAAAGGACTCTGCCATGCGCCATGAAGCTGTCAAACCGTTTCTGAACGGAGGTCTTTATGATAATATTTTTGGTCATTTCTTTCCTCCCTTTGATACAGAGCGAGATTGCCATAAGTCTTTCGTAATCTGTCTCGAATTATATTATACGAGTCTGTTTCGAAATGTAAATCATCCCAAAGGATGAGACACGCTGCATAGCAAACTGCTATGCAGATCATTTTTGTTTGATTTTGATAGCATAGATGCAAATAAGCAGCCACACACCGAAGTGCATGACTGCTATGTAAAAAGTTCGGAAAGGATTTTTGCAATCTGACACAGTTTCCTGGCCCTGAATCTCCATCAACATAAAAATATCTCCATCATTTCAAAAGAGAATGACGGAGATATTTCGCCTTGTTTATTCTTGTAGCAACCAATCGGCTATATCATGGATTTCGATTCCTTCATAACTATATTTTGGATGTTTGGTTCTGGCAATAATCATTTTCGGATAAGCATCTCGGATCTGAAGCAGAGGAGAGCATTCTCTCTCAAATGTTTCCTGCCCGGAAATGTTGT
>OOBM01001420.1_pt1 | contig 13172 bp, 7 predicted proteins | sample 1671581 | NCBI WGS metagenome assembly OOBM01 (sample SAMN06348171, study PRJEB24527) | human gut metagenome
AATAATCTCAGGAAATTTTCCTTACAAATCCCATCACATCTTATCCGGTGCTTCAAATCCCAGAAGATCAATGCTTGTCTCAAGCACTCTCTTGGTCAGCTGCAGAAGACGGATATAGGATTCCTTCTGCGCCTGATTCTCTTCGCTGAGGATCTTGGTCTCATGATAAAAGCTGTTGAATGCATTGGAAACCTCATAAATATATGCACAGATTTTATGCGGAGCTTTTTCCTCAAATGCACTCTCGATCATACATCCAAATCCACTGAGCTGAAGCATCAGGTTCTTCTCGCTTCCATAAAACAAAGCGATGGCACTGCCTTCCTTACTTTCCATATCAACTTTTCCATCTGCCAGTACCCCTTTGCGTAAAGGTGGCTGACTGGTTTCGAGATACAGATAGATTTTGGTAGGAGTGTTGTCAATAACCTGATAGCCACTGACTCCTTTTTCTTCAGCGACCAGCTTTCCGTTCTTCGTATTCACCACCAGAGCATTATCACCTTCCGTCCCAAAACTGATATGATAAATACCAGCCTGATGTGAAGGGGCATACTCAACCTGTATATCAGCCTCATCCAGGTATACGGAATAACTATAGGGGGTAATATTCTCCAAATCATAGGAGTAAGATACAATCGGTCGGGATACCTCTCCCTGCACCGGACTCAGGTTAAAAGCCGAGCTGCCTCTATGACTGGTCACCACGACCGGAAGGCCGTTTACCCTGTCCGATGTATAGTCTCCCCTTTCCGGATAGACCCTGAGCATCGAGTTCGGCAGATGTACGGTTGGGTAAGTAGGCACCAGCAGATGGCTGATATTGCCGATATATGGATTTACATAATCGACAAAGTCTTTCGTGGGCGTCTGATCCGTATGGGTACACGAAAAAAACGCCATCGCCATCAAACAGGAGCCGACTGTTCTTTTCATATTCAATCTGTTCATCATCATTCTATATGAATATGTCTGTTCATTAATCAGGTTAGTTCATCGTTATCTTTCCGGCAGCAGCATCCGGATGCTGCTTCAGATAGATACGATAGAGTTCAAAAAATGTCGGTGCATCCAGCAATTCAATATTCGTATGCCGCTGTTTCAACTCATCACAAATCCCTTTATACCAGGAAGGTGACTTCAATATGGCTCTGAACCAATGGAAAGGAACCGGACGTTTCTCCACTCTTTCCACAATCACATCCGTTGCCCTACGGTAATCATGATCTACAATATCATAATCTGCCCGGATCACCGGCATATCATTGTGCAGCAATGTCAAAGGCATCTTCTGCGGAACTATTCCATTCGGACTGAACGATGCGTAACAGTCCAATCCGTCTGAATCCAGTCCGGGGGCTTCGCCGTCAATCACAAATCCTGTAATGGTCAATCCCCACTTCTGATAATATTTGCTGCAATGCTTTGCCCATGCACTCAATCCGCTTTTCAATCCGGACACCGAGCGAGGCTCTTGCAACATACCCGGCATTAAATATCCGGCACCATTGTCGGCAGCGGCAAAATAATCATTCGGAGTAGCCGTCACCCGATAATTATGCATCACCATCGGAACGCGTTCTGCAAGTACAGGACTGACAGACCACATCAAAGGCACTTCTCCCCGGCTAGGTTCGTCCCACAGGAAAGGGGTAGTCTGAGCAATCCAGGAGGAGGAATCATAATCGCCTACATAGAAGAGGATAAAGTTCCGTCCCTGAAAGTTGATTGTTCCGTCACGGTTCAGATAGCCTCTGTCCATCAGTTCCTGATGTGTCACCCACTTTTGGGGATACTTTTCCTGAAGAGGAAAATGTTGCCAGAAGGAGGAGTTAGCCAATGCTCCCAGTCCGATGGCATCGGCATCCTTAAAGGCATTATAAGCACTGATAATACGGGAAAATTCCCACTCGGTAGCTACATCTTCATGCTTTCCTCCAGCATGCTGCGTATATTTATAAATCCAGCTCGGGAAACCTCCGATATAGCAGAATTTCTCTCCTTTATTTTGCTTATAGGCTTCTTGCAGAAAAGTTTTCAGTATCTGCAAGTCCAGTCCTTCTTCTTGTGTCGGATCATCCGTTGCCGGCTCGTCTCCCCAAGGAGAAAGGTCAAAGAAAAAAGCTTTCTTGCTGACAAAAAAGTCATGATTGGTCAATTGGTGATGGTTCGTTACCGTCCGGGTAGGATCGGTACGCCAGAACTGGTCGATGTAATAAGCGGCGTACTCCGTATTGCATAACCCTTTCTTCAGGTATTTCTCTATAAACCATACATAGGGATCGATTTTCAGAGATCCTGTCGAAGGTTGACCGGTTCCGGCAATCTTTCCTTTGCCCGTGAAAAGAGAAGAACCATCTTTGTTCACCAGCCAGCATTTCACAGCCAGCTTCGGTCCTTGCAGTACCAAGCGGGTATAGAGACTATTGGGAGATATGTCATAGCGCACAGCTATCAGATTCTCGATTCCTGCCACAGATGAAGCAATATTACTGGTAGATGCTACTTTTGAGTCATAAACAACCACTCCGCGTATTTCTTTTCTGAAAACGGTCACGACATCCGACAGTTCTGTGTAAGCTACCGTATCACGTCCCGCCAGCCACTGTCCTGCCTGACGGTATTTATTCCACCAATAATCATCGACATTCTCTCCCTGCCCGTTCTTGACATAGCGAATGTACAATCGCGGACTATTCCGATTCACAATGCCTTGCAAGGTAGCTGTCGTATGCATAATGTCCCATAGTTGCTCCGCCTTCTCCTGTTCTTTCAGATCAAGTTCATTGAGCGTTCTCAAATCCAGTATCCGGACCGGATCACGAGATTCTGCCAACAATATCTCTGAACAAAAGACAGAGACCGCAAGGAATACCAACTGTAAATACTTTCTCATGGCTTTTCCGTTTTTATGCTAAATATCCAACTGTACAGATGCCGAATAATTGTACTTTGTCTCACTTCCGTGAGACTGTGCGCCGATCCGGAAATAATAACTCTTGCCCGGAACCAGCGTAGAAGTGTAGTCGTCCAGATTGATAGACAATTCGAAAGCCTCACCATCAGTAATGGAACGGTTTAGTTCTTCTGTCCGGTTGACAATATTCAGTTTGTTGGATACATCGATGTGAGAGTGTGCAAACAACGAAATACGATAGACCTCGTTACTGGTCACCTGCTCCAGTTTGAATTTCGCCACTACCTTTCTTCCGATCACAGATATTTCCGGTTCAATGATCCGCAGATAAGGATTCACGTCGAAGACCTGATAATTCTTTCCCGGCTTTATTTTCATATCCAGAGTATCCAAAGGTACGTAGTTCCCACGATTCAGGATGATTTTATAGTCACCGGAGAAGATCATACCGTTATAAAACGTTCCGTCTTTTTTAACGACCATATTCTGAACAGGAGGATTATCTCCCCACCCCTGTTCGATGAAATAAACGCGAGAACCGTCCGATATCTCCTGTTGAATGAGCTCTCCGGTCTTACGATCTCTCAGTTCGCCGGCAAAGATTGCATCCGGCCCTTCGAGATTATCTTTTTCGCAAGAGTAAAACATACTGCCTGCTACTACAACGCATAATAAAAATAGAAGCTTTTTCATATCTAATCTATATTTTAGAATATACTAATTAAGGATTCTGTACCAGACCATTAGCCCCCGTACCCGGAATACTCTTATAATACCAGCTATAATCAAAGGTCTTTGATTCAATGCCCAACGGATTGACACGTACAAATACATAATGCGCAGGATTTGTCCGCAGGTCAAGGAAAGGTACAAGTCCCTTTCTCACCCGGTTTTCAAATTCCTTATGGAAAGTTCTCCAGCGCGACAAATCCCATCTGCGCTTGTTTTCAAATGCCAGCTCGACAAAACGTTCTTTGCGAACATTCGCCTGAGTCAATGCAATGTCATCTTTGTGAGCCGCTCTTTTGCGGACCGCATTCAAAGCGTCTTGTGCAGCCTGTTTTTCAGCAGAAGTAGAGGTGGTCTTCTCGATAACGGCTTCTGCATAGTTGAGAAGAATTTCCCCATAACGGAAATCGATCCAAGGCTGTGTACCTTTACTCCATGCCTGCTCAACCGGACTTTCTATCTGCAAGAACTTCTTAAACAGGAATCCGCTGCGGGTATAGTGTCCCAAAGTCGGATCGAATCCTGAATATTCCGTGCTTTTCTCCGCTCCGTAAGTATAATAGATCAGACCATCCTGTCCCTTCTCCGAAGCCTGAGTCCTATAATGATAACCGGAACCGTCAGCTTTCACCAGACCACCCTGGATAATGATCTTCGTACTTCCGAAGTTCTGTCCCGGGAATAACACCATGGCACTCAAACGGGCATCACGACCGGCAAATGCCTGGTAAGGTTTATCTATCGGGAAAGACAGGTATCGAGTGGATAAGTTAAATCCATTATAATCACTTTCATTTCCATCCACACGAGTGCTGATCGGCTTGGGTGTTCCGGTTCCGTCATCCGTATAATCTTCGAAAGAGTCGACAAAATCCAGTGTCGGATTCATACGACCGGGATAGAGATTCGGGTCGAGGATCATCTGACGGGGGCTGAACCAGACATCATAGTTATGTGCCAGAATGGTATTTGCAGCATAGGCCTTCATGAAGATAGGCTCTTTCAATCCGTCCAGACATTGGAAAGGTTGTTCAAATAACTTTTGATAGTTGGTTGTCGCTTCTTCCGGAGTAGCGGGGGAAGGTTTGTAAAGACCGAACTTACCACTATTCATGATTTCCTGTGAAGCTGATATACATTCATCATAATAATGATCAGCCGATATAACTTCTATACCTACCAGCTTCTGGTCAACAGCCGGACCAGAGAAAGAGACATAAGGCTGATGAGTAAACTTGGCAACGGAAGCTGCATACAGAGCTGCTCTTGACTTCAGTGCCAATGCTACCCATTTGTTCGCTCTCAGCACATCATTTTCATTCGCATCTCCAAAAAGCGATACTGCCTGGTCACATTCTTCCAAGACAAAGTCCCAAGTATCTTTCTCCGTATTTCTGGGGACACGCAGTTCTTCGATATTACCGTTATACTCCTGCGGTTCTTTAATGATAGGTACCCCACCGTATCTTTTGGCTAAGGCAAAATAGGTATAAGCTCTCAGGAAATGAGTTTCCGCATTGATCTCATTCTTTTGCTGTTCGGTAATACTGGTCAATGTAGGAATAGTAACCAACAGACTGTTTAAATCACGAATGAGTTTATAACCGTCTTCCCAATAATCGAACCACTCTTCTCCAAAGTCATTGTACTCCGGATGGATAGCCTCATCACAGAAATGAGCAGCCATAAAACCGGCATTATTCACATCCGTACCGACTCCCACATTGAAGCCGCGATTCGGTGAATAGGTAAAATCTTCGATAGGCAAACGACCGTACAGATTGGCCATATGTGCCTGTACTCCTTCCGGAGTAGAGAACAATTCATCCGCCGGAATTTTATTCTTCGGATCGATATCAAGCAAATCGCTACATCCGCCCAGCAGGAACATAGCTCCCAATAATAAATAACTATATATTTTCATAATCATCTTCTTTAAAAGTTCAAGGTCAATCCAAAGTTAAAGCTCTTATTCAGAGGATAATTCAAGCCGGCACTATAGTCTCCTTCAATCTTTTCCGGATCGAATGCCTTTACAAACGGGTCACAGACAGTAAACAGGTTATTTCCGTTCGCATAGATTCTTAAACTACCGATACCCAGTTTATGCATCAGTCGGGGACTGAAGGTGTAGCCGATCTCAATTGTTTTCAGTCTCAGATAAGAAGCGTTCTTACGCCATATCTGCGAATCCCTCGTATAGAACGATCCCATGTCCTGCTCCAGACGGATGGCCGGCCATTCTCCCGGTATCCATTCACTGTTCGCATCATACGGGTCGGACAGATGCCAACGGTCGTAGAAGTATTCGGGGGTATTGCCACCCTTGAAACAGAGCATCTTTGCGTATACCTCGTCAAACTGCACCGTGTACAGGGCAGAACCTTGAAAAAGAGCATAGAAGTCGAAGTTCTTCCAGGATGCTTCCACATTGAAACCATAGTGAATCAACGGGCTGCCGGACCAGAATAAAGGGGTCTTGTCCAGATCATTCACCACTCCGTCACCGTTTACGTCTTTCAGGATGTAGTCACCGGGAAGTTCCTTGGAATTTCCGTTATCCCCATTCTGAATCGGATATGTATTAATCTCGTCAAAGTTCTGGAAACGTCCGTCCGTCTGATACCCCCAGATAAAATCTCCCCAGCGGTTGGATGCCTGGTTTCTCCATCTTTCCATACTGCTCTTGTAAGGACCGCTCTCTATATAACGGCGTTGGGTACGCGCCAAGTTAAAGTTACCGGATACACTGTAGTGGAAATCACCGATTTTGTTGGTATGAGTCAATGTAAATTCAATACCCCTCGTACGGTCGCCGTTCAGGTTTTCCTGTGGCAACTTGGAACCGAACGTATTGGGAAGAGAACCGTAACGGTCGGCCAACAGGCCGCTGCGGTCACGCTGATAAATATCAAACTCTACTGCGATCAGCCGGTTAAAGATTGAAAAGTCAATACCAATATTATACATATTCACTTTAATCCAGGTCAGATTCTTATTGATCATCACAGGAGAAGCTACTCCATTGGTATAATTTCCCTGGCTGAATACATATCCGCCACTGTTCAACGTGTAACCGGAGAAGTATTGGAACGGATCACCGGCATCTTGCCCCGAACGACCGGCAGAGAAACGAAGTTTCAGATTATCGACAAACTTGAAGTTGTCTTTGATAAAGCTCTCTTCCGAAATCCTCCATCCTACGGAAGCGGACGGAAAGAATGCCCATCTGCTGCCCGGAGCATATCGATAAGAACCGTCGTATCTGCAAGCAAGCTCTGCCAGATATTTGCCTTTATAATCATAGGTCAGACGCCCGATATGAGAAAGATAAGCCTGGTGTTCCGAGGAACCGGATACTTTCTGGTCAGATTCGCGTGCATTGTCCAGTTCACCGATTGTGAAAAAGTCAAACTTGCGCTCACCATTCATCCAGTTTGCTTTCTCTTCGCGTCTTTCGAATACATAAGTAGCTCCGATGGTATGGTTGCCGAACGTTCTGTTATAGTTTGTCTGAAACTGCATATCCACCCGTTCCGATTCTCTGCGATTATCCTGGAGTAAAGCCGGATAGTTGGCATCTGCCGCTGTATACTCGCCCGTATATTCGCCATAGGTATATGTCTTAAAACCTTTCCGCGTAGCCTTATATCCGTAGTTATTGTAATCGTAGATAAAAGTACCTTTCACCTTCAGCCCCTTTACATAAGGAATATTATACTCTAATGCAAACTGTGTCTGCAAGTTCTTATTCCGCTCTTTAGCGCTGCCGGTATAATCGGCATCGATCATAGCTGCCGGATTAGGGACATAAGAGAAGTTATTATAATAATCCGGATTGTCATTGGCATAGATAGAAGTAGTAGGCGGATTTACACGCGTACTCTTAAATATATCATAGAAAGGAAACCAGGGACGGTTGGTGGTATCATAACGCCCGCCAAGATTGATACTGGCTGTCAGGTCTTTTGTAATCTTCAGACTGACATTGGAACGGAATGTATATTTATCATAAGTCAATGCGTTATTCTTCAACAAGCTGTTATCGGTGGCATAACCGAAACTACCGTAATAACTTACTTTGTCGGTACCACCTTCCAGGGACAGAGTCGTCTGGAACTGTGTGGCGTGCTTATTGAAAACAGCATCATACAAGTCTACACTCTCATAACCGGGAGCACCTTGCTGCCATTTGGTCAATTCGTCCTTTGTGATATAAGCCGGTCTGCCTGCATTGATTTCCGCCTCATTTCGCATGGTCATATATTGTCCGGCATTGGCCATCTCCGGCACATTGGTAGGAGAAGTAATGCCGACATTGGCATTCAACGTAATACGCGGTTTGCCTGTAGCCCCTTTCTTGGTGGTAACAATCACGGCACCATTCGCCGAATTCATACCATAGATAGAGGCAGTAGCATCTTTCAGAAAAGATATGCTTTCAATATCTTCCGGATTCAGCCGTTGAAATTCGCTGGAACCGTCTCTCACCACTCCGTCAATCACAAACAAAGGAGTTCCGAAGCCACGGACATTGATATTGGAACTGAACTTACCCGGCTCTCCATTCTCCTGTCTGATCCGCAGACCGGCAACTTTTCCCTGAATGGCCTGTGCCAAACTAGGTGCCTTGGTCTTTACGATATCATCTACTTTCAGGTTTCCGATAGCTCCTGTCAGACTTTCCTTTTTCTGAATGCCATATCCGACAACAACTACATCGCCCAATGCTACCACATTCTCCTCAAGGACTACCGTTACGAAGTTTTTATTCACCACTTTCACTCTCTTCGGATTATAGCCGACATATCCTATCTCCAGTTCCGCTCCCACAGGAACCTGGATAGTAAACTTACCATCCATATCAGAAATAGTCCCCGTACCCGTTTTCAGAACTTTCACTGAGGCTCCGATAATGGCTTCTCCTTTATTGTCTGTCACCTGCCCGGAAACTTTCAGGTTTTCCTGCGCCATAACAGAATCCAAAGAAAGGATGCTCCCCATTATCAAATAAAGGAACCTTAAAAAAACTCTTTGCAAATGATCTTTGCTCTTTCCTGTTTTCATAATTTATAGATTAACATTAATTAATTCAAACCGTTTTCATCTCAAGAAAACTTTCTCTGACAAGTAAGTCCAAGCAGTAATTAAGAAGTGTCGTTTTTCATATTTCCATCATTTTATAAGGTTATAGTTTGATCCGCTCAAGTCATCAGAAACATAGTGGAGGATATCCCGTCCGTTTCTGAAGCAAATATAGAATTCCAGTCCTTAATGCCATATTAATTTTAGATTAATAGCGATAAAGAATTTCATTCTTTTCGCATAAGTATCTAGTTATCAATGATGTTTTCATGATAAAAAAACAATTATTATTTGATGGTATAATGAGTGCCTTACTCCGCAAGGATTTATTTCGGGTACCGATGAGATCTATTTCCGGCACCGATGAGGACAGGCTCCGCCACCGATGAGGAACTATCTCTCCACCGACCAACAGGAAGTAGCGGAAAATTATTAATAGAGGATTAATTTAGAGTGAATTTATAATATCATCGTAAGAGAAATCAGGCTTGGCATTCAGTAAACGTTCATATTCAATACAGAACTTATCGAAACTTTGCTTGGACAAACCTTTCTGCCCCATCTGATACAAGACTCTGCATTTAGTGCGGATAGCGTCTTCGTCTATATTATCAACAAGCAGAATTACATCTGATATTTTCAGCAAAAGCCTGGAATCTTCTTTTATATCGGGACGGTTGACCACAGAAAGCAGTATTTCCGTCAACAGAACGTAGTAGGCTGACTTATATTCGTCAATCCATTCGGCACTGACGTTAGGGAGCAATGCGCCGGCACTCGCCAGGGATATGATTTTATTGATTATCTTTTTATCCGTAATGGTATCTTTATCTTTTATCTGATCCAGCAATCTCATCACTTCCTGATAATCGCAGGTCACGTCTTTCCCCAGATTCAGATACCAATAGCCGTTCTTATTGGCAATATTGATATCTCCGATTTTCTCAATGATCAGCCTTAGCTTTCTGATATTCACGTTTCTGTTATTCGATGCACTGGACTTACTCATATCGAACCAGAAAGTTTCATCCAGGCATTGAGAAGTCGTTCCCTTTCCGTTCTTGATGGTATTCAGCAGTAAAAACAAGAATAATTGCTTAAGAGTAGGCGTAAAATCTCCCGTGATGTTATCACCTTGCTTATCAAATATCTGGAATCCGCCCAGTAATAAAACCAAAGATACTTTTTGTTCAGTCGGTTCTTCTTCGACCAATCTGTCTTTTACTTCTTCCGTAGCAACCGGACCGACTGACACATTCACTTTTCTCTTTCTCTTACTATGCAATAACCATATACTTCCTCCTATCAGGCACAGTAGTCCTGCCAAAATACCGGATATCAATACCACCGGCTTCATTCCGCCAGTCTGATGAGGCAAAATATCTTCCTTGGACAAAGGTGGAAATGCCAGTTTATAAAATTCGACTTTAGATATTCCGGGCTCTTTTTCCTGCAACACCACGGCATAAATAGAAGATGTCTCTTTATGTAGAAACATATCACAATAAGAATGAATATCGAGGAAGTTATAAACAATGGAATCACTCATCACTTCCTGAACCGGTTGTCTGGTATGTATATCAAACCGGCTCAAATAAACAAAAGTATTATACCGGTCATTATTATATGTCAAAGCATATACACTATTCGACGGTGTATCGACAATCATTGAATTACCGAAAGTAAAGTGCTGCCTGTCATTCACAAACTCCCATAACTTGGCGCATTTGCCTGTTTTCAAATTCAACCGGTAAAGATCATAGAAGTTTCCCGGAGATTCTTCCTGCTTACCCGACTGGTTGCCATAACCACCCATGATCAATAAGTAGTCCTCATTCTCCGCCCCCATCGCACTTAAATAGCGGGGAAACAGACAGGAATCAAGGGAACTGATCGACCACCCCTGCGGATCAGACAGGTTTATTCTGCTCAACTGTGAATTATAGCGGTGATTTCCATAGCCACCAAAAACAATCAGTTCATCTCTTTTCTGATTGATAATACGATTATGATGCTGGCGGGTATCAATCATTACCGGAGTTTCTAATGTCCAGCATTTCCGGTCAAACTCATAGACATTCAAATCGTTGAAATCCGGTGTATAAGACAAGAGCCTGTTTCGTTTGGCATCAAAAATCATCTGGCTGGAAGCTCCTATATAAGGATGTCCTTTATAAGCAATCGAATCAATACGATTCGCCTTCACATCGTAAACAAATAACTGACCGCCTCCTGCTATGAAAAAACGTCCCGACACATCGTCATAAGCCACCTGCGGATTAATATGGTGCACATTCAACGAAGCTAATGCCGCCCATTTAGTATGTTTATCTATCTCCCAGACGCCATTACGTACAAAAGCCTGTTTATTTCTGACACTATCGTAAGTCACATCTTTATCATGAGCAGCCAATTCCCATTTATAAAGTAGTTTACCTTGAATATCAGCAAGTTCTATATTACGAATGGTCATAGGAGGTACATCTGTAGAGAAGAAACGGGGATGCTTGCTGCCTCCGAAATAGATCTTGATATCCTTAAAGTTGCTCAGGGAATGATTGATTTCCGCCTGGATACCGTCTGCAGCAATATGAATCCGGTCTTTGGTAAATTGCAGATTGACGTGTATCCATCTATCTGCTACAATCTTTACCGAATCTGCAATCTCTGTATTCTTGATCACCCGGTCTTTGTCAGTCAATACAATATTAAACCGGGAATAAAGCAGATAGGAGATAAAATCAAAGCAAGAAGAATCATCTGCTATGACCCGTACAACATAACCATAAGTATACAGCTCATTTCTCAACTTTATATCGAATCCCACCGAGAAACCGTCCTCGGGAAAAGACAAAGAAGCCGCAGGAGTAAGATCCAGATTGGTCCGCTGATCCTGATTGGTAGAATGAGCCAGAAACGTGAGACCATAATCATAGACACTATTATCTATAACATTACTCTTGCATACCCATATATGCAATAAAAAGACTAAAGATAGAAGGTATCTACATTTCATAGTAACAATCATAAAAACCGGAATCCTTGTTCAAAAGTAAGAAACTTATGTCTAAGACCAATGCATTTGATTGCAATATTCGCAAAAAATTATAGGATATGCAAATCATTGGAAACAAAAAGACTCGCCCAAGTAAAGTATCCGGGGGATATCTTTACCTGAGCAAGTCTTTCCTTTCATAAATACGGCCCACTTAACAGCCGTATCTATATTACAATATCAAATGTATTATTGAGCTGATTCTACCAATACCACACGGTTCAGAATCGGTTGTCCGAACTTGTCGACACCACCACCTGCTGCAACAGACAGTCTGTCTGCAGAGATGCCATATTTCTTAACCAACAGGTCCTTAACTGCTTGTGCACGTTCCAGACTTAACTTCTGGTTGATAGAAGGAGTACCGGTTGCAGAGTCTGCATATCCGTTGATTGTATAGGTCATGTTCGGGAATTCTTTCATCTTGCTGGCAAGATATGACAAGTTCATTTCTTCTTGTGGAGACAATTTGTCTGAACCAATCTTGAAGAATACGGTACGCGGTGCAATGTTGGCATCTGTTACAACGACTTCTTCAGCTTCTTCCACTACAGGCTGCTGTGCATTGGCCAACTGTTGCTGCAACTGCATATTTGCGGCTGCCATAGCATTCATCTGATCACGCATTTGTCTCAATTCCAGTTCGGAGATAATCTGTGGAACAGGACGTTGGAATCCACGGGTTGGGAAGTAATAAGTCACACCGAGAGTAGCACCTAAGATACCATCATAATCGGGTTTGCCACCGTGTTCACCGTCAAATTTACCTTCCAGGCCTGTTGCGCTCAGTTCAAGGTTCAAATCAACAGCGTTTGACAAACGGAAACGGTTGATAATACCTGCATTGAAGGTAGCAGCATTTGTATGAGGCTTAGAATAAGAATGAGCCCAACCGGCACCGATATACGGAATAATTTCATATACGCGATCCGGATTGTAACCACCGAAAAGTGCATTCAGATTAATCAGCAAGTCACCATGAAGATTCATATAGTCCCATCTCTGTTTGTAGGAGCCATCTTCTCTCGGACCACCGACTACATAATTTGCAGATTCATTGGTGGTGAATCCTTTGGATTGCAGTCCGCTATATTGCATACGCAATCCGAAACCGGGTGTTACCCATTTACCAACTGACACATTCAATGTCGGAGCAATACGATCTCTGAATTTTCCGATATGGTCATTATTACCAAATAATACCTGTGCACCGCCTCCTACAGAGAAGAACCAGTTGCTCCAGAATGGGTTAGTTATTACTTGATGTTTATCTTGTACCTGAATAACATCGTATTCAGTTACAGTCACGGTTTGCTGCGCAGAAGCGACAGACGCAACGCCGGCAAAAGCCAGCAACATTAGAATCTTTTTCATATACCTAATAGT
>OOBM01001430.1_pt1 | contig 13045 bp, 10 predicted proteins | sample 1671581 | NCBI WGS metagenome assembly OOBM01 (sample SAMN06348171, study PRJEB24527) | human gut metagenome
GAGTTCAGACGTGTGCTCTTCCGATCTGCTCTTCTCTCCTCATTCGTCAGCAGCTGATGCGGCTTGACATGCTGCACTTTCGACTGCGGCGGCACGTCAAACGTAAACACAACCGTTTCCAGTCCTTCCGTTCTGCCGATTGCAAGGACACGACGGATCAGAAGCATATGCCCCCGGTGGAGGCCGTCAAATTTTCCCAGGGTTACAACGCTGTCCCCTCTGCTGTCAAAATCCAGTGTTTTTGTTAGATATCTCATGTTCTCTCCAGAAATAACTTGACCGGTCTGGTTAAGTTTTGTGATGGTCTGTATTGATAAATACCGACAAACGTTCCGCCATCGAGATAAAGGCGGAACTCCTCGTCTTCTGCGAAGTCCCCGCCGGAAGCAGTTTCCCCGATTTCGCGGATCTGCGCCGGTTTCAGCGGATTTCCGTTTTCCGCAAGCTTTTTCGCATGATCGTCCGCTGTCGCAAAGCTGCGCAGCGCGGCAAACATTTCATCGACCGGCACGAGGATCTCCGAAAGGCGGCCCTCACCGACAATCGCTGCGATCTCGTCAAGCGTGTGCGCTCCGTTTCGGTCAAACTGGCCGACTCTCGTGCGGATCAGCTGCTCCATACATCCGTGGCAGCCCAGTTTTTCGCCGATATCGTGGCACAGGGTGCGGATATACGTTCCCTTCGAACACGTTACCTCCATGCGCACCAGCGGAAGCTTCATTTCCAGAATGCTGATCTCGTAAAAGTGCACCGTGCGGGCCTTCCGCTCGATCTCGATGCCTTCCCGCGCCAGCTCGTAGAGTTTCTTTCCATTAACCTTCAGCGCGGAATACATCGGCGGCACCTGCTGCTGCTCCCCGACAAACGAGGCGATGCAGTCCCGCACCTCTTCTTCCGTCACGGTCACTGGCGCTTCTGCTGTCACGGTTCCGCTCATGTCCTGCGTATCCGTTGCGATTCCAAGGTGAAGCAGCGCTTCATACGTCTTCGTTTCATCGGTCAGCATATCGCAGAGACGCGTTCCCTTTCCAAGGCAGACCGGAAGCACGCCCGTCGCATCCGGGTCTAGGGTTCCGGTGTGGCCGATTTTTTTCTGGTGCAGGATGCCGCGCAGCTTCGCAACCACGTCATGCGACGTAAATCCCGCCTCTTTCCATACGTTCAGAACTCCGTTTATCATGTTGTTTTGTCTCCCTCTTTTTCACAAGAAAACCGGGCGTGGATATATTTTCTGCGCCCGGCTGTTTCCTGTTTATGCTTCTTCCTCTGTCGTCTCTTCTTCCTCTTCTGCAAGAAGCTGTTTTTCGATATACAGAGTCAGATTGTTGATTACATCATACGGAGAACCTGACATCGTGCAGCCAGCCGCACGGATATGGCCGCCGCCGCCGAATACGGCTGCGATTTTGCTCACATCAACCAGCTCGTCGGAGCGGAGGCTTACTTTGAAGACCTGCGGCTCCAGCTCATACAGGAAGATCGCTACGTGAACGCCTTCTGTATTTTTTAACTGGCTGACAATGCCGTCCATATCTCCCGATGTCAGGCCATAGAAGTCCATGACCTTCTTCCGCACGATACCGACAATACACTGCTTGTCGAGAAGCATGATGCTCTCTGTCAGCGTGCGTCCCATAATCTGGTTCTGTACGTATGTTTTCTTGAAGAATGCATCCTCGATGATTCTGGTAAACGGAACTCCCTTTTCCATCAGAGCGGCCGCAACCCGCATCGTGTGCGGAGAGGTGCTGCTGTACTGGAATACGCCGGAATCGGTCACAATACCGGTGTACAGCGCCTCGGCGCACGGCTCGGAGATCTTTTCTTCCTCCAGAAGCCCAAACAGCACCTCGCAGGCAGAGCTTGCATCCGGCTCTACGTGATTGATTTCGCAATATTCTGTATTCGTCACATGGTGATCGATGCAGATCGTCTTTCCCGCTTTTGCAAGAAGCGGTGCGGCAACGCCGATGCGCTCCTCGCTGGATACATCCAGAAGGACCACAAGGTCGTACGCTTTCTCTTCACAGCTTGTCTTTACCTCAGAAAAACCCGGAAGATAGGAAAATTCCGGCCGTGGATCCTCAAGATAGACATCTGCCTGAATCTCCGGCCGATTGTCGCGAAGATACTGGTATAATCCCAGGCAGGAACCGATGCAGTCACCGTCCGGACGAACGTGTCCGGCGATGGCCATGCAGGAGACTCCGTTTAGAATTTCATCAATTTTCTTCATTTTCCTCATCCTTTTTGTCTTCTTTGTGTGTTACTTCATCAATCAGTTTCGACATCGTAACGCCATATTCAATCGACTCATCCAGGACAAAGGTCAGCTCCGGTGTATTGCGGAGGTTAATGGTCTTGGCCAGCATACGGCGGATGAAGCCCTCCGCGCTCTTTAAGCCGCGGATGGTTTCTTTCTTCGCCTCATCATCGCCAAACACACTGATATATACTTTACACGTCTTCAGATCCGGCGCTACCTCTGCCGCTGTGACAGAGGTCATCATTCCGATGCGCGGATCCTTGATCTCGTTCCGGATGATGTTGGAAAGCTCTTTCTGTACTTCCCCGTTGATCCTGGTGTTTTTAATACTGTTTTTTCTCAACTTAATTCCTCATTTCTATCTCGGCACTTCTACCATGATATAAGCCTCGACCTGATCGAACTCCTGAAGATCGTTGAATCCTTCAAATACAAGACCGCACTCATAGCCGGAGCGCACTTCTTTGACATCGTCTTTGAAACGTTTGAGGGATGCCAGATTTCCTTCGAAGATCTGGTTTCCTTCGCGGCTGATTCGAACTTTGCAGCCTCTCTGGAACGTTCCGTCCAGTACATAGCTTCCGGCGATCGTTCCGACACCGGATGCCTTGAAGAGCTGACGTACCTCGGCATGGCCGATAACTTTCTCTTCGTAAACCGGCTCAAGCATACCCTTCATGGCTGCCTCAACATCCTCAATTGCCTGGTAGATGACACGGTACAGACGGATGTCTACGCCGTTCTGCTCTGCCATGGATTTTGCGTTCGCATCCGGGCGTACGTTAAATCCGATAATGATGGCGGAAGATGCGGTTGCCAGCATAACGTCGGACTCGTTGATCGCACCGACACCGCCGTGGATGACGCGTACGGCAACTTCCTCGTTGGAGAGTTTGACAAGACTCTGTTTTACTGCCTCGACAGATCCCTGTACATCGGCTTTGACAACAAGTGCCAGTTCTTTTAAGTTACCCTCCTGAATCTGGTTGAACAGATCATCCAGGGACATCTTCGCTTTTGTCTCCTCAAGCAGGTTCTTCTTGTTCTCTGCCACGAAGGTTGCTGCGAAGTTCTTTGCTTCTTTATCGTTATCGGTCTGAACGAGGATCTCTCCTGCGTTCGGAACATCGGAAAGTCCGAGAATCTCAACCGGAGTAGACGGGCCTGCCTCTTTGACGCGGCGTCCCTTATCATCCATCATCGCACGGACTTTACCGGAGCATGCGCCTGCTGCGATGTAATCGCCGACATGCAGGGTACCTTTCTGTACCAGAATGGTAGCAACCGGTCCTTTTCCTTTATCCAGCTCAGCCTCGATGACAAGACCTCTTGCTTTCCGGTTCGGGTTTGCTTTCAGCTCGAGCACTTCGGAAGTCAGAAGGATCATCTCCAGCAGATCGTCGATACCTTCGTTGTTCTTTGCAGATACCGGAACGAATACGGTGCTTCCGCCCCAGTCCTCCGGAATCAGTTCGTACTCGGAGAGCTCCTGTTTTACACGCTCTACGTTTGCGCCTGGTTTATCGATCTTATTGATCGCAACGATGATCTCAACGCCGGCTGCTTTTGCATGGTTGATTGCCTCAACGGTCTGCGGCATCACACCGTCGTCTGCTGCGACAACGAGAATGGCGATATCCGTTGCATTGGCTCCACGCATACGCATAGCGGTGAATGCCTCATGTCCCGGGGTATCGAGGAACGTAATCTTCTGTTTGTTGATCGAAACGGTGTATGCACCGATGTGCTGGGTAATACCGCCAGCCTCGCGGTCGGTGACATGGGTGTTCCGGATGCAGTCCAGAAGAGATGTTTTACCGTGGTCAACGTGTCCCATAACGCAGACTACCGGCGGACGCGGAACCATGTCTTTTTCATCCTCTTCGTCCTCTTTTAAGAGCTCTTCGATCACATCGACTTTCTCTTCCGGCTCAGCGATGATGTTATAATCAAGCGCGATTTCCTGTGCTTTTTCGAAATCGATCTCATGGTTTACGGTAACCATCGTTCCTTCCATGAACAGTTTCTTTACGATGACTGCCGGCTGCATTTTCATCTTCTCAGCCAGCTCGCGGATGGTCATTTTCTCCGGCAGGGTAATCTCCTTTACCTCATCCTTCGGTGCTTCCTGTTTCGGTTTGTTGACCGGTTTCTGGAGCGCTTTCGGGAGTCTGGACTGCTGATGATGTCCCTGGTTCGGACGGTTTCCGCCTCTTCCTCTGTCTTCACTGAATTTATTTTCTCTTAAAGAATCTTTGTTTTTGTCTTTTTCTTTTCTTCCTGTATCACGGCCTGGCTTCTTGATGCCAAGGCTCATTGTATCGCCTGCAGAGCTCTTATGCTCGGTTCTGCGGCGGTCTCCTCCCGGACGGCGGTTCTGATTCTGGGAATCATCATCCTTTCCTGCGAACGGTCTTCCGCCATTATTTCCCGGTCTGCCTCCGTTTGGACGTGCGGAACGCTCACCGAATGGTCTTCCGCTTCTCTCACCGTTTCCACTTCTTCCGCCGTTATTGCGGTCTCCTCCCGGACGGTCTCCGCTGCGGTTCGGGCGGTCTCCATTGTTTCCGCCGAAGCGGCGTTCTCCCTGCGGACGGTCTCCGCTGCGGTTCGGGCGGTCTCCGTTATTGTTGAAGCGGCGCTCTCCCTGCGGACGGTCTCCATTGCGGTTCGGACGATCTCCATTTCCGCCGTTTCCGTTTCCACGGTTCGGACGGTCCTCGCTTCTTCCGTTTCCATTGCGGTTTCCTTCCGGACGGCCGTTTCCGCGGGACGGACGGTCTTTTTTCTGTCCCTGGTTCTTTGTGAACTCTTTTGCTTCTTTACTTGTTGCGTTCTGCGGACGCACAACGGAAATAATTTTCTTTTTCTTCGGTTTTGCCTGCTCTTCCGGTTTCTTCATTTCCATATTTTCTGTATCTTTCTTTTCCAATGATCTTTTCTCCTCTTTCTGCGGTTTTCGTGTTTCCTGCATCCATCCACCGACCTTTCCGGCCTTACGCCTTACGCTTCTGCCAACAATGCTGCTATTTTTTCTGCAAAATGCGCTTCACATACGGCAAGGGAAGAACGGTATTCTCTTCCGATGGCTCTTCCAAGCTGCTCTTTGTCCCCAAAAAGAATGCATGGCACTTTATAGTATGCACACATATTGCGAAATTTCTTCTGTGTATTGGCCGACGCCGTTTCCGCCAGAATGACAAGGTATGCGCTGCCGCTCTTTACGGCCTGCTCGGTCGCAAATTCGCCGCTCGATACCTTACCCGCCTTCATGGCAAGGCCCAGCATGGATAATCCTTTACTTTGACTGTTCAATCTTCGCAAATGCCTCCTTTAACTGCTCATAAACCTCTGATGGAATTTCTGCCTTCAGAGAACGGGAAAGTCCTTTGTTTTTCATTGCTTTCCCCAGACATTCCAGAGAGCAGACATAAGCACCGCGTCCGTTCATTCTTCCGGTTGTGTCCGGAACAATCGTTCCTTCGGTGGTTTTCACCACGCGGATCATTTCTTTTTTGTTTTTCATTTCATTGCAGCCAATGCATTTACGCAGCGGCACTTTACGAACTGTACTCAAATGCTCATCCCGCCTTTGTTTTTATTTTAATTACTCTTCGTCTCTGGCTTTCTCTGCTGTTTCTACATCATTCTCGTCGAAGTTTTCTTCTGCAGAGATGGTTTCCTCCTCTGCTGCGGACTCATCGTAATTGTCCTCTTCCTCGTATTCCTCTTCTTCTACGTAGTCGAAGTCTCCTGCCTCGCGTGCCTGGGTCTCGCTCTTAATGTCGATCTTGAATCCGGTCAGACGTGCGGCAAGTCTTGCGTTCTGTCCCTCTTTACCGATGGCAAGGGAAAGCTGGTAATCCGGAACGATTACTTTTGCGGTCTTCTCATCCGGATCTGCCATAACGGAAATAACTTTTGCCGGGCTCAGTGCGTTCTCGATCAGGAGTGCCGGGTTCTCATCCCATGTAATGATGTCGATCTTCTCTCCGTTCAGCTCATTGACAACCGCGTTGACACGGCTTCCGTTCATACCAACGCATGCGCCGACTGCATCGACGTTCGGATCGTTGGACCATACTGCCATTTTCGTACGGCTTCCTGCCTCACGGGCAATGCTCTTGATCTCTACGATGCCTTCTGCAACCTCGGAAACCTCAGACTCAAAGAGACGTTTTACGAGTTCCGGATGGGTACGGGATACCATGACTTTCGGTCCCTTGGTTGTATTCTTTACTTCCAGAACGTATACTTTCACACGCTGGGTCGGCTCAAATTTCTCGCCTTTGACCTGCTCGTTCTCGGTCAGCAGAGCGTCTACTTTACCGAGGTTGATGCTGACGTTGCGTCCCACATAGCGCTGTACCACACCGGTAACCACATCGTGCTCTTTCTCGAAGTACTGATCAAACAGAACTTTACGCTCTTCCTCACGGATCTTCTGAAGAATGACGTTTTTGGCATTCTGGGTTGCAATACGGCCGAACTCTTTGGATTTGATTTCTACCGGAACGATATCGCCGAGTTCATAGCGGGAGTCTGCACGTTTTGCATCGGAAAGGGCGATCTCCATGATCGGATCCTGTACCAGATCAACAACGGTTTTCTCTGCTACGACTTTGAAATCACCAGTCTGGGCGTTAATGCTTACCTTTACATTATCTGCTTTGCCAAAATGGTTTTTACAGGCCTGGATCAGCGACTGCTCAATTGCCTCAAGCAGGGTATCTTTGCTGATATTCTTCTCTTTCTCAAGAACTTCAAGGGCCTCCATTAATTCTGTATTCATTTTTCTCTTTTCCTCCTGTATCTGCGTCTGTTTAGAAATCAAATGCTAAACGGATCAATGCAATATCGCTTTTCTGGAAGACGCGCTCTGTTCCGTCCTCCTCCAAAATGGTCACACTGTTATCATCATATGCGGTGAGTATTCCGTAAAATTCCCGGTTTCTCTCGATCGCACGGTATGTCCGGATTTCCAGCTCTTTTCCCATGCTTCTCTTATAGTCTTTCTCTTTTTTCAGCGGACGTCCAAGGCCCGGGGAGCTGACCTCCATGATATAGGCGTCATCGATAAAGTCCTCTGCGTCCAGCCGGTCAGAAAATGCACGGCTGACGATTTCGCAGTCATCTACGGTAATTCCGCCTTCTTTGTCGATGTAAGCACGCAGGTACCAGGTACCGCCCTCTTTGACATACTCCACATCCACCAGTTCAAAACCATTGGCTTCTACAATCGGAGTGATCAGTTCTTCTGCCTTCTGTTCGTATTCTTCTCTTCTGCTCAAATCCTCACCACCTTTTTTGATTTAGGGAAACTTTCGAAAAATTCTTTCATTTCCCTGTACACAAGAAAGAGTGGACGAAATCGTCCACTCCTTAACAGTCACTTATTAACAACTTTACTATAGCACCTTTTCCGTGCAATTGCAAGGGTTAATTTTCAAAATATCCTTTATTTATCGCCTTTTCCGGCTTTTTTGTTCGCCGGTTCCGGGCAGATGTGGACATCGAGCTGGTTATACGGGATGGAAATTCCCGCCGCGTCAAACTCTTCTTTGATGCGCTCATTCATTTTCCATTTGACCGGCCAGTAATTTTCCGTTGCGACCCAGGCGCGCAGACCGACCGTGATCGCGCTCTCGCCCAGCTCATCTACGAAAAACTGCTGCTCCTCCGACTGAAAATGCGGCTCCTCCTCAACGAGGCGGCGCAGGATATCCTTCGCTTTTCTGATATCGGACTCATAAGAAATGCCGACTTTGATTTCCAGCTTTCTGCGGTCCATTGCCGTCACGTTGATGATGGTGTGATTCGTAAGATTGGCGTTCGGGATCATGATGGTACGGTTGTCGATGCTGTTGATTGTCGTGTAATACATCTCAATCTTTTTGACCGTTCCCTCCTGGCCTTCGCCCGGGAAAATGATGTAGTCACCGACCTTAAATGGCTTCAGCAGCAGAATCATCACCCCGCCTGCAAAGTTTGAGAGGCCGCCCTGCAATGCCAGGGATACGGCAACGCCGGCGGAGGCGATGGCTGCTGCGATCGACGCTTCGGATACGATGCCGAGCTGAACGATAATGGTCAGCACCAGCAGCGTGTTCAGACTGTATTTCACCATGGAAACGGTGAAACTGACCACCGCCTCCTCCGTGTGAAAACGCCGCATGTTTTTCCGGATCAGACCACAGAGCCACAGGATCAGTTTGCGTGCAACCAGAAACAGAATTACTGCAAACACGATCTTCAGCACCAGATCGGCAGCCGAAGAGGCCTTGTCGATCCAGTATTCATAGACGCGTTCCGCCGCTGTCAGATTCACCATGTGTTATCTCTCCTCTGTCTCGAATTTTCTCTGCAGCTCCTCGCCGAGTTCACTCATGCCTGTGCTTTTTTTCGTTTTTGTCTCTGGTTTTGCCTCTGATTTTGCTTCCGACTTGGTTTCCGGCTTTGTAGCCGGCTTCTTTTCCGGATCGGCGGCTGCGCGGTATTTTTCCACGGCTTTTGCTGCCTCTGCCGCTGCGGATTTTCCGGCTTTCACCAGCTTGTCCACCGTCTGCTCTACCGTTTTCACCGGTTTGCTGTCGATCGCCTGCTTTACGGCTTTCTCCACCTTCTCTGTCGCAGTCGTAGTTCCCTGCTTTTTCTCTGCGGTTTTCACCGTTTTTTCCGATACCTTTTTCTCTGCTTTTTTCTCTGCTTTTTGAGCAGTCTTTGTTGTTTTCTTTGCTTTTACTGCTTTTACTGCTTTTACTGCTTCTTCCGTTTTTCCAGCCGGTTTTCCCTTCTTTCCGGTTTTCTTCTCTGCTGCCGCTTTCGCTGCAGTTTTTGCCTTTGCGCTCTTATTGCTTGCAGCGCCCGTCTCCGGCTTCGTATAAGAAAATACCTGAACAGAAAGCGGTGCGAGTTTTACGGTAATCGAGTTTTTCCGCTCGTCGCACTCTGTTTTTTTCGACATTTTCACGCGTGGATTTCCGACGCCTGTTCCGCCATAGCTTTCCGCATCGCTGTTGAACATCTCTTTGTACTTTCCTGGATACGGCACACCAATGCGGAAATCATCGTACTCGACATTCGAGAAGTTGCATATGACAAGCAGCGTATCTTCTTTCTTCCTTGTTCTGCGAAGGAAGATCAGAAGATTCTTTTCCCACTCCATGCCATTGATCCACTCAAAGCCCTCCGGCTTTTCGTCAAGCTGATACAATGCCGGATTTGCTTTGTAGAATGCATGAAGTGCCGCCATATAGTTCTTTAACTGCAGATGTTTCTTGTCCTCAAGAAGCTCCCAGGACAGGGACTGTTTCTCATTCCACTCTTTTTCCTGTCCAAATTCCTGTCCCATAAACAGAAGCTTCTTTCCGGGATGCACCATCTGATAAGCGTACGCCAGACGAAGATTTGCCATTTTCTGCTCCGGTGTACCCGGCATTTTGGTATACATAGACCCTTTCAGGTGAACCACTTCATCGTGCGACAGACTCAGCATGAATTTCTCCGAGTATGCATATACCATAGAAAAAGTCAGCTGATCGTGATGTGCCCCGCGGTATACCGGATCGTTTTTCATATATTCCGTAAAATCATTCATCCAGCCCATGTTCCACTTGTAGTCGAAGCCAAGTCCTTCATCGTCGAGTTCTCCCGTCACCTTCGGCCATGCAGTCGATTCCTCTGCGATAAGAAGCGCATCCGGGAACTCTTTTTTGAAGATGGAGTTCAGATGTTTTAAAAATTCGATTGCCTCAAGGTTCTCATTTCCGCCGTAGATATTTGCGACCCACTCCCCGTCCTGCTTGCCATAATCAAGATACAGCATCGATGCAACCGCATCCATACGGATTCCGTCGGCATGGTACTCTTTTGCCCAGAAAAGCGCATTGGCGATCAGGAAGTTCTTTACTTCCGGTCTGCCGTAATTGTAAATCAGCGTGCCCCAGTGTGGATGGGATCCCTGTCTCGGGTCAAAATGCTCGTACAGACACGTTCCGTCAAACGCAGAAAGTCCGAAGGTATCGCGCGGGAAGTGTGCCGGTACCCAGTCGAGAATAACACCAATGTCGTTCTGGTGCATCGTATCCATAAAATAGCGGAAGTCATCCGGCGTTCCGTATCGTGCTGTCGGTGCGTAATAGCCCGTTACCTGATACCCCCAGGATTCATCGAGTGGATGCTCCATCACCGGCATCAGCTCAACATGGGTGTAGCCGAGCTCTTTCACATAAGAAGCCAGCATCGGAGCGATCTCACGGTAGTTATAAAATTCACGGCCATCGTCCGGTTTTTTCCAGGAGCCAAGATGCACTTCATAAACAGAAATCGGCGCTTTGTCGCCCTGTGTGACACCACGCTTCTTCATCCAGTTCTCATCCTGCCAGGCATATTTTCCAAGATCAACCACAACACTCGCATTGTTCGGACGCAGCTGTGCTGCATTCGCGTATGGATCCGATTTCAGATACGTCAGACCGCCCTTTGCCTTAATTTCATATTTATAGATGTCGCCCGCGCGAACACCGGGGATAAAGAGTTCATAGATCCCGGACTCCAGAAGATTCATCTGATATGCTCTTCCGTCCCAGTTATTGAAATCCCCGACAACGCTGACACGGATCGCATTCGGTGCCCAGACAGCGAAGTAAACACCACTGATACCATCGATCTTTACCGGGTGTGCACCCAGCTTCTCATAGATGGAATAACAGATGCCGTTTTCAAACTGTTTCTGTTCCTGCTCGGTGAACTGCATCGGATAGGCATATGGATCGTAATGCTCCATCTGGTTTCCGTCGCCGTCCCAGTAGATCAGCGTATAGGACGGAATTTTCTTTCCCGGAAGCAGCACAGCGAAAAATCCCGCCTCATCCTCGCAAACCATCTCGGTCTGTTTTCCGTCGCGGATCGTATGTACGGCTGCACGGGTTGCACCCGGGAAAAACGCCTGAATCAAAATACCATCCTCCGTTACGCGCGGTCCCAAGATGTCTCTTGGATGATTTTCCTCGGAATAGACCACGGCTTCTATTTCCGCCCAATCCATATAATCGTATAATTTTTCTTCCATTTTCAAAATTATAACCCCTCCTTTTTTATTTTACGTGCTCTCGCTGCTGCTTCCCCCATACAAAATCGCATAAAAAAGCACTCATTCATGCCAGAGCGTGTTTGAAAAAAGCTTTTCGTGAGCTGCGAGTCCCATTTTCAGCCCAAACGGTCTGCAGCAACCGGATAAGGTCAAAACAGATCGCGAAGTGGGGCTTGCAGATTGTGGAAATGATTTTTCAAATTCTGTTTTTATTCTACCATCCTAACTGCGATTGTACAATGCAAATCTGGTTTGTTTTTTATTCATTTCCTACGATTACGGCAAGATCTTCATCTGTCGTCTGCATCTCATCGTTCTCAAACCAGATACTGTAAATGTTCTGTGAAGTCAGTGTTTCCAGGGACTCCCTGGAAAGCGATTCGGCCTGATAATCAGAAAATGCTGCAAGCAGCGTATTGGCACAGCCATATTCACCGGAATAGACGATCAGTTCGGAGGCTGCTGTGTGGTCTTTTCCGTCTGCCGCGCTAAGATACGGCGTGCGCATCGTTCCGTCCTGATACTGGTAATAGCGGTACGCATCCGGGCTGCCCGCCTGGTAAGCGTGGAAAAACACGATGCTTTTCGGTCCTTCATACGTCATTGTTCCGTATGACTGGATTTCGTTCCCGGAAAGATGATACAGCGGATACCGGTACTCTTTTTCTCCCGTCTCATCGAGACAGCGCACGAAACCGTCCTTACTGGAAATAATGCCGAGCTGATAGCCCTCGCCACGAATCGTATCCGCCAGATAATCAATCAAAAAAGCATTTTTCATCCAGAAAAAGTCGAGATATGCGGTATAGCCCATCTCTGCGGCATACGCCTGATACGCGTCTGACACATGCAGACAGACCTGGTTTTCCCCTGACAGCTCCAGTGAAATATCATCCGGGTTCTGTGTAAAGGCAGCAACTGCTGCCGTTTCTTCTGCTGCCGCATCGTTCCGGTTCGGATCAAACTGCGCTGCAGCCGCATCATCATTGCTGGCGCAGAGATTTTCCAGGGACGCATACAGCGGTCCCAGATAAATTTCCCGGCAATTGGCATCGGATACTTTTTTCAGTGCATCGTATAAAACCGGATCTACCGTCAGCACTTCATTTGGATGCTGGTTGATATCATACAGGTTTGTCACATCCTCAAAGCTCTCATCTATATTGAAAAGCCGGTAGCCTTTCACTGCCGCATCTGTGTAAAGCAGCGAAAGCGCCTTTGCCTCCCCGCCTGCAGAAACCCCGCTTGCGCCAACGTTATATTTCAAGGTAAAATCCTCACCGCAGTTCAAATCCGCGCCTGCCTTTACACTGATCTCACGCCAGCCGGAATCTCCATGCAGAAAGTTCATAAAACCATACACCAGAAAACCGGATCCAATCGCCAGAAGCAGTACTACAAGCAGGATGCGCCGTCCGACATTTTTTTCGGAAAGCCAGACCTTCTGTACCGGCTTTGGCAGCCGTCTGTTCGGATCTTTTACTGTTCTTCCCATTTTTTTGCTCCTCTTTCATTCTAATTTTCCTTTTCCGCTGTGATTTATTGTCCCAAAAAACACATCGCCCGTCAAGTAAAATCGGAACGGAATTCATCTCGCACTTCGTTCCGGAAGCCACAACTTTTTTAATTTACAGAAAATTTCAACGAAGTTTCCTGTAAACTATGAGAAACACGCTCCGCGAGTTTCT
>OOBM01001464.1_pt1 | contig 12793 bp, 10 predicted proteins | sample 1671581 | NCBI WGS metagenome assembly OOBM01 (sample SAMN06348171, study PRJEB24527) | human gut metagenome
GTGGAAAGCTTTGGCACCATTGCGGCCTACGGCGGCAACGCAGCCATGATGCACTACCACGCCACCCCGGAAGATCACGCTGTGCTGGAAAAGAAGGGCTTTCTGCTGGTGGACAGCGGTGCCACCTACATGGACGGCACCACCGACATCACCCGCACCTACCCGCTTGGCCCGCTGACCGAGGACGAAAAGCGCTTCTACACATGGACTCTGCAGAGCCACATCGACCTTGCCAAGGCCGTCTGGCTGGATTACTGCGAGTGTAAGATGATCGACACCATTGCCCGGGAACCGCTGTGGCGGCACCTTATCAACTACCGCTGCGGCACCGGTCACAGCGTCAGCTTTGTGGGCAACGTGCACGAAGGCCCCCATGCCCTGAACAGCCGCAACACCACCCGGATGCGCCCGGGTATGGTGGTCACCGACGAGCCGGGCGTTTACGAGACCGACCTCGTGGGCATCCGCATCGAGAACGAGCTGGTGTGCATCCACAAGGCGGATAACCAGTACGGTACCTTCCTTGGCTTTGAACCGCTGATGTTCGTGCCCATTGCCACCTCTCCCATCCTGCCCGGTGTGCTGGATAAGGACGAGATCGCATGGCTGAACGATTACCACCGTCAGGTGTTTGCAAAGCTGGCACCGCACCTGAACGACGAAGAGCGCAGCTGGCTGGCGGAGAAGTGTGCCGCCATCGGCTGCTGAGAAAGCGCAAAAAACACCCGGAGCCGTGCAGGAGCCAGAGCGGCTCTCGGCGGCAGCCGGGTGCTTTTTATAGGGTCACAGCTTGCAGCAGTGCGTCTGTGGGGTGTCCAGCGGCGGAAGAGTGAACTCGTTTTCGCCAAAGGGCGAACGCAGGATGGCCGCCCGCGTTTCCGGGTAGATGCCAAGTTCGGTGTAGATGTCCCGGTACAGGAGCATCACCCGCCGCCGCAGCGAAAGGATGTCGGCGGTGGTCACTCTGGAATGGGAAACGCTCTGGCTGCACTGCAGGTAATAGTAGCCGATGTCCGGGATGGAAACGGCGGTGCGCACATAGCGCAGATATTCGGTGTTGAACAGCTGATCCTCCGCAAACAATTCTTTGCGGAAATAGAGGCTGTGCTTCCGCAGGAGGTCACGGCGGTAGAGCTTGTTGCAGGGACTGCCATAGTAGAAGGTGTTCGGCTTCTGGATCAGATGCTTTGCGTACTCCTGTCCGGTGTACACCCCGGCAGGCAGATAGCCATAGGCCCGGGTGCGGGGCGGATTGCGCTGGAGCACATGCTGCAGCGCCTTTTCCCATGGGCGGATGTGCTCCACATAGTTTTCCGGGTACACCATCCAGAAGGGCGCGATCACAAGATCGGCGGTGTGGGCCTCGGCGGCGGAGACCAGCTTTTCCGTAAAATCGGGGGCCAGCCAGTCGTCGCTGTCCACAAATTGGATGTATTTGCCGTGGGCCAGCGCAATGCCCTGATTGCGGGTATCCGCTGCGCCGGTGTTGGTTTTATCCACCAGTGCAATGCGGTGGTCGCTGGCGGCAAGGGCGCGGCAGACGGCAAGGGTGTCGTCGGTGGAGCCATCGTTCAGCAGCAGGATCTCAATGCTTTTATAAGTCTGGGCGCAAATGCTTTTGACACAGCGGGCAATGCACCCGGCAGTGTTGTACATGGGCACGATGATGCTTACAAGGGGAAATTCCATAGGTTCTCCTTTTCTCAGATGCGGCTGTGGGTGCGGGCAAATGCGTCGGAAAGCTTCTGCACCGGGCCGTTGGGCAGAGGGCTTTCAAACAGGCTCAGATAGATGCCGTGCAGCCGCAGGCGGAATTTATCGTACACGCCCAGCTGGATGCACAGTTCCTTGTAGGTGTGGTACATCCGGCTGCGGTGGCGCAGCATGTCCGCCGCGCTCACCTGCGTATGGCATACGCTCTGCGGGTTCTGGATGTAGCAGTAGGCGGCTTCGTCGATGGCGGCAAACCGCTGTGCCACCTGCAGATACCGGGTGTTGAACAGCTGGTCCTCGGCGTATACCACATGCTCGAACCGGATGTGCGCCATCTGGATGAGATCCCGGCGGTAGAGCTTGTTCCAGAGCACGCCGTAGTAAAAGGCAGCGGCATTGCCGGTGAGCTGCCACAGGTAATCCACCTTGTTGTACACCCCGGCGGGCAGCAGGCTGTACTCCCGGGTGTCGTAGCCGCCATCCTTGCGGGGCACCATCATCCGGTAGGGAGCCAGCACAAGGTCGGCATGGCTGCGCTGCATAGCAGCCACCAGGTTTGCGGTGCAGCCCGGCAGCAGGTGATCGTCGCTGTCCGCAAACTGGATGTATTCGCCGTGGGCAAGGGCAAGGCCGCAGCTGCGGGTGTCTGCTGCGCCGGTGTTGGGCTTGTCCACCACACGGATGCGGCTGTCGGCGGCAGCAAGCTTCCGGCAGACAGCAAGGGTGTCGTCGGTGGAGCCGTCGTTCAGCAGAAGGATCTCAAGCTCCGGGTAGCTCTGGGATGTGATGCTCTCCACACAGCGGGAGATGAAGCCCGCCGCGTTATAGGCGGGCACAATAACGCTGACAAGCGGCTGCGGCATGGCGGGTCCCTCCGTTTTTTCTTTTTTCGATGCAGCAAAGTTTTATTTATCATACTCCAGCCCTGCGCAAAAATCAAGGCGGGCGGCTGGCGGAAAGGAGAATGTGAGATGGTATTTCACATTGCGGTATGCAGCCCGGACGCGGCCTTGCGCAGTGGGCTGGAACGCCAGTGCATGGAATATTTTGCCCGGCGGCAGGATGCGTGCATCGTGCAGCAGCTGCCGGATGCAGATGCGCTGCTGCGCCGGGACACCGAGGGAGAACGGTTTGACCTGTATCTCATCGAGCTGGGCGCTGTAGCGGCCCCGGCAGGGCTTTCGGCGGCTGCGGAGCTGCGCCGCCGGGGCCGCAGGGCTCCGCTGGCCTTTGCGGCCCGCACACCGGCCCACGCCTACAGTGCTTTCCGGGTGGATGCCATGCAGTATCTGCTTCTGCCGGTGCACCAGCAGGAGCTTTCGGCCCTGCTTGCCCGCGCCACCGAGCCGGAGTACGGCCCGGCAATGACCGTTGTCACCGCCGAAGGCCTGCGGGCGCTGGCCTATGCGCAGATCGAATATCTGGAGTGCACCCACCATGTGGTGCACTTCCATCTGCTCAGCGGCGAGGATGTGGTGTCCCTTTCGCTGCGGGTGTCCTTTGCCGAGGTAGCAAAGCCGCTGCTGGAAGACGGGCGTTTTTTGCAGCCGCACCGCTCCTATGTGGTCAATCTGGCGGCGGCACAGCTGCTGACGGCGGGCGAGCTGCAGATGTGCAGCGGTGCGCGCATCCCCATCCCGCGCGGACGGGAGGGTGCAGTGCGCGAAGCCTTCCGCAGCTGGATCGACCGGTAAAATGGCAAACAAAAAAGAGCCGCTTTCACGGCTCTTTTTTGTGCCCGGAGATCAGGCATCGGGTTCGGTTTTGTGTTTCTTTTCCTTGTCGGAAGCATCCAGAACACCAAAGCCCCAGCGGTTGGCCATGTCCATGATGATCTTCTGGGGAGAACCGGAGGGATAGGCGTTCTCGGAGAACGCGGTCAGGAATTTATACAGCTGCGGCTGCACCTGATCGTACAGGCCCAGCTTTGTGTACAGCTCCTTGTAATAGCGGAACACCTGCAGTTTGTTCTGCACGATGGAAGCCAGATTGATCTGGGTGTGGCAGATGCTCTGGGGGTTCTGCACATAGTGGTAGCCCGCTTTGGAAATGGATACGAAAACATTGGCGTACAAAATGTATTCCAGATTGAAAACCAGGTCTTCGGCCCAGCGCACCTCGCTGGTGAACTGAAGATGATGGTCTGCCAGAATATCCCGGCGGTAGAGCTTGTTCCACAGCACGCTGTAGAAGAAGGATGCGGGCTTCTCCATCAGGCGCAGGGCAAAGGTATCGCGGTCGTAGATGCCCTCGGGCAGGAAGCCGTATTCACGGATATCATCGGGCTTTTTCTCGGCATCGATGCCAAGGTTCTCCTGCAGGTTTTCCAGTGCCTGCGTGGCCTTGGAAGAGTTGGCGGGAATCACCATCCAGTAAGGTGCAATGACCAGATCGGCGTTGTTCGCTTCGGCAGCAGTCACCAGCCGCTCGGTAAAATCAGGGTCGAGATAATCGTCGCTGTCCACAAACTGCACATACTTGCCCCTTGCAAGGGACATGCCGCAGTTGCGGGTCTCCGACACGCCGGAATTGGATTTGTCCACCAGAACGATGCGGGGGTCCTTTTCACGGAATTGCTCACAGATGGAAAAGCTTTCGTCCCGGGACCCGTCGTTGACCAGAATGACCTCGATATCCTTCCATGTCTGGGCACAAATGCTCTCCAGACAGCGGGCAACACTATTCTGCACGTTGTACACAGGCACGATAATGCTGACGAGTGGGTTGTTCATGACGGAAGGTCTCCTCTTTACGGATATTATACCTTTATATTAAAAATCACAGAGTGTATTCTCACAAATGAGGACACTTCCCCCTTGGGGCAGTCCTATTTATAATATCATACTCTTCTTGCGCACAAAATGCAAGAGCAAAGAAGGATCAGATAAAGAAAAGAACCGCACGCTGCGGCCCTTTTTCTTACACACGTGTCCAGTCCAGCGCATCCCACCGGGGCACGAACTGGCTGCAGATGCGGCGCATCTCCGGCTCGTCGGCGGCAGAGGTGCGGTCTGCAATGCCAATGACGTAATACCCGGCCTTGTGGGCGGTGGCGGCGGCGTATACGGCATCCTCGCACACGGCGCAGGCGGCGGGGTCTGCACCGCCCAGACGGCTCATGCACTCAAAGAACACCTCCGGGTGGCTTTTGTGCAGCACGCCCCGCGCTTCCACGATGAAGGAGAAATACTGCGCGATGCCAAGCCGGGTAAGCACGGTGCGGCACTGTTCGGCCCAGGTGTTGGAGCAGATGCACATGCGTGCGCCCTCGGCCTGCAGCTTTGCCAGCATCGTGCGCACGCCGGGTTTCAGCTCCACGGTCTCGTACAATTCGGCGATCACCTCGCGCATCACGGAAAAATAGCTTTCCTCGGTCAGCGGCAGGCCGTACTCCCGGATCAGATACTGTGCGCCCTCCTGCATTCCCATGTTCAGCAGTGTGGCGCGCAGATCCCCCCGCGGGGTGCGGCCATAGCGGCGCAGCAGTGCGTCGGGGGCACCCTCCCACACCACGGTCATGCTGTCGGTCAGGGTGCCGTCCATATCAAAAATCCATTGCTTGCAGTGCATGAGAATGCCTCCTTTTGAGATCCTGACAAGTATACCATGTTTCTTTGCCGGGAGAAAGGCATCAATTTACAAAAAACGGAAGAAATTTCTCTGGAAATATGCTATAATCTGAACAAAACCGGAAACGATCAAAGGAGGCGGATGCAATGGATGAACGCAGTGCTCCGTGCAAAGCTCTGGTGCTGGCGGGCGGCGGAGCCAGGGGCAGCTATCAGGTGGGTGTGTGGCGCGCGCTGATGGAGCTGGACTGGCACCCGCAGATCATTACCGGCACCAGCGTTGGCAGCCTGAACGGTGCCATGTTCGTGCTGGACCAGTACGAGACGGCCCGCGATATGTGGCTGGCCATCCGCAGCAAGGATGTGATGGAGCTGCCGGAGGAGGATGCCGACCTTTCGGCCCTGCACCAGTTCCTGCGCAGCGTGGTGAAAGCCGGCGGCATGGATGTGACCCCGCTGGAAGAGATCGTGGAGCGGGTGCTGGACGAGGATGCCCTGCGCGCGGCTCCCATCCGCTTCGGCCTTGTCACGGTGGAGCAGCGGGGCTTAAAGCCCCGGGAGCTGACGCTGGACGAGATCCCGGCAGGAAAGGTCAAGGACTACCTGATGGCCTCCGCTGCCTGCTTCCCGGCGCTGCGTGCGCGGGAGATCGACGGGGTCAAGTTTCTGGATGGCGGCTACAGCGACAACATGCCCACCGGTCTTGCCAAACGCATGGGCGCGGATGAACTGGTGTGCGTCGATCTGGAAGGCGTGGGCATCACCCGCCCCAACCTCACCGGCCTGCCCACCGTGATGGTGCGCAGCTACTGGGAGCTGGGCGATATCCTGCACTTTGACCCCGACACCGCCCGCCGCAACATCGAGCTGGGCTACTATGATACCCGCCGCGCTATGGGATATCTGCGGGGGTGTGCCTATGCTGTCTCCTGTGATGCCCAGAGCTGCGCGGACGCTGCTGCGTTCCACGCAAAATTTGAGCGGGTGCAAAAGGCCGTGCGGGAGAAATACCCGGTCACCCTGACAGCGGATGCGGCCCTGCTGCTGGCCAAGATGAAGGATGCCGACCTTGCCCCGCTGGAAGCCGCCGCGGAAGATGCCGGTGTGGACCCGGCCCATTACTACACCACCCATACTTTGTGCGATGCATTCCTTGCAAAGTGCGATCAGGCACGGATGCAAAGCTTTGCACCGCTGTTTGAGGGCAGTGCCGATGCGGCGCGGGCCGCACTGGCCGCGCTGCTGCCCAATACCTTTTTGCAGGCGCTGGTCTGGCGCACCCTGACCACGCCGGAAGCCGAGCTTTTGCCGGAGGTGACCGAACATGAAAGTGTATAAAGGTTCCTGCGCTTCTCCCGGCCTTGTGCTGGGGCAGGTGAGCCGTCTGGAGCACCATGTGGAGACCACGACCGTGGGCCCCTTTAAACCGTCCCGGGAGCTGCAGCTGCTCACCGATGCCATCCGCACGGCACAGGACGAGCTGGAATCCATGGCAGACCGTGCCGCACCCAGCGAGCAGGCCATCTTCCAGTTCCAGAGCATGATGCTGGACGACGAGGGCATGATGAACGAGGTGCGCTTCTGCATCAATGCAGGCATTGGCGCGGCAGCGGCCATGAATCAGGTGGGCCAGCGCTACGCCGACCAGCTGGCCAACATGAAGGATAACCCTTACATGCAGCTGCGCAGTGTGGATATTCTCGACGCAAGCCGCCGGGTCATCAACATCATCACCAACCGCCCCCGCATGTGGCTGGCGCTGGATCACCCGGTGATCCTTGCGGCAGAGCGGCTGATGCCCACCGACCTGTTCAGCGTGCCCTCCGGCATGATTTTAGGCATCATCACGGCAGAGGGCAGCGGCCAGAGCCACGCGGCCATCATTGCCCGGGCAATGAATATCCCGGGAATCGTGCAGGTGGGCCGGGATTTTCTGGACGACTGCGACGGCCGCACCGTGATTTTGGACGCCACCGGGGGCCAGTGCACGCTGGACCCGGACGCTGCCGCCCGCCAGCAGGCCGAGACCCGCATCTGCGAGCTGCAGCGGGAGAACGAAGAGATGGGGCAGCTGCATGCTCTGCCCAGCAGGACAAAGGACGGCCAGGCCTTTGAGCTGCTGGCCAACTGCTTTGGGCCGGAGGACATCGACACGGCCATGCAGTCCGGCGCACAGGGCGTGGGCCTGCTGCGCACCGGCTACATGATGCTGCCGGGCCGCATCCTCGATGAGCAGGAACAGTATTTCTTCTACTGCTCCTGTCTTGCTGCCGCCAAGGGCTGCCCGGTAACGGTGCGCACCTTCGACTTTGGCTCAGACCGCACCATTTCCGACGCCTATCAGGGCCTGCAGTCTTCCAAGCTTGGCCTGCGGGGCATCCGCAACAGTCTGCGCCAGCCCCACCAGTTCGAGACGCAGCTCTGTGCACTGCTGCGCGCCGCCGCCCGCGGCCCACTGCGGGTGATGTTCCCCATGGTGACGAATGTGGAGGACTGGGACGCAGCCATGCGTGTGGTGGAGCGCTGCCGCGAGCACCTGCGGGAGCGCGGCGTGGCGTTCAACGAAGATACAAAGTTCGGCGTGATGCTCAGCGTACCCGCTGCCTGCCTGACCGCTGAGGAATTTGTAGAGCACGGGGTCGATTTTCTTGTGGTCGGCACCAACGACCTGACCCAGTACACCCACGCGGCAGACCGGGAGCTTGCCAGCGCCGAGCACTACTACCGCCCGGCCAGCAAGGCCATGAAAAAGCTCATCACCATGGTGCTGGATGCCGCAAAGGCGCGCAATGTGCCGGTGACCATCTGCGGCCTTGCGGTGGGCAACCCGGCCAACACGGTGCAGTATCTGCAGCTGGGCCTGCGCAGCTTCTCGGTGAGCCCGCAGAACCTTTTGAATGTGAAGAAAGCTCTGCTGGAGCTCTGACGCTCCAAACCATTTTTGACACAGCAGCCCGGAACGATCTGTGGGTCGTTCCGGGCTGTTTTTTCTGCGGCTGCGAAAGCATTTTCTCTTCCATTTTTTTACAGAACGCACGAAAAAACGGGGGGGGGTATCCAAAAGGTTCGTACAGGATGAAGATTGCACTTTGTTGTGGGAATGTTATACTTTAGGTGTGTGAACTGTGCGGGCGGGCGAAAAAACAGCCTGCCTTCATGAAAAAAGCGAAACATGAGAGGAGTCATAGCATGAAAAAATTTGGCACACGGCTCATCAGCGCGGTACTTGCAGGCTGCATGATGGCTTCTGTCCTTCCGGCAAGTGCATTTGCCGCTGGGGGGACAGGCTCTGAAACCGGCGTGAGTGTGCAGGCAAGCGAGAATCAGGGAAGAATATTGAAAGACGGCGAGGAGATTACTAAATCGGGAACCTATAGCATGAGCGGTCCCTATACACAGACGGTTACCATAAACGTGCCGGATGGAAATGTGGTCATCAATATTACTGGGCCGGTAGAAAATTCTAACCTCGGACCTACCGACAATGCTCTGCTAATCAGCAATGGCACGGTCACAATCAATAATCTGCAGAACAATGAGTTCTCTGTTACCAGCGGAAGGTGCATCCGTGTGCATGTGGATGTGGAACACGGAGCGAAAGCAACAGTAACTATGAACGGCGGTATATATAAGTCCAGCGGACATGAAACTCTATTCAATTTTTATGGGACAGTATATCTGCACGATGTAACATCGTTCTCTGAATTTGATAATGCGCTTAACAACTGGGGAACGGCATATGTTTACGGTGGAAAATACGAAAGCAAGAGCCCGGGGGCTCCGACAGTGTACAATCGTACTGGTACTTCAAGAATCGAATTGAACGATGACGTAGAAGTAAGCAATGAGAGTGGTTGTCCTGTAACGAACATTGGTACAGCCGATATCAACGGAGGCCGCTACACTTCCCAAAGCACCTCCTTGTGCATAAATACAACAGCAAATAGTACTACAAACATTCATGGTGGTACTTTTGAGGGTAAGGGAACGGTGATTTGTAATCGTGGCAAAATGACGATTGATGAAACCAAGGGTAAAACAGAAATTCGTGTTGCCGGAAATCAAACCGACCTTCCAAGGTCGGGTGTACGAACGGAGGCGAATGCTATTACCGACATCGCTAGTGCTACGATTGAAAATGCACAGTATGGCATCTGGAATAAAGAGAATGCATCAAGTGTCACCCTAAAAGATGCGGCTTTCAAGGATAACGAGAACGATGTTTATCTGGAAGCAGGACAATACATTACCATCGAAGATACCTTTACCAACACTGCGACCGTAAAGGTGGCAGATAGCCCCATTACCACCCCGCGCCAGATCACCACGGCGGATGCGACCGGGCAGGCAAAGCTGAACCTTGTCAGCAACGATAAGGATGCAGAGGGCAAGACCTATTTTGTGGCCTACGATGCGGTCAACAACTACCGTTACCTGACCCCGCGCACCGGCTACACGGTGGATGCCGAGAATGCCAAAGCGACTGTGGACGGCACGACCGTGCTGGATAAGGTCACGCAGGTGCCGGTGGGCACCCCGGTCACCCTGACCGCAGACCCAGCCCCCGATGGACAGAAGTTCGCAGGCTGGACCGGGATCGTGATCTTGAACGGCGTTGTACAGAATGAAATGAATGACCTGCTGAGCTTCCCCAATGAGGAGGACCATACCACGGCGAACTTTGAAATGCCCAAAGGCAACGTGACGGTCAGAGCCGTGTACGAAATCGTGGACCCCGTGGACCCGGTAGACCCTGTGGACCCGGTAGACCCTGTGGATCCTGTGGACCCGGTAGACCCTGTGGACCCCGTCCTGCCCGGTGTCATCATCGGCGGCGTTGTAATCGTGGGTGCCTATGAAGCCGGCACCGGCATCTACCGTCTGATGAACATGCAGGGCCTCCCCCTGCCGTCTGACCGCATCGAGCTGGCAGAGCTGGTCTGGGAGCGTGCAGGCAAGCCGGAGCCGCAGAACATGACCGATGAGGACCTGTATGCGGACATTGACGCCGACGATACCGATGCCCAGAAGGCTGCACACTGGATGGTGGAGCAGGAGCTGATGAAGTTCGACGAGGACAACAACAAGTTCCATCCGTGCTTCCCGGTCAGCAAGCTGCGCGTCTGCCTTACCTGGCAGGATGCAAAGGACAAGGGTCTCATTGACTGATCTGCCCTGCGTCTGCACAGCGGAACAATAAAAAAACAAGGGGCCGCTCCTTTCCGGGAGCGGCCCCTTGTTGCTGTCCGGAAGGCCCGCAGGCGCTGCCGGGCAGCACAAAGCATTATTCCAGATTTCCCGTCAGGGTCATTACCGAAGCAAGCACGGCCAGCGGGGCGGTCTCGCACCGCAGGATGCGGGGGCCAAGGCCCACCGTTCTGGCACCGGCCTTTGCGGCCATCTCGGCTTCCTCGGCGGCAAAGCCGCCCTCGGCTCCGGTCACGATGGCGATTTTCAGTTTTTCACCATCGGCGGGCTTTGCTGCGGCCAGCAGGTCGCGCAGGGGCGCGCCGCCGCACTCGTAGCAGAACAGCACAAGGTCGTACTGTGCAAAGGTGCGGCACACAGCACCAAAGTTTGCCAGCGGCAGGGCCACATCCGGCAGAACACCGCGGCCGCACTGCTTGGCGGCTTCCGCCGCAATGCGGTTGTAGCGCTCGTTCTTCTGCTCCTCTTTTTTGGGGGCCGCCACGCAGTACCGGCTGAAGAAGGGCACGATGTGGGCTGCGCCCAACTCCACGCCGTGCTTGATGATCTGTTCCAGCTTGTCCTGCTTGGGGTAGCCGGCCAGCAGAGTGACCTCCACGCTGGGTTCGGCGGCGCTGGGATAGCCCGGCTCCACCCGGAACTCCACACACTCGTCCCCAAAGCCGGTGATGGTGGCGGTGTATTCCACGGCATTGCCGTCGCATAGAATGACAGTATCGCCCAGCCTTGCGCGCATCACGCGGGCAAGATGGTGGGCATCGGCCCCGCGCAGGGTGGCGGTGCCGTCAGAGATCTCGGTGGTAAAATAACGGTGCGGCATAGTGGTTCTCCTTAAACGTCCTCGCCCTCTCAGTCTTTGCTTCGCAAATCCAGATTCCCCCTTTTGTCACCTACGGTGACATCTTCCCCCGGCCGGGGGAAGTCTTTCCTCAAAGTGGGAGCCCTTGGCAGTCCACGCAAACTTCATCTCTTTGCCAAGGCCTCTCCCCTTGGGAGAGGTGGCACGGCGTAAGCCGTGACGGAGAGGGCGAGGCCGTCATCCTTACTCCCGGTCCTCCTGGTCCACCGTGGCACTTTCGTCCACATGGTCCAACTCCACGGCGGTGGCCTCTGCATCGGTGCGGGTCACCTCCGGGGCAACCACGCCGTCGCCGTTCAGGTCCTCCCCGGTCAGATCCTCCAGCATGGACTGGGTCTCCGGGTGGAGCTTGGCAAAGCGGCGCAGGGCCAGCACCGTATACAGGGCACTGAGCAGGTTGATGGCCCCCTCTACGATCAGGATGACGCCGATGGCCATGACCAGCGTCTCCATGGCACCGAAGGGGTTCACGATCAGCACCACGCCCAGCACCACGCTGAGCACCGGCAGCAGCAGGAAGCCCTTCCAGCTGTCGTAGCCGCAGCGGCGCAGGTCCAGTGCGTTCTGTACCCGGGCAATGGCGTCAAAGATGACGAACAGGCCGAACACCACGGGCAGGATGCTCACCACGATGTCGCTGCGCAGCAGCAGGAAAGCTCCAAGCGCCAGGCAGATGATGCCGGAGATCAGGGTGAGCTGGCTCTGGAACACCCCGCGCTCCACCACAAAGTAGCGGATCAGCTGCACGGCCGCGCAGGCCAGCACCACGCCGCCCAGTGCATAGCATACGATGTTGAGGGCCGTGCCGGGCTTCATGACCAGAAAGATGCCCAGCCCCAGGTACAGCACGCTCATGAGCACCAAGTTCCATTTCAGCTTTTTTACCATAGAGATCACGTTCCTTTCGGTTATAGGCTTTGCACCGGGGTCACGGTTCTTCGGGGCCGTACAGAGGTGCAATGACGGTCTTGTTGATGCGGGCAAAAAATGCAAGGCTCAGCAGCAGGCTGACCACTTCCGCGATCAGGAAGGCCCACCACACGTTGTTCACGCTGCCGGTCCGGGCCAGGAGCCAGGCGGCAGGCAGCAGCACCACCAGCTGGCGGCACATGGAGACGATCAGGCTGAACACGCCGTTGCCCAGTGCCTGGAACACCGACCCCATCACGATGCCGATGCCTGCCAGCAAAAAGTGCGGGCAGATGATGCGCAGCGCCGGGATGCCGATGGCCAGCATGGCATCACTGGCCGCAAAGATGCCCAGCACCTTGTCCGGGAAGAACTGGAAGATGCAGAAACCGATCAGCATGATGCCCTCGGCGTAGCACACGGCCAGCTTGATGGTCTTTTTGACGCGGTCGGGGCGGCGGGCACCGTAGTTGTAGCTGATGATGGGCACCATGCCGTTGTTCAGGCCGAACACCGGCATGAACACGAAGCTCTG